>Ga0265298_10008997_pt1 | contig 11935 bp, 21 predicted proteins | sample AusTroGonzalo_MG_3_FD_193486 | JGI IMG/M metagenome (GOLD analysis project Ga0265298, IMG submission 193486) | Bovine rumen microbial communities from tropical cattle in Woodstock, Queensland, Australia - Gonzalo_01 | ecosystem: Host-associated > Mammals > Digestive system > Stomach > Rumen ...
CTATCTCGTTGTCGTCTTTGCAGGGTGCTATTTGCCGAAAAACAGAATTGACGAGAGTTCGCGTTTCGTTTCCGTTTTGTTTTTGGTTTTTGTTTTCGATTTTGTTTTCATTTTCGTTTTTATTTTCGTTTTCGATTTCGTTTTTGTCAGAAACAAGTTTGTTTTTGTGCAAAACAATTTCGTTTTTGTTTTCGTTTTGCTTTTTGTTTTTGTTTTCGTCTAAAACACTTTTGCTTTTTTCGTTTTCGATTCTGTTTTGTTTTGCGAGGAGATACGAAAACAAAAACAACAGCGCGGAGTACAGTCCGTAGAAGATTGCGACGATGAGTAGGAAGTGCTCCTGCTCTGCGTTGATGCGGAGATAGACGGCGAATCCGTCCATCAATCCGAAGATGATGACGGGCAGCACTTTGCGGAGGTGGAACACGCACAATGCGCTCATCAGGGAGTACGCCAAGGCGCACACCGGGAGTGTGATTTGGTCGAACAATGTCAAGCCTTCGGGGGCTAACCGCTGCGCGGCGATGAGTAACACGGCATTTGTGTAAAGCAAATGCAGACAGAGTGTTACGAGCATAATTCTGATTACTTTTTCCATTTTCTTTCTGTTTTTAGATTCGTTTTTCGTTATTTTGGGGGCTGACAGGTATGTCTGCCGACGGTACAAGGTGTGCGGCGATTGCCTGAATGAAGGGGCAGGTGGCGGCACGACAGGTGCGCGTGGCGGTGTATTTGCACCATCCGTGGCGAGCCTTGGGGCTGTGGTACTGACAGCGGCTGCGCGCCGAGGCGAACCATTTTGAAATTTCCATTTCGTTCATTTTCAGGCGGTTTTGAGTTTCCAAAATGTTTTGCCGTCCTGCTTGACGGTCTCGAAGTCGGAGGACTTGTTTTTGCCCTGCGTGATGAGAGACTGGTATTCGGCGTAGGTGATGAGACGGTCGGGGGATGCGGCGGATGTGGTCTTGGCGTTTTCGGTCGCAATCCAATCGTCGGCGTAGTCTTGCCATCCCGTCGGAATCTTTCCTTTGTGGTGGTCGCGGTTGTAGTTGATGAATTTTCGCGCAACTTTTTCCGACAATCCTTTTGCTGCGAAATAATCGTTGATTGCTTTTTCGGTGTTTGTGTTTTTGCTTTCTGCTTTTACAAAAACATTATTATTATCTTTATTATTATCTTTATTATTATATATACCGAAAGCAAAATCGCCGTTTGTGTTTTCCGTGCTTTCGTCTTGCTTTGCGTCTGCTTTGTCGGTGCTTTCGTCTTGCTTTGCGTCTGCTTTTGCTGTGCTTTCGTTTTGCTTTGCGTCTGCTTTTGTTGTGCTTTCGTTTTGCTTTTCGTCTGCTTTGTCGGTGCTTTCGCTTTGCTTGCGGTTTCCGCGTCCGCCTTGGCTTCCCGCATCACGTTTTTTGCGGTAGGTATCCTTCTGCTTGTCGATGATGCCCATAATGAGACGCATATAGCATCGTGCGAAGGGCGAGAGGCTGTTGAAGTCGAGTTCGCCCTGACTGCCGTAATCGACGATGGCGATTTTTATCTCCTTGACGAGTTCGGGGTTGTCGGTTATCTCTTCCAATGCCTCCGTGTATGATGGCATCACCAAGAATCCTTCTGTTGTTTTTGTCCTTGCCATAGTCTTAGAATGTGTTGAGGTTTTCAAATAGTGTGTATTCTGCACGGAAGGCAAGCCGTATTGTGTCGATTGCTCCGTGTCTGTTTTTTGCGACGATGATTTGCGCGACGCCTTGTGTGGATTCGCCTTCTTCGTCCTGCATTATGCCGTAGTATTCGGGTCGGTGGACGAATGCCACGATGTCGGAGTCCTGTTCTATGGCTCCCGAATCGCGGAGGTGGTGTAGTTTGGGAGTCGGGTCGCCTGTCTGCTGTGCGGCTCGTGAGAGTTGTGACAGCACGATGATTGGGATGTCGAGTTCTTTTGCAATCTGTTTGAGACCGCGAGAGATGGTTGATACTTCTTGTTCGCGGTTGCCTTTGAAGTTAGAGTTGCCTGTGGTCATCAGTTGGAGGTAGTCTATCATTATGCAGCCGATATTGTGTTCCGCCTTGGCTCGTATCGCCTTTGCGCGAAGTTCAAAGAGCGATATTGCGGCGGTGTCGTCGATGTAGAGCGGGAGTTTTTGCAGACGTGATATTTCGCTGTCGTACCGCGCCCAATCGTTGCTGTCCAATCGTCCTGACTGCATCTTGCTGCCCGGTATGAGGGTCTGCATTGATATGATGCGGTTCATCAGTTCCTGACGCGACATTTCGAGAGAGAAAATCAGCGTGGGCGTTGCGTATGCCTGCACGATGTTTTTTGCCATCGAGAGTATGAACGCGGTTTTGCCCATTGCGGGACGACCTGCAATTATGATAAGGTGCGATTTTTGAAAACCGTTGGTGATTGTATCGAGGTCGCGGAATCCTGATGGGACGCCTGAGTATGTGTCGGGATTGGATGCAAGACGGTCTGCCATTTCTTGCAGACGTTTGGTGCAGTCTGCAAGTATCGTGTCGGAATCTTGTATTTGTTGGCGCACTCCTGATGTGGAGAGGTTGTATATTGATTGTTCGGAGTATGTGAGGAGTTCGTTGATGTCTGCCGTAGGGTCGGTGGCGCGGTGTTGTATTTCCTGCGATATTGTGAGGAGTTGTCTCAGGATTGCTTTTTGTTGCAGGATGCGAGCGTGGAACTCTGAATGAGCCGCGCTGCCAATATTTTCGGTGAGCGATGCCACGTAGTATGCTCCGCCTACTGTTTCGAGGTCGCCGTTTTTGTGGAGTTGGTCAACGACGGTGTAGATGTCGATGGGCGAATTGTCCTCCGAAAGTTGGCGGATTGCGCGGAATACGAGGCGGTTGCGCTCGTCGTAGAATGTGTCCTCGTCCGTGATGGTGAGGATTGGGATTTCCGCGCCTTGTTCGAGCATCATCGCGCCAAGGGTAACGGCTTCGAGTTCCGGGTCGTTTGGCGGCGGCGCGGTGGGGGCGGGATTCTTCTTGTTTTCCATTTTCTTCATATAATATGTGTTAGAGTTTCTTTGTGATTTTGGTAAGCCTGATGCGTTTGTGGAAGACGAAATAGTCTACCCAAGCGTTCACAAGGCGGTTTTTGTATTCGTCGATGAACTTTTTGAGTTCCTTTTCCTGCTTGAAGTCGCCGTATAGCGGTTCGTACAGGATGTTGGTAATCTCGTCGTTTTCAATGATGAACGACACCTTCATCGCGCCGTCCTTGTCGGAGGCGTGTATGTGGATGGGGCTGTGTTCGTTTGAAAAAAACTGGATTATGATGCCCAAATATTCGTAGACCACACAGTAGTCGCGTGTGTATGTTGCGTAGTCTATTGTGTGTGCCATAGTCATTTCTTTTTTTTAAAAACCGTCCGGCTGAGGGTAAGCGTGGCTTTCGGGAGCCGGACGGAGATGATGAAAATGGAAAGTCTTTATTCTTCGTGGGGCTTGTCGCCGTCGGTGTTGTCGGTGGGTTCGCCGTCGGTAGGTTTGCCGTCATTCAATGACGGGGCAACGGACGGAACATCGGGCTTGGATTTGGATAGCATCCACTTGCCAAGTTGTTCGAGACCTTCGGGGGAGAGGGTGTCGAGCAAGTGTTTGATGATGACAATGCGCTGGTCTTCGGTGGCTGCGGAGATTTCCATCTTGCGGAATTTGGGACACGGCGCGGGTGCGTCGGTGGTGTCGGGACGCTTAGCCTCCTTGATGAGATTGATGATGTTGGGGAAGGAGGAGAGGAGCATATTCAATATGCCCTTTGCGTCGGATGACTGGTCGCGGTCTGATTCAGCGCGGCGTTCAGCGTCGTTGTAGTGGTTGATGGTGTCGCATACTTCCTTGATGATGAGGTACGCTGTGAGGTCGTTGATGTACGCTAACATTTTGTTGTGTTATTAGGGGTTAGTACTATTGTGTGTTTGCGGTTGCGGGGACTGTCGTGCCTGTATGCAAGCCGCATATTTTTGAGCGACCGGGTGGCTGCGTCGAGTTCGGCGGCGGTCTCGGTCGTGATTCTCATCGTGAGTGTGCCTTTGCGTTTCTTTTGTTCCATAATGCTCTGTTTTTGTAGTGTGTGCCGCATATAATGCGGCGGAATTGACGTTCCAAATGTCAGGAACGTTGTTTGGTAGCGGCGAGGGCTGCGGGTCCTCTTGATTCTCACGAATGAAAAGCGCGTTGCCGCCACGGGTTATTCTTCAACAAATTCTAAAAACTTAAACTATGGGATTCTTCAATCACAATTCAAATTAACTCTAATAAAAAAAACAACAGTCAACAACTTAAATTCATTTTTGGGGGCTGACAAGTATGTCAGCCGGCACAACCGGGGCTGCGCTATCGGCATCCTTGGGGTTGTATATGGGGTCAGAGATGATACTGTTGATCATCTCTATTTGCCGGTCGGTGGGTGCAGATGCACCATTGCGCCAATTATAAAATGTCGCTGGGCATATCTCCAACTCGCGGAGTATGCGGCGACGGACAGCGCGGTAGGTTCGGTTGCGCCCCGACAATGCGTTTAATCGTTCTATCCAATTCATCTTTTTATTATTTTTGTAGTTTGTTTTCTTTCTATAAAAAGCCATTGGAGAGTTTTTTTTTGTCTGTATTCCATTATAATAAGGATTAAGACCGTTGTGGGTACAACATATTCGGTGCTTCCTTTTTGAGCCATTCCATTATAACAAGGCATCACGGCTCGCTCTCCTTTGGCTTTTTGTGTTTGCAGCCGGGTAGCCTTTACCTCGGCTGCAATTTTTTTCGCTTTTCTCTTGTGTCAAATAACTTTTTGCATTATATTTGCAAATTGTTCTAATTGTTACATTTGGATTGTGTGTAACTATTAGACAGTGCAAAGTAAAAGAATAATTCTTGAATTTACAAATATTTCAAGAATTATTTTTGTATAATTTGTAAAAATAAAAATAAATGAATGATTTTCAGAGAATTGCAGCCGTGTTAAAAATTGTAAAATTATCAGCGCGGGCATTTGCAATAAAGATAGGTTTAAAGTCTCCGCAGATTTTCTATGATATAAAAGCGGGCAAATGTGGTATTTCAAAAGAACTTGCCGCGAAAATTCACGAAAATTACGTGAATATTAATGTGTCGTGGCTATTGACAGGTGAAGGCGAAATGCTCTCCACCCCTCAAACCGTCAACACGATAAACGGCGACCATAATGTAGGGAATGGGACCGGGAACACTGTCAACAGCGAGAATACAGTGCAGGAACTCTTCAATCAGTTGAAGGCGAAGGATGCGATAATAAGCAAGTCGCAAGCGCAGTTGGACAAGTCGCAGGAGCAAATAGACAGGCTGATTGCGCTGCTTGAAAAGCGCGAGGAGAGATGATGGCGGCGTACCCCAAATAAAATTTGGGGATAATTGACTGAACGGAATATGCAATTACAGAATAATTACTAAATTTGCAGACAAAATGAGCGAAGAAACAAACAGCGTTCAAAAAGGCGATGCAATAGATGTTGATAAACTCAAAGATGCTATTGCCAACATCTATCCCGTGAGGTACGAGAGACGTACCGCAGTAGCCCCTCTATTATGGATATGTGGGGCAATGTTTACCTCGTCGCTTGTATGGTGTACGGTAAATATGGTGCTTGTAGATTGCAACTGGTATAGGATTGTAATTGTGAGTTTTGCACTCTTGGTTGCCGGAGTGTCATTTGTGGTGGCTATCAGGACAATGTGTCGGATTTTGAAGGATAGCAAAAACGTGGCAGGTAAGGATTATAATCCACGCTGGGATTTGCTTCGCTCCGAACATTTTCTAATAGAGATGCATCGACGGAACGCATTAAAAGACGGAAAAGACTATGGAGACACCGGAAAAGACACAGGAGATTCCACAAACAAAAACTCAGACGGAAATGAAACTGCAAGCAATTGATAAAATAAAGCGGTCGTATTTGATATGCTTCAACCCATACGCCACAGACAGAGACGAGGTGATAGATGCATTGGTCAATGCCGGGCTTAGGACGTGGCGTAGTGAGTTTTCGAGTTGTATAATGCTCAAAACGTCTTATAGTGCCGACCAAATACGCGAATTGCTCTTGAATGTGATACAAGGGCGATTTATTGTGGCAGAAATTAGCGGCAACCGCAATGGTATGATGACCAAGAAGGGTTGGGATTTTTTGGCAGATTCCAAGAATAGTGAGGTGAAATATTAAACAAATAATCCCCCATCCCCCTCTGTATAATATAAGGTGTGGCGGCAAAAAAATCGGAATGGTATAAAACCGTTCCGATTTTTTTTGCACTTTTTAACAAAAATAATTCGCAAAATATTTGCATATTACTTGCAAATTGCTTTACTTTGCAGTGTCCAAATGAAACAAATGGACAAAATAGAAAACGCGATTAGTAACACTAAAAACACAGAGAAATTATGGCTACGAAAATGACTGCAAACGGAGTAAGCACCACCATCGCACCGGGACAGGAACAATATGAGAAATTCAGGTACTGCGGTCGCGTGTCGATACAATACGACTACCGTACCTCCGACGGCGAACTGTTCTCTTGCTGCGCACCGACACTGAAAGCGTGCCGCGCCAAAAGGGACAAGTGGATGCAGGAGCGCGGATAGAATCCGCGAGTAATGGACAGAACACACAGATGTGGAACTAATAAAAAACAGAGAAAATGGAAAACAATGACTTGAACAACTACCGCACAGGATTGATTCTAAGTGTAATTGCAGGCGCAATATTAGGACTTGCCTCCGCAATAAAACTGTGCTTCTTCTAATGTGCCGCATACAATGCGGCAGAATGGACATAACGTAGAAACAAAGGAATATATGCCACGTGAAATAACATACGTAGAAACAGAGACAGGCAAATACGTGCCCGAAGGCAGTGTGCCGGTGTTTAGGTTGAAGAGGCCCGAAAAGGAACTCGATGTGAAGGATTTTTACCTGACGGCGGTTGTCATCAACAACTGTCAGGCTGTTGGCAGGTGGTATCTTGTGTTGCCGTGGGTGATGCTGATATTGATACCACTGATACTGATGGCGGCGGCGGTGGATATTGCGCTGTTTCTCGTGGTAAAGTATTTCTTCTTGTTTGTATGGAAGGTGCTTACAGAATCGGCGACGGGCATTGTCGGCAAGGCGGCTAAGGTACTTGGCATTGCGGCGGGTATTTTCTTAGTGTTTGTGTTCATCAGGAGCGGAGTATGGGAAAAGTATTACGAGGAATTGTTAAAGGTGCTGGGGTGGTAGCGTTGTTTTGCGGTATCGTAGTGGTGGATTTCCTCCTAAGTTATGAGTGCAAGATAGGGGTGTTCAATGTGGACACCGAGTTTCTGAGCAACACGATGTACATATACATCGTGATACACCATACGGCGACCGACAAACCAATCACCTTACAACAGATAGAGGACTTCCATCGGTCGCAGAGTTGGGGTAAGAACTGCGGTTTTGCATACCACTGGTATGTGACCGATAGCGCGATATACCAACTTCACGCCGACACCGCGAAGACCAACCACGCAGACAACGGATGGTTCAACCGACGAAGCATTTCGGTATGTTTGGCGGGCAACTTTGAAGAGCGCGAGCCGACTGTACGAGAATTGAAGAACCTTGCCTATACGGTCTTTTGGCTGCAAATGAGGTACAATATACCCGCGAGGCGGATATTCGCCCACGGCGACGTGAGCATGGAGAATACGGCTTGTTGCGGCAAGTATTTGAAAGAATTGTTGAACGAGATAAATGATAGGAGAGAGGAGCGATGAACGATGCACAGAATAAGCCCTACCCTACCGAGGAGGACGGGGCGATGTACTGGGTGAATGTGAGCCGAGAGGAGTACGAACAAGATTCGTACAATGTTCAGACAGAGTTCGCACAAGGTTCGGACAGCGTTCAGACAGAGTGCGAACAAGATTCGGACAATGTGCGGACATTATCTGTACAGCGTCAGGACAAGAATCAGACAGCGGTTGCACGAGGCTACAAACGTCCCAATGAAACTCATTATTCTGTATATAAAGAAAATACGGAGATAGTGAAATTGTTGACAAACAATAAGTTTGTAAGGGTCAATACAAGTGGCACTTACAATAGCATTGAGGATTTGCCTTTGAGTAAAGCCCCTACCGACCTTACGGCAGCCGTCCAAAGGTGTGGATACCCGGTAAGCCGCAACGAGTTGGCAAAGATTTACACGGCAGCCAATGTGTGCCGTAGAGTGCCGAGGTGGAAGGTGTGGACGTTATGCGTGTTTGTGGCGGTAGTTGCGGTGTATGGCTGCATCGTTTATGGCAATGTGAGAGACACCTATTTTGAGGATGGCGGCACTTCGCCAAAGGTGATGATGGCGAGCGTAGGCGGGACCGGGAACGCGACGCCAGACATCGGGAGCATCATCAGCGACTTTGAGCGGAGAAAGACCTTCAAGTTTTATCCGTTTCGGCGCGAGGTGATAAGTAAACAGATTAAAGAATCCGGCGACTATTCGGCAGCCAACTGCGAGATTATTCTCCAACAGAATATGGCTGCGCAAATACAAGCCACAAAGAAGAAATGAGTACAGCAAACATTATTCTAACAGCCGCATACAATGCGGCAGAAAAAACAGAACAAAAATGAGCAAAGAAAAGTGTCCCTATTGTGGGGAAGAAATAGAGGTGGACATCGAAAATCCCGAAGATGAAATGCTGACGCAAATTGAATGTTCCAACTGTGGCAAGGTGGTGAACGTCAAGGTGAGCATTATCATAAACTATGATTTGTCCGAGTGCAAATGTCAGGGAGAAAATCACGAATGGGAACTGACAACGGCACATCCTCGATGTGCGACAGAATGGTATTGCGTCCATTGTGGCGAAACAAAACCTCTCACGGACGATGACCGTAAGAAGTATGGCATACCGACGAGAGCGGAATATTTTAAATCACTATCAGCCGTATAAAGGAGGCGGAAAAAACAGGACAACAAAATGAGCAAAGAGATAGAAAACTTAATGCAAGAGATTGCAAGGGACGAACAAAGTTCTGATTCATACATCAGAAAAGTAGCCCCTAAGAAAAGGGAATGGATATTAAACCGCGCTGATATGTATGCTCAATACTGCGGTGTATCTCGCGAAGATGTCCTAACATCGTGGGAGCAATCCCGGTCGTTTTGGTATATGAATTATTATCAGGATTGTAATCAGCCCGATTTGACCGAAAGAAGCAATGTAATGTCCATCGCCCAATGGAAGGAGAAGGGCAAAGAACTTTTTGGCGACAATGCAAAAGAATGGCAATTTGAGTGTCCTAATTGTCATAACGTCCAAACAATGCAACAATTTTTTGATGCAGGGATTGAACCAAATTACGCTTATTGTAATTGCGCGTCGAGGTTTGGTATAGGCGGATTGGCAACCTGTAATTGGAGTGCCGGAGGGTTAATCCCATTGCCTTGCACCTACGTAATTACCGAACAATACAAGATAGTAAAAGTCTTTAACTTTCATAAGAAATGACAATAGAGGAACTTACAGCGAACTCAATAAGATAAGGGCAGACCTCAAAACCCTTATTGCATTGGTTCAGAAGATGCGGGGAGAGCAACGAAAATTCTTCCGAACACACATCAAAGCCTATCAAATATCCGCAATGGAATTGGAAAGGCAGGTAGATAACGAAACAAAACGGCTCAACGAGGATTACAACTTCGTGCCAAAACAACAAAAACTATTCTAATATGAAAACAGCAATATCAATCGTTATCATCATCATCATTGTAGCCGCAATCGGTTATGAATGGAGTATGATGGGCAGCACGGCAACTAAGGCGGATGTTGATGCCGCCAAGCGCGAACTCCGCGCACAGATAGACAGCGTACTGATGGAGTGCGACAGTCTGAAATCCGAACTCCGCGCCGTCCGCGCAAACACCGACACGCTCAAAGCGGGTCAAGAGGTGATTTTCCGGACGATGCAGGAGAATCAGGGAAAGGAAACGAGTTTGTGGGACTTAATTTGGAGGTAGAGAATGAAAATCGAAATTGAAATATTGGACAATGATGTGCCAATTTTGGTTGATTTCTTAAATAAAAAATCAATAAAATTCGCTTTGCAAGAAAAAAAGGAATGTTTGGTGAAATTTTGGGAACAAAAATCGCCTGAACTTGTATCGCAACTTGAAGAGTATGTCAATAAAATTCTTAGTAGTACAGAAAAAGAACCAACTATTAAGAAAACAATGGATGACTACAAAGAAGCAACCAATTGCATTGAGAGAGGAGATTGGTTCTCAGTACAACTCATTGTCAACCGTCTTATAGGACGAGCATCTAAGCAAATTGCAATGCGCAAATCTCGTGAAACGGTTAGAACACAAGATGCTCTTAGACGCCAACACACCGACTATGTAACAGTACAAGAATTATCGACTTTTTTTGAAGTTCCTATTCAAAAAATGCAGGGTATTCTTTCTGAACTTAAATATGAACCGAGTATTATCAATCAACAAAAATACTATTCTTACAAGATAGTAGATACACTCATTAAAATCTTGTAGTGCTATGACAATCGACCTGACAACCGCTAAATTTGGAGACAAGTTCAAGACCCGCGACGGCTCAACCGCAGTGTATAAAATAAGACACAAGACGGCAGTAAGGAGTTGGCACGAAGTATTGGTGGAATTAACGCCGGGAGAAATAGATATAAGAATATATCACGACGACGGAAAAGTGGCAACTTGCGACCCTTGTTGGGACATCGTGGAAAAAGTAAACTAACAAAAACAATGGTAATCCTATGGAAATGAAGATAAAGAAACAATTGGTATCGCTCCGCAATGAACTTGTGGGCGTGAAAATGTCGGTGGATGCATATTTGGAGCGATTGGACAACGCTTTGCAGACCGCCGACAACGAGGACACAGAATGGGAGAAATACGAGGCTATGCGGCAGAAGGACATCCTCAGCCGCCTTGAAAAGAACCTTCAAGCCCGCGACATCAACATCAACACTGTGATTGAATGGGCGCAAATTCCCGAAAACTCTATCAGGCTCAAACTCTACGCCCGAAATTCCAGACGTACTTCAACGTTTTGGGCGGTGGACGTGATGAGATTCTTATGCGACCTTTGGGGAGCGACGCTGCCGGATGCGTATTACAAGGTGTGCAACAAAATAAGCATCAACCCAAAAACGGGAAGGTACGAAATTTCAAACAAAGCCGCATAAAATGCGTCGGACAAAACAGGCAAGAATTATGGATAATACAGACATCAGACCGGGCGACATTGTGCGCCTGACAAACAACACTCTGCTTGGCGGAAAGGTGATTAAGGTTGAGCAATACGAAAACAAAGACGAGTATGGAATTGTGTCGTATGAGTATGGCGGCACTTCGGGTATCGGCTCCCCAAAAAGCCATTTGGCGTTGTTACGTGGCATCCACACGGATATTTCTTTATTCGCACACGGAGCGAAAAATATGCCTTTTCAGACGAGTACAAGAGCCTTGGTGAAATGCTTAAAGTCCATATCAACGGGAAAGACCCTCGTTTGGTAGTAGTCGGCAACATCCACGACAATCCCGATATGCTTTCAGATTTTGTTTAACCCCGCCGACATACTTGTCGGCGACAACCCCAAAAAAACAACACACTATGGCACAAGAAATTGATTTCAAACAAGACTTCAATGATTATGAAGAGGCTTGGAAATTCCTCAAAAAAAGCGTCAAGCACGAAGATTATGTCGGCGTCAGTATTGGTTACTACCGTAGAGATTCGTCATATATAGACAGAATTGATGGCAAAGCGTGGGTAAATTTGTATCACTACGATTTGCCAAGAGCGATGTATGAAAGATGGCTGTGGGTCATCGAGTGGAGAGCAGCCAAATGCAAATGTCAACATCCAAGAGAAT
>Ga0265298_10008999_pt1 | contig 11935 bp, 10 predicted proteins | sample AusTroGonzalo_MG_3_FD_193486 | JGI IMG/M metagenome (GOLD analysis project Ga0265298, IMG submission 193486) | Bovine rumen microbial communities from tropical cattle in Woodstock, Queensland, Australia - Gonzalo_01 | ecosystem: Host-associated > Mammals > Digestive system > Stomach > Rumen ...
ATCGATGATAATTTATCATACGTGCCTTGAGCTTGGGCTTTATCACCTACTTGATTCATGAGTGACGTCGTGCCAAGTAAATCTACAAATGCAACTATTCGATCTTCCACCGTTACAAAATTTACTGGTTCGACTGTTTTTGCACCTTCGACCGCAGTTGCAAAAATCTTATCGGTCAACAATACTGACGCCTCAGGAGACTTTTCCTCCCGCTCCATGAAGCGGAGAAGTCCATCTGGTATGTCGTTTTGGTGTGTTGCCATCAGTTATCCCCCTTATCCTGCTTGTAAAGAGGCATAGGAAAGCGAACTTTGAGTAATGAATTAAACACCGGATTCTGAATGATGTAATGCCCCTGTTTAAGGCGTGTCATCATATTTTTGAATGTATTCGGCACAAAGGAATAGGTTTTGTCGGAGACTTCGACACTATTGGTCCGCCCATATGCGTGGGTTGAACAGTTGCCGGAAACACGCTTGTGTATCGAACTCTTGAACTGTTCTGCTGAAAACAAGACTATTCCTAACGAGCGTCCACGTTCCGCGATATCAAGGAGCAGACGGAGAATGGGTGATGATTTCGGCGCGTCAGACGAAGCATACTTGTTGAGCTCATCTACAAACAGCACGATTCGATCAGGAATCTGTTTCCGGTCTTCAGGCGACATATCCTCGTCAAAATCACCAAGTTTCAGCCTTGTCACAGCCTGCATCACCGCGCCGAAAACAAATGCTTGCATATTCTCGTCTTGTTTTGCGACATCCACAACGAACACCTCATTGGGCTTAATGCCACGAATCGCAGATTCAAGGCGAACCTCATCCTTCTCTGGACGAACCTCGTCCGTAAACATTCTATCGGTTGATATCGATTTCTTCACGATGCGCTTGAATTTGCGCCAGCTCATGACCGATATCTCCTTGCTTGCCGATGAACCACCTTTCTCTCCCATCTCCTGGACAGCGTCCAGCATGCTGTCCCAGGAATCAACTGAATTGAACGGCTTCTGCTCCGAAACAATGAAATTGATGATCGATTCCATCGTCTGTGTTGGATCATCCACATTCGAAAACAACAGGTCTAGATTTTCCTTGTCTTCCATGAATGAGAACTTGAATTTCTTCGCCCGCTTTGCCTTGCATTGAGCCTCGTAAACTTCGGGTCGGACATAGCTTTTGATCGTATCTCGCCCCCCATAGGGATAAAAGTAGCGGACGTTTTGGAACGGCTTCAGCTCCAGCCCCATGTCTTTGTACATGGCTCTGTCAAAATCACTTAATGCCAGTCCAGGCTGGTCTATCGTCAAAAGATCGCGTCCTTTCACATTCAGGAAGATATAGGCAACAGACTTCTTCTCCTTGGCCATCATGTACTTCTGTTGCAAGGCGTTCAGAAGGAACATCGCATAGGAGGTCTTTGTAGCAAGGCCCGAAATACCGGAGATATTCAAATGAGCACCCTCAGGACCAATCAAGAAGTCCGAGTTCACATACACCGGCAAGTCCACCTCGGCACCGTCAACTCCTTCATACATCTGCAAATAGCCGCAGACGGTCTTGTTCTTCACCTCATCAAGACCCAATGCCTGTTCGATGTCTTCCCGAGCCCCCAGCGATACCCGCTGTCCATTCTGCACAGGGATATAGATATTCTGCGTATTCTTGACCACACGAGCCAACACGAAGTTCATTCCGACGCGTTCCGTGTTGGGCATAACGTCCAAGGACCCAAAATCATTCGAGAAGTATTCACCCAAAAAGCTCTCGGAATCCGTAATGTGCGAAATCTCCTCGACGACACCATACGTTTTGCTGCCTTTGACATGCTCGACGACAACGACATCGAACGGATTCAAGAGTGTGTTCTTGTCAGTCCAGAAATAAAAATGATCAATTGTGCTTGGATTGTTCTCAAGTGCTGCAACCTTGCCGATAACCTTGCTCGCCATGATATGCCTCCTAAAACAAATTGACGAAGTGCTGCTCACCTCGATATTTGCTTTTCACATACGCTTCCGTCAAATACACGGGGTAGAGATGATTCGCCCACCGGCTGTCCTTACCATAACACACTGGGTTTCGCTCGTTCAACAACCACGCACTGATATTGTCCACTTCCGAGCTTTCCAAACCAAACTCTTTCTCGGGATCGGTAACAAGCACCTTTTCCACCTTCACAATTCCATCGAAAGGACCTCGTCCGTACCTAGGTTTCCTAAGGCGCAAATACCAGACGGCAAAAGCCGTAAATCCCAGGCGATCGCTTTTGTACATGGCAGCAGGGGTCCTCTCGTACTCCTGCAAACGCGCGATTAGACCAGCCGCGCTCTTGTTGTTCTTGAGTTTGGCCAATTCGGGATTGAATGATTTTGAAACCCCAACAACCCGACGAAAATTGTTGCGGATTCGATTGAAGGCGAACTTGTCATCCTTGTCGGAGACCTTCGAGTACTCGAGAGAGCCATCCTTGATAAGCCATGAACGATCAGTCAATATCCGCTTTTGAACCAGTCGATCCACCATCCCCTTTTCATGCGCAATCATGTAGTCCTGAATGCGGGAGACAGCCTTGTCCTCGAAATTCTCACGGTCTTTCAACTGCGACGAATAGAATACAATGTCATTGATCTGCACACGGCTTTGCGCTCGATTGAGCTTTTCCAGAAGATCCGCGCAATATGCCGTGTTCTGGCGGGAACCGCCTCCATCGGGATTGATCTTGTCAGGAACTGCCAGCACGATGTCAAACATGAGTTCGCAAGGAGTAACATACCGAGAGTCCCGTTTGCATACTCCCACTCCGACTTGTCCAGCCACAATCGGAAAAACCTGCGAACCAATCGGCATATCGACGATTTTATACGTCCGCCTCGAGCCGTCCAAAAACAGTTTAAATGCTGGTTCGTGCCCAGCCCAGTCGGCCGCGATCGAGGAAATGTCTCGAGTGCCGTCATAACGAATCGTCTCGCCTTGCTGCGCCATAAATTCCTGATCGCAATAATCATACTCCAAGGAAGACAATCGCTCCTTGTCGAGACACCGGCGATAGGTCTCGAAACATGGTCTCCCGGTTATTTTCGCAAGCGCTTGTGTAACCCGGTCCATAATGGTGTGGTGCTCCTCGCTTCTGTTCAGTCAAGTCTTGGCGAAGAGATGGACATCGCATCCATTATTTCATTGTTCATGTTTGTAGCCGATGCAGAAGTGTCCGCCAAGGTCAGCACACTTCATCAGGTTGGCGGGGATACGGATTGGGGCAGATGTCGAAAACTCGCCTTTTGCTCCATTCGATTTGCCTTCGGCGAGGCCGATTTGCTGCAGTTTTATCATCAACAATGAACACATCGCGGCATCCTTTTGTTATGTCGTTGTATCCGCTCTCCTGTCCCCTGACAAGCCATTTTCCACCATTTTCTCCTCCCCACGCGCAAGTCTTTCGCACGTCTTCCCCTTTCGAACTGCGGCAAGCTTCTGCTCGTGCTCGTGCGCAACATGAGGAAAACACTTGAACTATTCATGAGCCCAACCTATAACCAGCACAGAAAGTCACAATGGAGGTGGTTCTGCCCTTGGGCAAACGGAATCCCGTGCGATTCGGGAGCTGTTGCGCAACTGTGAGTTTCCTCATGCTCCGGCCATCGTGTCACCCTGTTTTGAGGTCGTTCCATCCTCCCCAAAGTGGGGGAAGGCCCGGTCGGTGCTCTAAGGAAGCGAGCCAGAAGACGTGCCACGGGGAAGGGTCACCGGACAATCGGGTTCGGCCCCGCCCCTCTGTTCAGTGATCGCAAAGGAACGACAAATGAATAAAATCTGTACACTACGTGCCTCGTGGGCACGTGTAGTTGGTTATAGCGTGGCCGCGTTGCTCTTTGCCGCATTGCACGGAGTAGGACAGACTATGTTTACGCTCGATGACATCCACTTCTGGGGTGGCGAAGGAACAAATCGCTGTGCCGTCGTTGTCGACTGGAGTTCGTCGGAGGCTTCGCCACTTGTCTGGGGATGGCGATGGAACGGATCATCGACCCTCGCTGACGCTTTGCTGGAAATCGTTCGCGAAGACAGACGTTTGCATGCGCTTGCAGCGGAAACGGAGTACGGCCTTTCGCTCTACGCGCTAGGCTATGACTGGCTGGATGTTGCCACATCCTTTTTTTTCGATTTTGGAGGTGGCGATGTAGTCGCTCAGGCATCGGATCCTGATGCCCTGGTCGCGGGGGGATGGAATTCCGGCTACTGGGCACAATGGGTGGCTCCGACCGGCGATTCACTGGACAGTTCCTCGCTTGGCTGGGGCACAGGCTTGTCAGCCACACTGCTTGAAGACCGCTCGTGGCACGTGCTCCAATTTCAACGCCCCGAATGGGGATGGGACTCGCACCCACTCTCTGGTGAGCCAACGGCTGTGGAGTCGCCCTACGCATGGCGCGTCGTGGCGGCAAATATCGCCAAGAGCGGCGACTATGGCAATCCGGACAATGCCCTCGGCCATCCGTCACAAACCGTTCCCGCTTGGGACCCGATTCCTCCAACCGTCGTATGCCCAGTTTCTCCGGCTTGGGGACCAGGACGACTCGTCTCGCTTGCATCGACGAATGACGACATCGCCGGAGGCTCAATCACAGTCGAGTTCGACCATCCAGTCGCAGATGACCCGCGAAATCCCTTTGGGCTCGATTTCATCGTATTTGGCAACACGATGCAGACACTTGGAGGGAACGCTTGGTTCGATGGTGTGTCAGACCCTGCCGAGGTCATGGTAACTACGGACACAATCATGCCGGAACGCGGTCTCGTTGAAGTCAGCGCAGACGGAAAGACGTGGTTCGCCTTTTCGGAAGGGCCTTGGGCCGATGATTTCGCTCCGACTCTGAGTCACTGCTACGATCCTGACAATCCTGACCGGAAGCTCTTTGGCGACTCCACCTTCACAAACGAGTGGTGGAGCGTGCTGTCGGATGCCACCCGGCCAGTGGATCCCATGGTGACGCCGACTGATTTCAAGAACCGCACTCTTGCAGAAATCGCCCGTCTCTACGACGGTTCCGCGGGGGGAACGGGCTTCGACATTTCCGGCCTCGACCTCCCCCGTGACGCACTCGGACGCAAATACATGCGCTTTGTCCGAATCACGTCGCTCGATCCGTACGACACCACGGAGGTCGATGCCGTGACGGATGTTTCTCCGGCACCTTCTTTCCGCAATTGGATTGATTCGCACTATGAGTTCAGCAAGCGTCCGGATATCGAAAAAACGACGATCTGCGCCAACGGCGCACCAGCATACGTTAACGCCGCTCTCGGTCTCTCTCCGGACACAGTTGGACCTGTCGACTGGGAGCTTGAAGGATACAACCCCTCAACTGGAATACTCGTTGCCCCCCTTGCGCCCTATGCCAACGACCTTGTTTTCCTTCAGCGCACTACCAATCTTGTCAACGGTTCATGGGATCTCTTGCTTCCGGTCTGGATGGGCACCAATACACTCGGCAAGCCGCTCTTGTCTACACGGAATTCACTCGACGCACCCTCCGCCGCCTTCTTCAAGGCGGTGCTACATGAATGACAGAGGGTTCAGTCTGGTTGAACTGCTTGTGGTGATTGCGGTTCTGGCATTGCTGGCGGGGATAATCATTCCCGCCATGGCAATAAGTCTTGAAACGGCACGTGCGGCCACGTGTTCCTCAAATCTACGGCAACTTGCCGCGGCGGCACTGTCCTATGCAGGGGACCACTGCGGAGAATTCCCATGGGGAATGCGGATTGAAGGTGGAGAGCTGGCTTGCTGGGACTTCATCGTCGGGAATGATGGAGAGCCACGTCCGGGACTGATCTGGGAGAACATTCCAGAATGCGCCGACGGCCGCGTTTTGCAATGTCCGTCATTTATCGGGGGGAACGCTAACTGGCGTGGCGACAAATTCACGGGGTACAACTACAACTGCAGCTTCATCGGCAAGGTCGAAGGCGAATCGGGCGGCCGCGAAAGACCTGCGTTTCTCTCGCAAATCGAGGCTCCCGCTCGCACTGCGCTCTTCGGAGATGGACAGTTCGCGGGAGGAGCGAATAAATTCATGCGCGCGCCTCTACCCGATCGCGCCCACGACGCTTCCGGTAGTGGCATGCGGATGGCAGGCACGCAAGGGTTCCGTCATCGCGGACGAACCAATGTTGCATTCGCCGACGGGCACGTCGAATCCCTTGCACAGCCCTATCGGGCAGGTTCCGAGGGTTTCGTCTCCGAAGGATGCGGTTTTCTCTCCCCCGATAATTCATTGTACTCACTCGCCAAATGACCCTATTGCGTTGCGAAAAACTCACGGTCCGTATTGGGAAGAAGACCGTAATCGAACATTTTTCCGAAGACTTCGGCGCGGGCTCTCTCACCATACTCGTCGGGCCGAACGGAGCGGGCAAGACGACATTGTTGCGTACACTCGCCAGAGTGATTCTTCCGTCTGCCGGAAATGTATTCCTCGACGAACGACCGGCTGAACGAATTTGCCGCACGACATGGGCGCGCCGTGTCGCCTATCTGCCTCAGTCGCCAGATGCCAGATCCCTGGCTGGGTTCCCAGTACGCGCCGCTGTCGCCGCCGGTCGTCTGCCGCACACAAGGTTTTTCGGTTCGCTCTCCCACCGTGACGAGAAAGCCATCGACCATGCGTTGGCCGTCACTGGCCTCATGCCGCTCGCCTCCGTGGACGCCGGATTCCTTTCCGGCGGAGAAACACGTCGGATGTTCCTTGCTGCCACACTCGCCCAGGAAGCGGAAATCCTGTTGCTCGACGAACCCTTTGAAGGCCTTGACGCCGAGGCCCGTGCAGCGCTTGCCGACATAATCCGGGGTCAGCTCGCGGAAGGACACTCCGTCGTGCTTGCCACACACGACCTTATGCCGGTAAAGTCGATTCCCCATCGCACCATTGAACTCCGGACGCAGGCTATGCCTTCTCCGAAAATGAGGGGAGTTGTGCATATCCATAATTTCATGTTCCCATTCACGAACCATGAATTCTTTTACGCACTTTGGATACTTGCTGCTGTTCTTCTCTCGGCCATGGTTGTGACAGCAACGACTCGCGGGTGTCCGCCTGAATTGCTCTGGAACTACCGTGTCCCCCGACTTCTTTGCGCATTCTGTGTCGGGGGTATTCTCTCTGTGGCGGGTTGCATCTACCAGACTCTTTTCCGCAACCCACTCGCCTCTCCCTACACGCTCGGGACGGCTTCTGGAGCCACACTCGGCGCCTATCTGGCAACGATTCTCGCTCCGGGCCTTCTCTCTGTCGGTGGCGCGGCTTTCGTGGGCGCAATGCTCTCGCTTGCGCTCGTCCGCGCTTGTGGCGGTTCGGGGGCAAGGCCGGCACGGCTTCTTCTGGGAGGAATCGCGTGTGCCTATCTCTTTGGAGCGGGGACAATGCTCTGTCAGTTTGCCATGACCCCCTGGGAAAGTTTTTCAATGGCCCATTGGAGTCTTGGCAGCATTGTTCGCCCGGAAGGCCCGTGGGGCATCGCACTCCCAGCCGCATGGGGAATGGCGCTTGCCTTGGCCCTCTTTTCACGGCCGCTTGACGCACTTCTCGCCGGTGATGATGCGGCTTTTTCGCATGGTCTGAACCCTGCTCGTATCCGTTTTGCAATGCTCGCCTGCGCAGCACTTCTGGTCTCCTGCGCAGTGGCTGTGTGCGGGCCGGTGGGATTTGTGGGTCTTCTGGTACCGCATTTGGTTCGCCTTGCCGTCGGCGCGACACATGGTCGACTCCTTCCATGCTGCGCGCTTGGGGGGGGACTCTTTCTCGCGCTTTGCGACGTGATAGCTCGCATGCTCCCGCTTGCCGGGACACCCCCCGTCGGCATTGTCACCGCCGCGTTCGGCGCTCCCGCTCTCGCTTTTCTTCTGGCAAGGAGCAATCGATGAAAAAAGCAGCTGTATTGTGCTGGCTACTTCTTGTTGCAGGATGTGCTCCACAAAAGGGCATTCCCTCACAAGAGACGAGCGATGAAGTGCGAATTGTCTCATTCTTGCCGAGTGGAACAGAAACTCTTTTTGCACTAGGACTGGGACCATACGTCATAGGACGATCAAGTTTCTGTGATTACCCCCCTGAAGTAGCGGGACTGCCTGTCGTGGGCGACCTATTTTCCGCAAAAGAAGATACGCTTGTGGCGTTGCGCCCTACACATGCAATTCTGGGCCGCACGAATGCACCGCAAGCTCCTCTTCTGCACGCCATAAACTGCAAAATCATTGAGGAGCGTGCTGAAACAGCGGCAGACATTCTTGCCTTCGCGGATACCCTGGGACGGTATTTCCCCGCTAGGACAAACGGTCTTGCATGCGAGGGCTCGACATGGAGAAAAGCAATGGAGGAATTGGCCCTCGCGAAGAGTCCCCAAAATGCCGAACGAGTCCTTGTGGTTGTGTCTCATGCACCAGGGCGATTCGGAACAGCTTTCGTCGCCGGCGAAGCAACTTTCCACGACGAATTGTTGCGGGCGGCAGGGTTTGCAAACGCACTTGCAGGCACCCGTGGCTATCCAGTCCTTGACCCAGACAAAATCGCGGAGATTGCACCTGATCTTCTAATCGACATCCATCCCGATGGGGAAGAAGCGCATGAAGTCTCTTGGAACTACCTCCCCAACACCCGAATTGTAATTCTCTGTGACACTGCCGCACTTCGCCCCGGGCCTCGTCTGCCTGACATTCTTCTCCGCTTTCGCGGTTTCTCACGCCACCCTTGAGCAACTCAAAAGTTGGGAGACAGAAAAAGACAGGGTATCCCATCTCCCCTCCTCCCCTCCCTCCCGCAAGCCCAAACTACCCTCCCACCAAGATTTTTCTCCCCTCTCTGTTCTTTTGTGCTTTCCTCCCTCTTCCCCTCCGCGCCTACTCATGAGGCTTCCCGCCCGCCTTCCTCTCGCCATTATCTCTACTTTCCAGATTCCTCGCAGGAATTGCCCCCACAATCTTTCTCCACGGCCAATTTCTCAAGGTATTGCCCAAAGATGAAAAGCGCGGACTGCCCGTAAAGGCCGTTTTCCTCGTCGGCGAGGTTTTGCGCCGTCGCGGATTTGTAGAAGCGGTCCAGCGCCTCGTCCTCTGAAATGCCGAAACGCCCGGCGATGAGCCGCGCGATTTCGGGAACGATGGTCGCCCGGATCAAATGGTGCTCGCACCTCTGTTGCCCCACTTCCTTTCCCAACCTCTCGTCGAACAGTTGCATCAGCGCCTCCATGCCCAAGCCGTGGAGGTCCTCGTAATCCCGGTCCAGCTCCCGCAAAAGGCCGGATTTCTCGAACGCGGCGTAGACTTCCGGCCCCGTCTTGCCGACATGGTCCGCGTAGAACTCCACGCAAAACGCCTTGAACGAAGTCTTGCCCATCTCGTAATCTCGCTCGTCCGTCTCCTCTTTTCCCATCTTCTCCTCTCCCGTCTTCCTTCCGCAAGCTCAAACTGTCCTCCCGCCAACATTTTTATCCCCTCTCTGTCCTTTTGTGCTCCCCTCCCTCTCCCCCTCTGCGGCTCCGCATCGCCGCGTGAGGCTTCCCTTCCGCCTTTTCTCTCGCTCCCATTTTTCCTTTTTGTGCTTCCCCTACCGCTTCCCCTCTCGCCGCCCGCCCTTTGTTTTCTCTGTGTTCTTTGTGGCTACCCCTGTTTTCGGCTCGCCGAGGACGGCTCGCCCCACCGCCCCCACCCGCCTTTTCTCTCGCCCCCTTTTTTCTCCCCTTTCGCGGGGCGGCTGGGAAGGCGCGCCTTTGGGTGGGAGGGACCTTTGGTGGCCTCTCTCGTTTGTGGGATTCTTGGGATTGTTGGGATTTTTGGGAACTTGCGATTTTCTCGCTCTCCGGTGGGCGACGTGGGGGAGGATGATGGCAAGGGTTTTCTCGGCGCTTGTGGGGTCGCGGCAAACTGCCCCCAAAATAGAACATGAACGGTAGTTCGATTTTGAATTGTCTTCGGGAGTTTTCCGTGGCATTCTTTGGAAAAAGAAATCCGATTCCGAAAGGCTGTTCTTCATGCCACGCATTTTCTTTTCCTCTTCCGGCGGATACCGATGGCTCGATGTCTGGGCGCTGGCGTCCGTCGTTCAGCTCGGGACGCACCGCTTTTGCACCCGGCACCTTGAGCGGGGCCTCGACCCTTGCGGGCGGCTATTCGACCAGATGACCATGGCCGCGAGGTCGGCCGTTGCCAACATTGCCGAGGGATATTCCCGCCGGGCGACTTCCGTGGAGACGGAACTCCGGCTTTACGATGTCGCCCGCGCCTCCCTCGACGAACTCGCCGGGGACTACCGCGCCTTTCTTCTCTTTCTCCGCGAACTGCCGTGGTCCGACAGCGACCCCGAAGAAAACGCCGTCTTCCGCACGCCTCTCGACAAACCCGACTTCACCGCCGACGTCGAACGCGCCTCCGCCGCCCACATCCTTGCCCAATACAACAAATTCGGGCGCTGGATCGAGAATGAGTCTTCCATCACGGCCGCACGCGCGCTTCTCGTGCTTTGTTGCCGGTGCATTCTCATGCTGGCGAAGAAAATCGAGCAATCCCACGCCGATTTCCTCGCCAACGGCGGCTTTGCGGAAAGCCTGTCGCGGGAGAGGATTGCCGCACGCGCAAGCGCCAGCAGCGAAGAAAGCGCGCCCGCATGCCCCAAGTGCGGCAAGGCCATGCAGAAGCGGCTTGCGAAGCGCGGGGCACGGGCGGGGCGGGCGTTCTGGTCGTGCACGGATTATCCGGCTTGCAACGGGACGCGAGGGATTGATTGAAGGGGGGGACGGGGGGGGAAGGGGAAGCGGAATTCCGGGATTCCGGGTTTTGGGAATTCCGGGCCGGGATGCCGGAAAACCGGAATTCCGGCAGAAAAAAAACGCGCCCCGGAAGGGGCGCGTTGGAAAGAGCCGCAGAAAGAGGCTCAGCTGAGGCCCATCATGCTGAAGACCAGCACGAAGAGGGCCACGGTTTCGACGACGCCCAGGGTCATCAGGTAGTTCCCGAAGCCCTGGCCGGTTTCCGCCAGCGCGTCGGCGCCGGCCGCGCCCGCCACGCCCTGGTACCAGGCCGAGAAGCACATGCCCAGCCCGCCGCAGATGCCCGCCAGCAGGCTCGCCGCCCAGTTCCCAGCCGCCCAGCCGTCCACCGCCACTTTCCCGATGATGGTGTTCATCAGGATCATGCCGTAAATCGTCTGCGACAGCGGCGCGCCGATGAACGTGATCAGGATGAACGGCGCCGCCTTGCTCTGCGCGTAGCATTTCTTCCACGCGCCGATCGCCGACGCCCCCGCCGTCCCCGCGCCCAGCGCCGACCCGATTGCCGCAATCCCCAAGGCCGCGAGTCCGCCCGCCTTGGCCAGTGCCATGATGATTTGATTGTCCATTGATTGACTCCTCCGGCGTTTCCGCCGTGTTTGCTTTTTACATCGCTTCCTTGGCCTCCGCGAACGGACGGTACGCCGTCCCGCTCCACGAAATGCCTTTGTGGTTCGAAAATTCCAGGGTGTTCAGCCGGATGCCGTGCACGAGCACGCCCATCACGCACAACAGGATGTTCAGGGTGTGCGCCAGGAACGCCAGCAACGCGCCGACCAACCCCCAGACGACGGTGCACTCGCCGCCGAAGATCATGGTGTTGAACGCGTTGGCCACCGCGAAACCGGCCGCCCCCACCGCGTACAAGCGCACGTAGCTCACGACGTCGGTGAAGTTGTTGATGATGTTCAGCGGCAGCAGCGCCAGGTTGAACCAGCCGTCCTTGATCTCGGAGGGTTTGAGCATGAACAGGGCGATCAGCACGATGCCCAGCACGCACACCCAGTCGATGGCCGACCCGGTGAAGGGCTTGAGGCACGCGGGGGAACCGAGGTACTTGGCCATGTTCCCGCCGATGACCATGTTGTCGGCCATGAAGAACATGTACCAGGTGGTGC
>Ga0265298_10009001_pt1 | contig 11932 bp, 7 predicted proteins | sample AusTroGonzalo_MG_3_FD_193486 | JGI IMG/M metagenome (GOLD analysis project Ga0265298, IMG submission 193486) | Bovine rumen microbial communities from tropical cattle in Woodstock, Queensland, Australia - Gonzalo_01 | ecosystem: Host-associated > Mammals > Digestive system > Stomach > Rumen ...
CCAATCGTTATAGCGACATACTGCCTGAGGCGGGCATCTCGCTCGAAGAGTTCACTGCACGTATTCACCCTGACCAGCAGAAGGAGTTCACGCAGAAGATGAAGCGTCTCATGGAAGGCCGTGACCGCCATTTCGAACTGAACAAGCGCTATAATGCAGGCACGCCGGAGAAGCCCCGGTGGCTGAACTTCAATGGCCACGCCATCTCCGAACTTGACAACGACGGGCGTCCCGCTTATGTCGTCAACGCCATCCACGACGTTACTCAGAATGTGGAAGAGTACAAGTCGGCACGGCAGTTAGTGAGGAAGTATGACCGTCTGTCGAACATGCCCTTCGTGGCCATGTCGTTCTACGACAAAGACGGGTGGCTTATTGACACTAACGACATGATGAAGCAACTCTGCGGTATGACCGACGACAGTCCCGAAACCAAGCGCTTCTGGGAAACGCTCTGCATGTTCGACGTGCCCCTCTTCCGGGGAGTCTGCTCGCCCGACGACCACCACGACTTGCTCTTCTGCCAGCACATGGAGTATCCGGAGTTCGGTATCAATAACTATATTGAGTGCCATATCAGGCCGCTGTTCAATGCCAAGGGCGAGCTGGCCAACTATTTCATTTCGACGCTCAATGCCACCGACGACCGCACGCGCAACCATCTCATGGTGATGCATGAGCGCGAGATGCAGAAACTGAACGAAGCCATCACTCAGGCCAAGCAGCGCCTCAGCTTCTTGCTGCAAAACACCGACCGCTATCTCTGGCGCAGCGACTTGGAAAGCGAGAACATTGTGTTCTATCACGAGTTGGGTAAGCCTGAAGTGATTATGGACTTCGACTCTTACCTGGGCTATATGGCCGAAGAAGACCGTCTGCGCATACGCCATATCCTCACCACCCCGCAGCAGCTCAACGAGGAGTTCAACGGTATGATGCTGCATTTCACTCACACCAGCCAAAGTCCCGACGAGATGTGGCGCCTTGTGAGTGGAACGCCTGTGCGCAACGAAGAGGGCGAGGTGACCGGCCATGTGGGCGTGAGCATCGACATCACCGCCTTAATGCGCGCCAGGCAGAAGCTGGAGGAAGAGAAACGGCGTGCCGACGACAGCCTCAGGGTGAAGAGTGGCTTCATGGCGTCGATGACCCACGAGCTTCGTACGCCGCTTAACGCCATCGTGGGATTCACCGGTGTGCTCGAAGCCACGGGCGTCTCATCCGAACGCAGCGAGTATGTGCGCATCATTCGCAATAACAGCGATATGCTTCAGCGCCTCATCAATGACATCATCGAGGCATCGGCCGTGGCCGACAGCCCTATGACCATTGTGCCGGAGAAGGTGGACTTTGCTGCTGCCTTCGATGACATCTGTCTCACCCTCGAACAGCGTATGACAGAACCCGGCGTGCAGTTCTTTAAAGACAATCCCTACCACAACTTCTTCACGATTGTTGACCTTGGCCGGCTACAGCAGGTGCTCACCAACTTCGTCACCAACGCAGTGAAATTCACCAAAGAGGGGCACATCAGCGTGGGATACCGCTACGAGAAGCACGGTCTCTACCTCTACTGCGAAGACACTGGAAAGGGCATTCCCCGCAATAAGCAGGAGATGATCTTCGAGCGCTTCGTCAAGCTCGACGACTTTGTCCAGGGTACGGGCATGGGACTGGCCATCTGCAAGATGATAGCCAAGAGCTGCAACGGCCGCATCGGTGTCGACAGTTTGGGCGAGAACAAAGGCTCAACGTTCTGGATCTGGATTCCCTGTGAACGGTTGACGGCATAGCACAACCATGAAGAAGACGCTGGAATATACGCTGAAGATTGTTTTACCACTCGTGCTGGGTGGCGCAATACTCTATTGGATGTATCGCGACTTTGACTTCAGCTCCATGGCCTACGTGCTCAGCAACGAAATGGACTGGACATGGATGCTGCTGTCGTTTCCTTTCGGCATACTCGCTCAGGTGGTTCGCGGCTACCGGTGGCGGCAGACGCTCGAACCGTTAGGCGAACGGCCGCGAACGGCCACGGCCGTCTATGCTATATTCCTGTCGTACGCCGCCAGCCTCGTCGTGCCTCGCATCGGCGAGTTCACACGTTGCGCTGTACTAAAACGTTACGATGGCGTGTCGTTTCCCAAGGCATTGGGGACAGTGGTTACCGAGCGCGCCATCGATACGCTGCTTCTGGCAGTCGTCATAGCCATGGCGCTGCTCTTCGGCATGACCATGTTCAGCACATTCTTTCAGCAGACGGGGACAAACCTCAGCACCATCATGCAGCGGTTCACCACCGAAGGCTATTTTGTGACGGCGGTCTGTGGCGTTGCTGCGCTTATATTGCTCTACTTCCTGCTGAGGCGCCTTTCTATATATAATAAGGTGAAAGCAACGCTCGGCGGGATATGGCAGGGTATCATCTCGCTCAAGGACGTGCGTAACCTGCCGCTGTTTATATTACTCTCAGCTGCCATCTGGGTGTGTTACTTCCTGCACTATTTCCTCACGTTCTTCTGCTTCCCCTTTACCGAGCACCTTGGCGTGGGCTGCGCAGTGGTTACTTTCGTTGTAGGCTCTATTGCCATTATAGTGCCCACGCCCAATGGCGCCGGGCCTTGGCACTTCGCCGTGAAGACCATGCTCATCCTTTATGGAGTGGCCGACGACCATGCCCTTTTCTTCGTGCTCATTGTACATACCGTGCAGACACTGCTTGTCGTCGCACTCGGTATCTGGGCATGGCTCAGGCTGGCCTTCATAAGAGTGAAGAGTGAAGAGTGAAGAGTGAAGAATTTGCTGCCGCCATCCCCTTAACATAACCTACGGGAACGGCGGCAGCAAATTCTTCACTCTTCACTCTTCACTTTTCACTACTTTTCGCTCTCGGCGTCGATAGCCTTGATCTTCTCGCGCACCAAGTTCATATCGTCCTTCAGCTTTTGCATCTTGCGGTTCATTTCGTCAACCAGCGAGTTGCCCTTCTTTGAGCTAACGTTCAGGAAGCCGAGGTTGTTCTCGTAGGTCTGCACTTCCTGCTTCAGCGCTTCGTACTGGCGGAACAGGCGTGCACGCTCGTTGTCCAAAGCGTTCTCGCCGCGCTCGGCTACCTGTTTGAGGTTCTGCTTGAAGGAGTTCAGACGGCGGCGGGCCACCGAGATGTTCAGTTCTTTATACAGCTTGTCGAGCACTTCGTGGTATTCGGCGTACAGCTTGTCTTTCTCGCGGAAGGGCACATGGCCAATCTGCTGATACTCCTCTACCAGCTTCTGCACCTTCTGCTGCAGGTCGTCGCCCTTCTCTTCGGCAATGGCCTTGAGGCGGTTCACCACGTCGCGCTTCTTATCCAGGTTCTCGCGCTCTTCATTGCGCTGGCCGGCGTTCTGTGCGTTACGTGCCTCAAAGAAGTGGTTGCATGCACCGAGGAACTCTTCCCACAGCTGGTCGCCCAGTTTTTTGGGAACCATGCCGATGGTCTTCCACTCACGCTGCAGGTTGATGAGCTTGTCTGAGGTAGACTTCCATTCGGTGGAGTCTTGCAGGGCCTTGGCCTTCTCGATGAGTGCACGCTTGCGCTCGGCATTCTCCTTGAACGTGTCCTTCAGCGTCTTGAAATATTCGGCCTTCTTGCCGAAGAACAGGTCGCAGGCAGCACGGAAGCGCTCGAAAATCTTCACGTTCATCTTCTGCGGGGCAAAGCCGATGGTCTTCCACTCGGCCTGTATGTCGATGATCTCCTTGGTACGGCGCTCCCAGTCGCCGCTGCCCTTGCTCTCTTCGGCTGCAATGGCTTCCACACGCTCGCAAAGCGCTGTTTTGCGCGACAGGTTCTCCTCCTCCTTGGCACGTATGCCCTCGAAGTGCTGCTGGTGGCGCTTGTTGATGACCGTAGAGGCGGCCTTGAAACGGTTCCACACCTCTTCGCGCAAGTCTTTGGCCACGGGGCCAATCTCGCGGTACTCCTGGTGTAGCTTCTGCAGCTGGTGGAAGGCACTGATGACGTCGGGCTCCTCGGCCAGCTTCTCGGCAGCCTCGCAAAGGCGCGTCTTCAGCTCCATATTCTTCTTGAAGTCGTATTCGCGGGCTTCGCTGTTCAGCTTCAGCAGGTCGTAGAACTGTTCCACATACAGCTGGTAGTTGCGCCACAGCTCGTTGGCCTTCTCTGCCGGCACGCTCTTGATGTCGCGCCACTCCTGCTGCAGGGCCTTGAATTCCTGAAATGCCTTGTTGGCCTCCTCGGGCGAGGTAATCATGCCCTTGATCTGTTCGATAATGGCCAGCTTGCGCTTCAGGTTCTCTTCCTTCTCGGCCTCCTGCTCACGGAACTGCTGGGCACGGCGCTCCTTGATAATGCCCATCTCGGCCTTGAACACCTCTTCGTCCTCGTCGGGCGTAATCTGGTATTTCTCCGGGTCGCCGCCGTCTTCAATGTATTGCTTGAGCTTTGCCTCGCGCTCGGCGATGTGCAGTTTGTAGAACACCGTCTTCAGATAGTCCACCTCATCCTTCTGCGGAGGTTCCTCGCCGTGCGCTATCTCCTTGACGCGCTCCAGCACCTCAGCCTTCGATTCGTAGACCTTCTTCGGCTGCTCCTCGGCGAGCGGCTCGGCTGGTGCCTCGGCCATTTCCTCGCCTTCGTCGGCTACAGGTTCCGGTTCGGCTTCTGCCGGCACCTCGGGTTCCGAGGCAGTCTCAGCCTCAGCGATGGCCGGGGTTTCGGCTTCCGGTGTAGCTTCAGCTTCCGGTGCGGCCTCGGCCTCAACGGTCTCCGGTGCAGCAGCAGAATCATCTGTTGCGGTTACTACTTCAGGGGCGGCTGCCTCCTGCTTGACTTCTACTTCTTCCGTGCTTTCTGCTGACGGAGCCAGGGCTGTAGCAGTGGTGTCTTCAGCGGGCGAAGCGACGCGGCTTTCCTCTGCGGGCATAGCGACGTTGTCCTTTACTTGAGAGTCCATCATTTAACTTTTTAGTTACTGATTCGGTGTATTATCACAATAAATTGGCGTCAAAATTACTTAAAATAATTGTAACGGCCTAACAATTAGCATTTTTTTGCATACTTTTAAGGTGATGTAACTATTCGCTCTGGCCGGCGGGTGGTTTTTTACTGTTTCTTTGGCGCTTTCCATGTTTCTGTACAGTCCGAAGAAGGTCAATTCGAATAAAGTGATGAAAAATTTGGTGGTGTCTGTTTTTTACACTACCTTTGCAAGCGCAAATAAAAAAGGTACGAATAACAATATGGAAGAAAAGAAAGTGACAACAGTAGAAGAGCGACGCCCTGGCGTGAGCTTTGTAGAGCAGATAGTGATTGACGATCTTGCTGCCGGCCGTAACGACGGTCGTGTGCAGACGCGCTTCCCGCCCGAGCCGAATGGCTATCTGCATATAGGTCATGCCAAGGCCATTGCCATTGATTTCGGCTTGGCAAAGAAATACGGTGGCGAGTGCAACCTGCGTTTCGACGATACTAATCCCCAGAAGGAGGATACCGAATATATCGAGAGCATTGAGCAGGACATCAGGTGGCTTGGCTTTGAGTGGGCGCATGTCTACTATGCCAGTGACTATTTCCAGGAGCTTTGGGACTTCGCCGTGTGGCTCATCAGGCAGGGACGTGCCTACGTCGACGAGCAGAGTGCCGAAGAGATTGCCCGTCAGAAGGGCACCACGACCAGCCCCGGCACCAACTCGCCCTATCGCGACCGTCCGACAGACGAGAGCCTGCGTCTGTTTGAATATATGAACAGCGGTGAGTGCCAGCCAGGGACGCTCGTGCTACGTGCCAAGATCGACATGGCCCATCCGAACATGCTGTTCCGCGACCCGCTCATCTACCGCGTACTGAACATTCCGCATATCCGTACCGGCGCAAAGTGGAATGCCTATCCCATGTACGATTTCACCCATGGGCAGAGCGACTATCTCGAGGGCGTCACCCATTCTTGGTGCACACTGGAGTTTGTGGAGCATCGTCCGTTGTACGATCTCTTCGTCACGTGGATGAGGGAGTGGATGAAGACCCTCCCCCAGCCCCTCCCTGTAGGGAGGGGAGTAGATACCTCCTTCGCTGAAAATATGGATGGCAATGGTAACTATTCCCCTCCCTCAGAGGGAGGGGCCAGGGGTGGGTCTCCTTATCAGGGTCCCCGCCAGACAGAGTTCAACAAGCTGAACCTAAACTATACGCTGATGTCGAAGCGCAACCTGCTGGCCTTGGTGCAGAACGGTATGGTGAGCGGATGGGACGACCCGCGCATGCCCACCCTCTGCGGGTTCCGCCGCCGTGGCTACTCGCCTGAGAGTATCGTGAAATTCATCGACAAGATAGGCTACACAAAGATTGACGCACTCAACGACATGGCGCTCTTGGAGAGCGTTGTGCGCGACGACCTGAACCAGCGTGCCCAGCGCGTGTCGGCCGTGCTCAACCCGGTGAAGGTGATCATCACGAATTATCCTGAGGGACAGACCGAGCAGCTCACTGCCGTGAACAATCCCGAGTGCGAAGCCGACGGCACGCATGAGGTGGAGTTCAGCCGCGAGCTGTGGATAGAACGCGACGACTTTATGGAGGTGGCTGAGAAGAAGTTCATGCGACTGGCACCCGGCAAGGAGGTGAGGCTGAAGAATGCCTACATCATCAAGTGCGACGAGGAGCATCCCTGCGACAAGGACGCCGACGGCCGCGTCACCACCATCTACTGTACCTACGACCCGGAGACACGAAGCGGACAGCCCGGTGCCGACCGTAAGATCAAGGGCAAGACGCTGCACTGGGTGTCGTGTCACAATGCGGTGGAGGCCGAGGTGCGGCTCTACAATCGCCTGTGGCGCGTGGAGAACCCTCGCGACGAGCTGGCCGCCATCCGCGACGAGCAACAGTGCGATGCCGTCACCGCCATGAAGCAGATCATTAATCCCGACTCGCTCACCCTGCTCACCCACTGTTTCGTGGAGCCTTACGCCGCCACCATGAAGCCGCTGAGCTACCTACAGTTCCAGCGTATCGGATACTTTAATGTCGATCCCGACAGTACCGACAGCCATCCGGTGTTTAACAAAACCGTAGGGCTGAGGAGTTAAGATGAGATAACCGATTCTTCAATGTCTGATTTGCAAGTAGATTGAAAGACGAGTATTTTGACAGCGAGGAGTTCCTTGACCTGCTCAAGGAGTATGAAGAGGCTTTGCAGGCGGGCATGCCAGTTTTTCTGGATGCCGACGAGCTGGCCGACATAGCCGACTACTACCAGATGCAGGACCGCTACGACGATGCCGTGGCGGCGGTCGATTGTGCTTTAGAGCGCGAGCCGAATGCCGTACTGCCATTGGTGTTCAAGGCGCGCGATGCCCTAAGCTACGGCGATGTGGAACGTGCGGCAGAATACTTGGAGCGTGTCGACGACAAAGACGATATTGAATACCATTATGCTTCGGCCGAGCTGCTCATTGCACAGAACAAGATTGAGGAGGCCGATGCGCTGCTGCGCTCGAAACTGTCGGGCATGGATTCCGACGACCATCAGGACTACGTTGTCGATGTGGCGAATATCTACAGCGACTACGGCGTTCACGACAAGGCCATGGAATGGATGATGCGTGCAAAGCATGAAAATACCGACGACTTTATGGAACTCATGGCGCGCACACTCTTCGGTATTGGCAAGTACGAGGACAGCGAGCGGCTGTTCAACGAGCTTATCGACCGTAATCCCTTCTCGAAATACTATTGGAATGCGCTGGCCAGCGTACAGTTCATGAACGAAGACTACGGCGCGTCGGTGTCGAGCAGCGAATACGCCATAGCCATCGACCCCAAGGATCCGGAAGGGCTCCTGTCAAAGGCCAACGGCCTGTTCCGCTTGGATAACTTTGAAGAGGCGCTCGACTACTACGAACGTTATGCCGAGGTGGCTCCCGACGATGAGTTCGGCTTTCTGCACCAAGGTGCCTGCCTGGTAAACCTGGGGCGCTACGAAGAAGCGGCAGAACGTCTGGAACAGACGCTTGAGCTTACGCCCGAAGACTCGCCCTACCTGCCCGAAATCTACCAGGAGCTGGGCTTTGCCTACAGCGAGATGGGGCAGCCGGAAACGGCGCTCTTCTATTTGGACCAGACCGACAGCATGGACTGCGACCATGTGGACATGCTCGTCATCAAAGGTCATGTTATGCTGGCCAACGACCACCTACGGGAGGCAGAGCAAATGTTCAAGGATGCTATTATTCAGTCGGGCAACGCTCCGAAGACGCTACTCCGCATCATTGTCTCGCTCTACGACAACAAATACGTGAGAGCCTGCTACAAGATGTTCAAGAAGTATTTTAAGATTGTGGGTCCCGACACCAACGAGGGCTATTCCTATCTGGCACTCTGCTGCTGGGATCTGAAACGCTATGACGAGTTTCTTGACTATTTGAAGACCGCCGTGGAGCGCAATCCCCATGAAGCGCGTGTTGTGCTGGGCGTTCTCTTCCCTGAAGGCCTGAAGCCCGACGACTATTATGCACACATGAAAGCCTACCTGAAGAAATGAACATCATCACAACCCTGCTCAACAACCTGAACTATCCCGCCATCTTCGTGCTGATGCTGCTGGAGAGCACGGTGGTGCCCGTGCCCTCGGAGTTCGTGGTGACACCCGCTGCCTATCATGCCGCCGCCGGCCAGCTCAACGTGGCGCTCATTATCCTCTTTGCCACCCTTGGCGCCGACGTGGGTGCCAGCATCAACTATTTCGTGGCCAAGTATGTGGGTCGCCCTGTCATCTATCGCTTTGCCAACAGCCGCATAGGCCATCTGTGCCTGCTCAATCAGGAAAAGGTGGAGAAGAGCGAGCGTTACTTCGACCGCCACGGCGTGGCTGCCACCCTTACGGGTCGCTTTGTGCCCGTCATACGCCATCTGATTTCTATTCCCGCCGGACTGGCCCGCATGAACTACTGGAAGTTCCTGCTCTTCACCACTATCGGCGCCGGCGGGTGGCACTCGGTGCTTGCTGCCTTGGGCTGGTACATGCACGCCATCGTGCCCGAAGATCAGCTCAACGACAAAATCAGCGAGTATGCCGAGTACATCAAGCTGGTCATCATCGGACTGGTGGCCATTGCCGTGGTGTGGTTCGTAGTCAAGGCGTATGTCAGGAAAAAGAAAGCCTTTCGTAAAAATATGCACGACTAAAAGCAGATTTTTGGGAAATTATTCGTTGGTTTCGCATAAATTTTGTATTTTTGCCGATTATTACTAATAAAACGAATAATTATGGCAAGAGTTAACAACCATCTGGTCATTATGGCCGGCGGAGTGGGCAGCCGCTTCTGGCCAATGAGTACTGCCGAGTGTCCCAAGCAGTTCATGGACGTGTTGGGTGTGGGCAAGACGCTGTTGCAGCTCACCGTGGAACGCTTTGGTACCCTGGTGCCGCCCGAGAATGTGTGGGTGGTGACCAACCGCCGCTACGCCGAGACAGTCAAGGCACAGCTGCCGAAGATGCCTGCAGGAAATATCCTGTGTGAGCCGTGCCGCCGCAACACTGCCCCCTGCATCGCATACGTGAGCTGGCGCATCAAGAGCAGCGACCCCAAGGCAAATATCGTGGTGACGCCCAGCGACCACATTGTGCTCAACACCGCCGAGTTCCAGCGTGTGGTGACCGAGTGCATGAAGTTTACCAGCGAGAGCGATGCGATTGTCACTCTTGGCATGAAGCCTAACCGTCCGGAGACCGGCTATGGCTACATACAGGCCGACCTGTCGGCCAGCACGCTGCGCAACAAGGAAATCTATCGTGTTGACTCTTTCCGCGAGAAGCCCGATTTGGAGACGGCGAAGCAGTATATCCAGAAGAACTATTATTTCTGGAATTCAGGCATCTTCATCTGGAACGTGAATACCATTGTCAATGCGTTCCGCATGTATCAGCCGGCCTTGGCCCGTACGTTCGAATTGCTGCGCCCGGTCTATGGCACGCCCGAGGAACAGGCCGCCATCGACGAGAAGTTTCCCGAGTGCGAGAACATCTCCGTCGACTATGCCATCATGGAGAAGGCCGAAGAGATCTACGTCTGTCCCGCCGACTTCGGGTGGAGCGACCTCGGCACATGGGGCTCGCTGCTCCAGCTGAGCCATAAGGACCTCTACGGCAATGCCCTCATCGGGCCAGACATCTCCATGTTCGAGAGCCACAACTGTATAGTCCATACCACGCAAGAGAAGCGCGTGGTGGTGCAGGGCCTTGACGGCTACATCGTGGCCGAGAACAATGGAACGCTGCTCATTTGCAAGTTAGCCGAAGAACAACGAATAAAACAATTTAGTGCAGAAAGCTAAACTATGGAAGAAAGAAAAGTTGCCCTTATTACAGGCATCACGGGTCAGGATGGAAGCTACCTGGCCGAGTTTTTGATAGAGAAAGGCTATGAGGTGCACGGTCTGATGCGCCGCTCATCATCGTTCAATACAGCCCGCATCGAACATCTGTACCTCGACGAGTGGGTACGCGACATGAAGAAGGCACGACTGGTTAACCTCCATTATGCCGACATGACCGACTCTTCGTCGCTCATCCGCATTATCAGCGAGGTGCGCCCTACGGAGATCTACAACCTCGCTGCCCAGAGCCACGTGAAGGTGAGCTTCGAAGTGCCTGAGTATACTGCCGACACCGATGCCAACGGCGTGCTGAGGCTGTTGGAGGCCGTGCGTATCTGCGGGCTGGCCGCCACATGCCGCATTTACCAGGCCTCCACGTCCGAGCTGTATGGTAAGGTGCAGGAGGTGCCGCAGAGCGAGACCACGCCCTTCTATCCGCGCTCGCCCTACGCAGTGGCCAAGCTCTACGGTTTCTGGATCATGAAGAACTACCGCGAGTCGTATGGCATGTACTGCTGCAACGGTATCCTGTTCAACCACGAGAGCGAGCGCCGTGGCGAGACCTTCGTCACACGTAAGATTACGCTGGCCGCCGCCCGCATAGCGCAGGGGTATCAGGACAAGCTCTATTTAGGCAACATGAACTCGCTCCGCGACTGGGGTTACGCCAAAGACTATATTGAGTGCATGTGGCTTATCCTGCAGCAGCCGGAGCCCGACGACTTCGTGATTGCCACCGGCGAATACCATACTGTTCGCGAGTTCTGCACGCTCGCCTTCCACGAGGCGGGCATAGAGTTAGAGTGGCGTGGCACCGGCATCGACGAAAAGGGTTACGACAAGGCCACCGGCAAGGCGCTCGTAGAGGTAGACCCGAAGTACTTCCGCCCGGCCGAGGTAGACCAGCTGTTAGGCAATCCCGCCAAGGCCAAGGAACGCTTGGGCTGGAATCCCCATAAGACCAGCTTCCCCCAGCTCGTGAAGATTATGGTTGAGCACGACATGAAGTTCGTGAAGAAACTGTTCCTCAAAGCACAGATGGACAATGATAAGTAAAGACGCCAAAATCTACGTCGCGGGCCATCGCGGGCTGGTGGGCTCCGCCATCTGGAACAACCTTGTGAAGCGCGGGTATACCAACTTGGTGGGCAGGACGCATCAGGAGCTGGACCTCACCGACCAGGTGGCCGTCAGGGCATTCTTCGACCGTGAGCGCCCCGACGCGGTGGTGCTGGCCGCCGCCTTTGTGGGTGGCATCATGGCCAACTCGCTCTACCGCGCCGACTTCATCATGCAGAACATGAAGATACAGTGCAATGTCATCGGCGAGGCTTACGCCCACGGCGTGCAGAAGCTGCTCTTCCTCGGCTCTACCTGTATCTATCCGAAGAACGCTCCGCAGCCCATGAAGGAAGACTGCCTGCTGACATCGCCCTTAGAGTACACCAACGAGGAGTATGCCATTGCCAAGATTGCGGGGCTGAAGATGTGCGAGTCGTACAACCTGCAGTACGGCACCAACTACATTGCCGTGATGCCTACCAACCTCTA
>Ga0265298_10009002_pt1 | contig 11931 bp, 9 predicted proteins | sample AusTroGonzalo_MG_3_FD_193486 | JGI IMG/M metagenome (GOLD analysis project Ga0265298, IMG submission 193486) | Bovine rumen microbial communities from tropical cattle in Woodstock, Queensland, Australia - Gonzalo_01 | ecosystem: Host-associated > Mammals > Digestive system > Stomach > Rumen ...
TATATAGTATCACTAGAAGTTAAATAACTTGCAAGTAATTGTTTATCAAATTTATACTCTAAATAATTTATACAATTGACAATACTCTCTTCACAACTGATATATTTTGCAGTTGCTTTATCATAGCTATAATTAAATTTTGTGCCTTTAATTTTAGCAACATTATCAGTAAATTTACTATCTGTTGAGTGGTTATGAGTTTCATTATAAATTAATAAGCCACTATATTCATCTTTCGATAAAAGTTTATCGGCAGCTAAATTGCAAGTATCAGTATTGACTTTCCAAATTCCTGGGCCATGTAAAACGGCCTTAAAATCCATTCTGCCACAAGGAATTCCTAAATAATCATGTTCAACCCAATAACCCCAACCAGCAATAACAGAATCGTCTAATTCAATTCTATTAACTACACAGATTGATTTAATAATAGCAATAATAAATGCTGCTGAACTAGAAACACCTATACCACTTGGTAAATCATTACTAACTTTTATTTGACAGCCCTGGGTTATTCTAATATCATTTCTACTAAAAACAGCAATACAACCATCTACATAGTCAGTTCATTGATTAAAATCAAGTTTCTTAATTCTTGGACAGAAATACGCTCTATAACTTTCATTTAGCTCCTCAGAGTAAACAATAATAAAATCATCAGAAATCTTTTCAACTTCTGCGGTGATATATTTATTTATAATTGAAGTAATAACTGGCTCATGAATACAGTCTAAATAAGCACCAGCTCAATTAATTCTATAAGGTATTTTAATAATCATAAATTATTATACGATAAAAGAAAAGAGACTTTAATTAAGCCTCTTTTTTACTTTTTATTTATTTTCTAAAGCTTCAAGCCTTGCCTCTAAATCAGCAATCTTTTTCTTTTGCTTTTGAAGCGCAAGAAGTGCAATATAGACTAACTTATTATCACGTACAGTTAAGTAAGATTCATCCCTAATTTTAGCACTACCAATAAATTCTTCTTTATATTGCCCCGGTAAAATTTCTTGTAATTCTTGCGCAATGACACCTAAAGTATGACGCTTTTCTGGGTCTTCTTTAAAGTTAAAGTCTACAACTTGTATTTTATCTAACAAAGGATCAACATCTAAATCACTTTTAACTATATTTTCTTTTAGTTGTGCATCAGAACCTTGCAAAGTCTGTATATAAGTATTATAATCAAAGTAGTTATATGCGTCATTGTCTCCCTGGCCAGTTCCAACACTACCACTTGGGGTATAGATTCCCGCAGAAGCATAAACTGGGCCATGGAAAACTATACCAATATCATCATTAATATCAATCCATCTTGATGCTAAGCCACCACCTGGTAAAAATGCTCAGCCACCGGCATTAGCTTGTGCATAGCCAGATATATTAGTATTAATAGTATCAACTACATTACTACCAAAAGATGGCTGAGATGGTGTAAGAATAATTGGGGCATCTGTAATATATGCAACACGAGAAATAACGCCAAGATCACCTGACATATAAAATAAATTATTTTGACCACCTAAAAAGTCATGCATGTGGTCAGAACGTGCTGCATAGGAAGAAGTACCATATAACTGACCAGAACCTGCTCAATTGCCAGCTGTAGCATCATCTCTTCAGCCAGGATTGCCAGAGCCATCTGTTTTCCAAACCTTATTAGCTACATTACCAGGTGCTGTAACATAGCCATTTTGTGTTTTAGAGTTTACTTGCCATGGAACATTAACATAAGCATTTCCATTATTATCTGTTTGAACTTTATAGTTTCTATTAGTTGCATCTGTAGTAAAACCAGTTTTAATACCACCATAGTTGTCACTTGATGCTGCTGGGCCAGCTGTCGATAATAAAGTTCCTGTTGTAGTAGGAAGTGTAAGAGTAACTGCTGACGTTGCGCTACCTGGTTGTAAAATAGTATAATGTTGATTATTACCATCCCCACTAAAGAATAAGAAATGTTTTTTTGCATCTTTAGTTCCTACATTTACATCTGATGTTAGGTCAGTAATAAAGCTTCATGAAGGGTCTGTTGTGCCATTAGCCATTCATACCTTAAACTTGTTCGCAGCACTATTTCCTGAAGCAGCAACATATCCCTCCTTTGCAGTAGTATTTGCTTGTCAAGTATTTGTATTTGTATCTTTAATATTTTGAGCTGTATAAGTAACACCAGTAACATGGCCTGCTGCATCTCTTTGAATCTTAAGTCCTGTTAAAACTGTATATTCAGTATCTTTTGCATATTCTCCAGCATTACCAGATATACTTGCAGTTAACTCAGCATTGGCATCTGTTGATGGAGTATAGTGATTAGTAACAGCAGAAACACTGACATCTGTAAAAGTACCATTTAATTGGATATCTTTTGTTGTATCTCCTTTAATAATAGAAAATGCACCATTTGTGTTAGCTTTTGGCTTAATCGTTATTGTAGAAGCTGCTTCATCTGGGGCATATGTAATACTAGAACTACTATCATCATTGAATTTTAAATTTAAATCATAAATTGTCTGATGACCAGTTATAGCATAAGAACTAATATTGCCACTATGTAAAACTACATTAGCACTTCCAAAAGCAGTGCCTGCTGCAACATCATTCGGCATAAAATACATTACACCATTATGCATTGAAAAACTATCATAATGAGATGCATCTCTATAGAATCTAATACCTTCTGCGGTATTATCAGCATCATCAGCTGTATAAATAGAGTTAACACCCATAATATCACTATTATTACAGTTTAAGGCACCTTCTCTATTATATTGATTAGCAAGAAGTGTTAAATTACCGGTCATTGTACCACCAGATTTTGGTAAATAACCACCTGTAACTATTGGAGCGTAAGTGCCACTATAATCATGTGTGTGGTTACCTAAGGCAACTGAACTGCTATCTGTACCTGTAGGTAAGTCAGCAACAACTAATTTTCTAAAACTTGGAAGTGCATCACTGCCAGTACTTGGACCTGCATAAACCTTATTTTTACTCTGTTTAGCAAATTTTGCCTGATAGTCATTGTCATGATTATGAGTACTAGCAGCATAGTCATGGGTATGTCCTTCTAATGAAACTGCAGTAGTACCAACTTTAATAGAAGTAGAAGCTACAATATTTGGAGCTTTTAAAGTACTTGTAGATGTTTGATATGCTAGATCAGACTTATAAGCAGGTCTATTAGTAGTTAAGTCATTATATGATATAAATACATATCTTCAAGTAGCCGAACTAGATGCTTCATCGCTACTAGCTATATCTGTTAGTTTTGCAGCAGATGTAGCAACACCTCCGGCAGTTGAAGATCCAGCATATAAATGAGTATGGTCTTTTGCAGCATAAGTTGCACTATAGTCATGCGTGTGGTTAGCTGCTGCATAGCTACCAGCCGCCTGAAAGTCTGTACTTGCACAATATGCAGCTGAGCCTAAACCATGAATTGGAACAGGAGAGGCAGAACCACCACTTGGAGTAACACTAAAAGCACCATTTGTTGAACCTTCAGCAAAAGTATAGGTTGTATTATCATTATTATCAGACCATGGAACACTAACATACAAATTGCCACTGCTATCTTTTTGAACAGCATACTTTTTATTACTTGTAGTATAACCTAAATTACCAGCTGTTAAAACAGCGTTACCACCTGCATAAACAGTACCGCCATCATTATTTAGATATAAATCTGCTGTAGTAGTTCCAGTCGCTTTGGCTTGAACTTCATTGCAGTCAATTTCCATATGAGCTGCAGTAACAGCGCCACCGATGACAATAGCTGGCTTATTATTTGCATCACCTGCTAGATCTTGAGTTCTAGTAAGATATAATGTGCCGCCAATTGTAGCATCGCCAGAAAGAGTTAAAGAAGCTATACTAGGTGTAGCATCTGGTGGTAAATCAATATCATAGGCTGTAGCCGTTCCAGACGAATTTGGTATTACGATTTGATCAATTTTATCTGCCATAAATTTTTATTCCTTTCAAATTTATTAATCTTTATTTAAGCCTGTAACTAATGTATCGTCACTTTCAACAGAAGTGCTTAATCCTAAGCTTACAGAACCAGCTGGAGTATATGTATGGGTGTGACCATTTGCAGCAACACTTGTTGTAGCGCTTGGAGTACCTGCAGAAGCAGTTAAGTATTTAGCAGTTCCAGTTCCAGTATTAACTGCAGTAATAACACCAATCTTACCAGTATCAGTTCCATCTGCTAATGACAATGCAATTGTGCCTGTTGCAGTTATGTTATGAGTATGGCCTGAAGCAGCAACTGTTGTAGTATCGCTTGGACTTTGTAATGACGGAGCTGTGGCAAGATATTTTTGTGCTTTTGTGATAGATGAAACAAAGTCAACACCACCAGAACCAGCTGTATCTGATAAAGTAATATTACCAGTAGCAGTAACATTATGAGTATGATTTGCTGGGGCAGCATCAACTGTAGTACTTGGACCACCAGATGTAACTTGGTCTCCTGTAAATGCTGCAGCCATATATCTAATAGTCTTAGTTGTAAGACCACCACCAGATAAACTACCTACAACATCAGCTGTACTTGTTGTGCTACCAACAGCACCTGCACTGCCTGAGAATGATGGATGGAAATATTTAATTGTTGCTCCACCGCCACTGAAGTTTGGATAACCAGTAACAAATGTTTGTGTACCACCTAAACTTGGAACAGTGTGTCCATGCTCTAAATAGTAAATTGTTTGTGTTGGCGCAGTGTAGCTAACACCACCAATAGTTGAAATTCCAGAACCACTATTTTTAGTTGTAGTTAATGCAGTAGACGAGCCATAGCTATGTGTATGTGTATGTGCTGCAACAGTAGTTGTTCCGCTTGTTGCACTTGTACTTGCACTTAAATATTTTGTAGTAAGTGTTGGAACCACATGTGTATGATGCAAATAATTTGTTGTAGCACTGCCACCTGAGAAACTACCATAACCTGTAACAGCATTGAAGTTTGTGCCATTATTTGCGCTAGCTTCAGCAGCAAGAGTGCCATATGGATGTGTATGTGTATGTGGAGCAGCTGGAGATGTAGATTTAACAGAAGCACCAGTATGTGAATGGTGTAGGTAAGCTCCAGAAGCAGAATCAGCTGTAAATGTTCCTCTATCAGTAACAAATGAAGTTGTTCCTGTCAAGGTTGCAGCTGTATGACCATGTGCCAAATACCAAGTTGTTACGCTTGGAGCTGTACCAGCAGTTAATGAGACTGAACCCGCAGCAGTAACACTATGAGTATGGGTATGAGAAGCAACTGTTGTAGAAGCAGCTTCACTATTTGCACCAGCAGCTGGAGCACCAGTATAAGCAGAGCTACTTGACAATGATAAGTTGCCATTTGTCATAGATGCAATATATGGAGTGTCAGTATTTGTTCCTGTATTTCAATCCATAGATGGAGCAGTGCCATCAGTTAAAGTAATAGAGCCTGCTGGGGTATAAGAAGCTCCAGAAATGCCTACAGATTTAGTTGTTGGTGAGCCTAAAGTAGCACCTGTATGACTGTGTGCTAAATAGTAAATAGTAGGATTGCTTATTGTTGGAGTAATGGTAGCTGCTGTGCCACTAAAGGAAGCACTTGCTTTTGGAGTTGTTCCAGCACTAAATGTACCTTGTGCTTGCACATAAGTAATTCTACCTGTGGCTGTTGCATCATTAGCAGTTAAAGTGACTGAACCAGCTGGTGTATAAGAAGCTCCAGAAATACCTACAGTTCCTGTAGATGCAGTTCCTAATGAAGCTTTAGTGAGAGTAACTGTGCCAGTACTATCTGCTGCTGTGGTAGAAGTTGTTATAGTTAATTTTCTTCTAGCGTTTGCATTAGACCCACTAGTTGTTCTTGTACCAACAGCCATAGCAGATTTAATAGCAGCAGTAAGGAATGTTGTTGTGCCACCTAAAGAACCACCAGAAAAGCTTGGATAACCAGTAACAAAAGTGGTAGTACCAGTTAATGATGGAGTAATTGTAGCAGCTGTGCCGCTAAATGAAGCACTTAAATATTTAGTAGTTGCAGCTCCTAAACTTGGAGCAGTGCCATTAGTTAATGTAACTGAACCTGCGGGCGTATATGAAGCACCTGTAATAGTTCCTTGGGCAGCAACATATGGAATTCTTGCGCCATCAGTACTTTTTTTAGTCCCATTAGTTGCAGCATCATAAGATTCTAAATTACCGGAACCACCTGCAAAACTTCCATAGCCAGTAACAAATGTAGTAGTTCCTGTTAATGTTGGAGTAATAGTTGCAGCTGTACCTGAAAAACTTGCAGATTTCTTTGGAGTTGTGCCAGCAGAAAATTTTGCATATTTTACTGAACCACTTGCATTGGATCCAGATAAACTATATGTTGTATAGCTATGTCTATGGGCAGTAGAAGCAACACCTGTGCCATTACCGCTATCATTACCGGAAGTAACAGCAGTTCCAGAAAAACTTGCACTACTTGGAGGTGTTGTGCCAGCACTGAAAGACGTAACAAATGGGACTCTTGTTCCATTTGAAACTTTTTTTGTGCCACTTGTAGAAGCATCATAAGCTTCTAAACTGCCAGAACCACCTGAAATTCCGACAGAAGCTTTTGACTGTGCAGTTAAACTTGCTGCTGTATGTGAATTAAGATAATAAATACCACCATCAGAAGTGCTATTAGTAGTTAAATCACCAGAACCAGCATTAATGGCAGTAACAGCATCAACTTTTGTGCCGTTATTATTGCCAGTAGAGCCTGACATTGTAATTGTATGTTTATGACCACCTGGAGCTGCACTTGAAGTGCTTGGACTTCCTAATGAAGCAGCAGTAAAGCCAGACAAATAAGCAATATCACCAGTAGCTGCATCAGCTGCGGCAACACTAGTTAAATTGCCAGAACCAGTTGTAATAGTTTGTAAATATGTAATTCTGCCATCAGCAGTAGAATCATTCGCAGTTAAAGTTACAGCATGAGTATGAGCTGCTGTTGCAACAGATGTGCCACTGCCTGAATCATTCCCAGTAGTTCCGGAAACAGTAACATTATGGGTATGCTCATTTGGAGCAGCAGTTCCACCACCAGTTCCAGTAGCACCGCCAGAAGTAAGTGCAGTAATTACTGGAATTCTGGTACCATTACTTACCTTCTTGGTGCCACCAGTAGCAGCATCATAAGCTTCTAATTTACCAGATCCAGTAGCTAATGTAACTGTTCCAGTTGAAGCTGTTCCTAATGAGGCAGCTGTATGGTCTTCTGCATATTTTACACCGCCATCAGCAGTTGTATTTGAACCTAAGCTAACAGTGCCGCTTGGAGTAAAACCATGAATATGGCCACCAGTAGCAACTGTAGATGGAGTAACTGTTGGAGCAGTATAAATAACTTCTTCAATATATTTTGGTCCATCTGTAGAAACAGTGCTTGCACTTAATGTGACTGTGCCAGATGAAGTAGCAGTATGTGTATGGCTACTTGAAGCTGGTGTAACTTTTGTTTCATTTGTATTATCTGATTTTTTGGAAGTGCCAGAAAAACTAGCAGTCATTTTCTTTGACGTAATAGTAATATCTTCTAAATATTGCTTATTAGCTGCAGATGTTGCAGAAGCAAGTCCAGCCACTGAATCAGCAGACTTTAAATTAACAGTAATACCATGTGTGTGAGAATCACTAGCAACTGTAATAGTATCACTTGGTTCACCAGAAGTCGCAGAAGTACCAGTAAATACAGCACCAGCATATTTTGTTGTACCAGTTGCATTACTTACACTTTCTAAGTATTTAATAGCTCCTGAACTTGTAGAGCCATTTGAAGTTAATGTAATACCATGAGTATGATTTTCTGAAGCAACTGATGTTGTAGCAGTTGAGCCTGCTGTAGATAAATCAGCTGTGCCTGTAAAACTTGGATGTGCGTATTTTGTAGTACCACCAGTAACAACATCACCTAAATTAACATTACCACTGGTGCCCTTACTATGGCCATTCATTGTAATGTTTGTAATATTACCAACATTAGTAGTATAACCTCTATCTTTAACCCAACCTTCAGTAGCTACTTTATTACCGCCTGTTTGACTGCCACTATAAGAGGCATATAAATTACCGCTCTCTTCATAAACATTAGCATTTGAGAAAGTTGCAACACCTTCACCGATATTACTTTGACTGCCCGCACCAACTAAAAATAATTTAGAAGATGATGGAGATGAACCAGCAGTATTTTGTGTATCTGTGCTTAATCTGTCTAATTCTTGAATGCTATATACACCATTATTATACTCTACTTGAACAACTTTACCATTTGTAGTATGTAAACCAATACCATAAACATGATTTGTGCCAGATGGGGCTGACCTCCAAAGTACGGCATAAGTATTACCGCTAACTGTAACAGTATCCACATTCTGTGCATCAGCAGCAATTCAGTTTCTAAGCTTGTCTATCGCATTATCTACTTCAACACCAGTAAATTTACTTTGATAATCTGCCATACTTTACTCCTTTAATAAATATAATCTCGTATAATTTAGCAGATAATAAAAAAATCTTAGATATTTTTATCTAAGATTAATATAAATATTAAAGTTTAATTTAACTATTAATTGCTCTTGCAGTGAACATCATAACCATCAGAGCTCACAGGCTTAAAAGTATCATATGTATTAGAAGTTCTTATAGTTGTATATAATTGGGTACAATCTCACACCATATCTTCGCCCTGTGCTAGTAAACAAATTACATAAGTATTTGAGGCACTTCCAGAAAAAGTAGAGGGTGTAATTGTAAATTCAAAGGAAGTTAATGTATCTGGAGCAATATTTGTTAATACACTATCAGTAATTAAAGCTCCTTCAGTTGGCCCAAATGCACGGTTATTTGTAGCATTTTCTATTGTACTAACTCTAGCTTCAAAACGTAATAAACGTAAATTTGAAGTTAACTTACCATAAATTTTATTATAAGGGGCATTATAAGAAACTTTAAAATTTGTATTACCACCCAAAGCATTATTAAAACTAACAGCAATAGCCTCATCTTGATAAGTAATTGCATTATTAACATAACCGCCATTAACTTTATGCTTAAGATCTGAATATGTAACAGTTGGGAAATTTGCCATTAATATCTCCTAATAAATAGCCGAAGGCCTTTAAAGCCCTCGGCCATAAATTTTTTAATTATAATTTCTTGTATTAAACTTCTAATGTGCCAACAATAGACCAAACACCAGCTAAGTTTCTACCAAAGACAACTACATAATGTGTACCATCAACATTGTTTGAGGCACTTCCACCTAATGCAGCTCTATAGTCTTTACCATCAATAACAACGTGAACTGGCATAGTTATTGCTGCACCATTTGTGCCAGATCTAGTATAATTTTGACCATTAGAGCCAGATAAGGCTGTAATAGGAGTAACACTATCACCAGCTAACTGTGAATCTGGAAGGTTTGAGCTGTGGTAAGCAGCAACTTTAATTTCATTAATATCTTGGTCACATGTTATATCAAATGAAACTTGATCTGCATAGTCTAATGTGTCTGATACTGTACCGCCAGAACTTGTCTTTCTAGGAACAGAAACACAGCTAATTCTACGACTTGAAATATTTTGAAGAGTAATAAGTGCTCTATTTGGATTGTATTTAAAGATTGCACTTTCTACAGTCTTGGTATTACCAGCATTATCCATTAATTCACATTGAATAGTCTTATCAAGACCATTTGGATAGCCTGAACCATTAGGAGTGCAGTATAATGTGTCAGTTGTAATAGTATTACCAGTTAAAGTTGTCCAAGTATCTGGAGCAGTTGCAACTTGTGTTCCACCATCTGTTAATGCAAAATCACCTCAAATTCTGTATTTAATATCAGAATAAGTATCAGTAGAGTCAACTGTATAAGTAATAACAGCTTTAAATGTATTAACAGCAGATGGACTTGCTTTATTAGTAGTACCATCAGCTTCTTTTAATACAAGAGTGCCAGAAGGAGCAACTGAGTCATATTCCCAAGTAACTTCTTTTGTAGTAATATTACCGGCTTGGTCTCTGACTTGAACAATAACACCATAAGTGCCACTATTTAAAGTGTCTGATAAAACAACAGAAACATTGCCACTTGAAGCAGCAACCCAACCATTTGTAGCACCAGATGTTAAAATAGTGCCAGATTTTGCTGTAATTTGCATTTTCTCTAGAGTGCCTGGAAGTTCATCAGCCATCTCTGAAAGAACAACTGTATTAGTTCTTGCCCTAACAACAGGTGTAGCTGCAATCTTAAATGTTGGAGCTTTTTCATCAATTGTGAATGTAACATGCTTATAAGCAACATTACCAACAGCACTAACTGCTTTAACATGCAATGAGTTACTAGATGAGTTTGAAACAAAACCAGCTTTATTAATGCTAGAAGATGAAACAGCTTGACTGCCACTAGTCCAATCAACGTCTGATGTATTAGCAGCAACAGTTTCTTCATTTGCTACGTTAGAACACCAAACATATAATTTTGATCTGCCGGAACCTGGAGGAGTGCTGTTTACAACAGTAACAGAAATATTATTTTTAGTATCCGCTCTATAAATAGCTGAATATAATTCATAACCAGCTAATGTAAGGGAATCAATTGTAAATGAAGCTTCAATATTAACAACCACTGAAGTGCTATTTACATTACCAGCAGCATCTGTGGCAGTAATTGTAATTGTGTTAGCACCTGTTTGAGCACCTGGAGTACTTGCACTAAATGAAAAGCTTCCACCAGAAACACCAGTAATCGTTGAGCCATTGCAGTCAAAAACAGTTGAAGTTAAACCTGAGGTAGCATCGGTAGCAGTATAAGTAATAGTGGTGTTATTAACTGTGCCATTACCGGCTGCAATCCATTCATTACCTCTTGTAAGAGTAACTGCTGGAGCTGTAGCATCATAAACTCTAGTAACTGTTGGAGCAGTTGAAATATTACCAGCACGGTCTTTTAATTTAACATAAACTGATTTTGTGCCATCTTGGTCTGTAGTAAAAGCTAAACCAGTAAATGTCTCAGAGGTAGAGCCAGATGTTGGCCAAGTTTTCCAAGTTGAACTTGTAGTAGTTGGAGTTCCTGTAATATCACCATATAATTGATATTCAACAATATCAGTCGCATCTGTCTCAACGATAGCTACAAAAGAGTTATTTGATGCTTTAATATTTGCAATAAGTGGGTTCTCATCAGAAGCAGTTGCTTTTAATGTAGTAGTTGTTTCTGAAATAGCTGTATCTAAATAAATTTGAATAGTTTTTGTACTTGTATTACCAGCATTATCATAAGCAGTAATTGTAATAGTTTTTTGACCATCAACAGCACTGCTCTTAAATTCTAATTGACCAGTATAGCCAGAGCTTGCGCCATAAGCTGTAGTACTTTCAGTGAATGAACTAACCTGTCTTTCATAGTCAGCAGTAAAGTCAGAGCAAGAAATTACAACTTTTTGAAGACCTGTTGGGGCAGCACCTTCATCTTTTGCTTCAATATGAATACCAAATGTCTTACTATTTGTATATGTCTTACTATTAACATCATCTGTATCATATGCATAACAATTTGCAGACATAGATGGTGCAATTGTATCATAAACATAAGTGCCAGAATGAACAATATTAGACGTATTTCCTACATCATCCATAAAAACTGCATGAATTTTGTAGTTAGCATTATCATTATCACCATTTCCAAAAACAGCAGTCCATGTTGAACTAGCAGGAATCCAAGGAACATCACTATCATTTGGGACTGTAGAAACAGTAGCGTTAGCTGCTGTAATCCAAACCTTCATATAGGAAGCTCCATCAGTATTTAAGCCAATAGAAACTGAATTATTTGCAAAAACACTGCCTGTTTCTACAAAGCTACCAGCTGGAGCAATTGTATCTAAAGTTAATTTAAAA
>Ga0265298_10009003_pt1 | contig 11931 bp, 24 predicted proteins | sample AusTroGonzalo_MG_3_FD_193486 | JGI IMG/M metagenome (GOLD analysis project Ga0265298, IMG submission 193486) | Bovine rumen microbial communities from tropical cattle in Woodstock, Queensland, Australia - Gonzalo_01 | ecosystem: Host-associated > Mammals > Digestive system > Stomach > Rumen ...
AACGATTTTGATGAAGAGCAATTTTTTTCCCAAATACCGCACTTTGTCGGCACAAGACAAGAGGTTGACTCTTTTCTAGACACCGCACAGTTAGTTCTGATTGCCGGGAAATGCTATCTAGTGGGGGCTTTCTGATGATTGCAGACTATGAATCCTTCATGCAAGGGGTCATTACTGGCCTCAAGCTGGGGAGAGTGCCGAAGGGACGGACACCCCCTGCACCGTCTGGGAGATATATCCTGACGGAGAGTGGGGAGAAGGTAATCACCGAAAAGACTATAGATTGGGATGGCATCACCATCTTTGAAACTGATGTCTGGTATGCGCTGGCACAACCGTTTACTAATTCTGGATACACATACACCAAGGTTCGATTCCGCACAAACATTCTTTACCAAGAAGGAGAACCCAGCATACCTATAAAATCCTATGTGTTTTACCGTGAATTGCAAAGTACGGAAACATCACGGTATACGTTGGGGAGCGTCACATTCTCCTATGGGTTGGGCCTCCCAGAAACACCGTGGTTATCACCGGGGGAAGTATATGTGGCCCATATTGTAGACTTTGCAGATGATAACGGACACGAAAGCATACAATATGCGTATCATTGGGCATATAGCTATTATGGGTTTGAAGATGTTGATTACTGGCCTTTAGGCGGCATACCTGTGTACAGTTCGCAAAATAATGACTTTTTTGTCGGCTCATATTCAAACGGTGCTGTGCGTCTGTGGCATCCGGCAGGAATAGAAAAGACATTCACAGGCACGTTGGAAGATTTGTATAACCTGTTTGCAAACAGGAAATATTTCCCCATGATTACGGAAGGAGGCTGACAATGGATAACGAAGAACTTGATGGAGTTAAATTTTCAGAGTTCCCATCCCAAACTCCCGTCAATGCTGATGAAGTAGTTGGCCTCCACTCTGGGGACAATGCGAGATTCAGCATAGCGAATATCGTTGCCGCCGTGAGAAATGGATTGGCAAGCATCTTTGTCCCCCTGACCCGGACAATCAACGGCAAGGGATTGTCCACGGACATAACTCTTGACGCAACCGATGTGGGAGCAGTAGATACGGCAGATGTGGGTGTAGCTGATGGTGTGGCATCTCTGGACAGCACAGGCAAAGTCCCTTCTGCCCAACTTCCGTCAATTCCTTCCGATGCCTCCGACATAGACTATGACAACACGGGGAGCGGCTTGACCGCAACCGATGTCCAAGAAGCAATAGACGAGCTCGCCCAGAGTGGTGGAGGTGGCACGGCGGCAAGCATAAGCTATGACAATACCGGGTCAGGACTCTCTGCCACAGATGTTCAAGATGCTATTGATGAGTTGGCGGCAGGAGGCGGCGGTGGTGGCCCATCTCCATACACCTCCAATCCTGCAATGGATGGGACGGCAAGTCCCGGTTCGTCCAATAATTATGCACGGGGCGACCATGTGCATCCTGAGAATACGAACAAAGCAAACAATGACGAAATCGGCATTGTTGTAAACGGCAATTCCTCTACACAGGGAGCAGACATCGGTCAATATGTGATTCTCAGAAACAGCACAATATCCTACCGCGCAGACGGGTTGTACCGTGCCGCAAAAACTATCCCGGCAAATACGCCAATAGATTGGAGTTATATCGGTTCTGTTGATGACGGTGGACTAAACTCTCTAAACGCTCGTATGCCGAAGTGTGGAAATGAATCGTTTACCGTTTCGTATAATGGCGCGGCAACGGTTCATGTAACATTTGATGTTCCATTTCCACAAGGGACTAATTACGCTGTGTGCGTTTGCCAGAGTGGGCAGTATGCTTATTCAAATCTGGATTTTGGGTCAACCAACAGGACGGTGTCCGGGTTTGATCTAACCGTAAGTAGCACACGGTCTGGAACATTTACTGGTAATGCGTTTTGGGTAGTAATCCCATATTAAGGAGGACAATATGCAAAACACCTTTTTTATGCACAGAATAAAGCACAACAAGAACGCAGATACATGGGATAAGGGAATCGAAGTCCATGCCACCGTAGATGCCGCCAAGCAGAGTTACCATGCTTATCTGGGTGCGTATGCCTATGGTCATTCCTCCGATGTGGATTATGTTTCATGCGCTGTGACCGACATCTTTGGGAGAAGGATTGTTCCAGAAGAAAACTGGATGGAAGCTGTTCCTGACCCTGAACCTGTGGAGGAAACCAATGAGCCTGAGTAAGGTCATAGAAACCGCCCGTGCCGAGTTAGGCCAGCACGAAGACCCGGCTGGGAGCAATCTCACAAAGTACGGATTCTGGTACGGTGTGAACGGTGTGCCTTGGTGCGTCATCTTCCTGTGCTGGCTGTTCAATGAGGCCGGGGAACGCATGGCCTTTTTTGGAGGGGGCAAGACGGCATCCTGTTCTGTGCTTCTGCGGTGGTACAAGGAGCAAGGCCTGACCGTGCCTGTGAGTGAGGTACAGGTGGGGGATATTGTCCTGCTGAATTTCCACGGCGGAAAAGACCCGGAGCATTGTGGGCTGGTGACGGCTGCCGGAGATTATGAAGGACAGACGTTTGTCTGGACTATTGAGGGCAATACCAGCACGGCGCAAAAGGCCAATCAGGACAACGGCGGCATAGTAGCAGAAAAGATAAGATACGAATACCAAATCGTTGCCGTCTGCCGCCCCCAGTACAAACCCGATGACCCCCAGCCTGTGGATGATGTGAGTGGGCATTGGTTCACCCCCTCCGTGGAATGGGCAAGGGAGAAGGAGTTAATTAAAAACTATCCTGATGGGTCATTCAAGCCTAATCAGCCTATCACACGGGCAGAGGCTTGTGTGATGCTGGAGAGGTTTTATCAGCTGTTATGGGAGGATGATATGAGATGAAGAAGTTTCTCAGAGCTGCCGCCATTCGTGCGGTGAGGACTGTCGCGCAGACGGCGGTTGCCATGATCGGCACGTCGCTCGTTCTGTCTGACGTGAATTGGGCTGCGGTGGCAAGTGCCTCCGTCCTCGCCGGGATTCTGTCCCTCCTGACGAGTGTAGCGACTGGACTGCCGGAGGCGCCGAAGGATGAGTGAAGCGGTACAGGTCGCAATCATCACAGGATTGCTGGCGGTCGCTGCGGAAGTAGTGATCGGGATTATCAATAATAAAGTGATGATGAAAGAGCTGGAAAAGCAATCCGCTTTGGCGGATGCGAGATTGGAAAAATCTCAGGCAGTAACGGAAACGAAGCTGGAAACGCTGACCCAGGAAGTCAGGGCGCACAATGCTTTCGCCCAGAGGATGCCTGTCCTAGAAGAGCAGATCAAGGTAGCGAATCACAGGATCGCTGATCTCGAAACAGCGATCAGCCGGAAGGAATAAGGGAGAAACGCCGCCAAGCATAACCCCTCCCACTCTCGCCAAAAGAGGGAGGGGTAACTATGCCCAAGCGACGTTTTTCTTATTCAGCAATGGAATATGCAATCGGGGAGTATATCACGGGCCAGAACGCGGAGCGGAATCGAGATATTCTCAAACTCTATTTTCTTAACGGGTACTCTCAGGAACGGATTGCGGAGATCCACGATATGTCCCCTGTGCAAATAGGTAGAATCTGCCGTGATGAAGGTGGTTATCTCCTAGAGATAATAAAGTGATATAAAAGTGATACGAAAGTGTCAGGTGCGTGTTATGTCGCATCTGGCACTTTTTTTATATCATTCTGTTAGCTAAACAAGGATGTGATGAAATGGATTACTTGGAAATCATGAACTTCTGCGGCTTTGACCTAAACAAAGCGCACGAAATGGCAAAGCAGAGAGGCACGGAAGATTTCAGCGAGTCTTTGAAGAAAACGTGCGGCTCAAACCGGCATGAAAAGGAGGGCGAGGATGTACATATACTACCAGCCTAATCCAGTTCGCGGTGACGGAGTAGGCGACTGCGCCGTTCGTGCCGTAGCAAAGGCAACTGACCTAACCTGGGAACAGGCATATACGGAGCTTTCCACGTCCGGCTTCCTCATGGGCGATGTGATGAACTCTGACCAGGTGCTTGCCGCAGTCCTCCGCAAACACGGATTTGTGCGTGGCTCCGTTCCAGAAGAATGCCCCGATTGTTATACCGTTGCCGACTTCGCTATGGAACACCCGGACGGAACTTATGTGGTCAAGTCCGATAACCATGTTGCGACAATCATAGATGGAAACATTTTTGACGCATGGGATTCTTCCAAGCGTGTCCCGCTGTGGTTCTGGAAGAAGAAAACAGACGAGAAAGGATGACATAAATGGCGGTTATCAGTGGTTACTATCCGGCTACATATCAGCCCTACGGACAGCAGTACGTTCAGCAATACCAGCAGCCTCAGTATCAGGCACAGGCTATGGCTTCGGCGACTCAGAGCAATCAGCAGATGCAGCAGGTAAATCAGCCGATTCAAAACGGCGGGTTTGTCTACGTCAGGAGCGAGGAAGTAGCCAGGGACTATCCCGTTGCGCTGGGGACTAGCATCACGTTCAAGAACGAGACTTCCCCCTATTTCTATACAAAAACAATGGGCTTCTCACAGTTTGAGGCCCCCAGGTTTGAGAAGTTCAGAATCATCAAAGAGGTTGATGAGGAACCCGAAGAGGAAAACCAGAAAGAGTCCCCCTACGCATTGAAAGACGATCTGGCATCCGTTGTGACAGCATTCAAGGAACTAAGCAGCGTTGTGTCCGCTATCAAAGGCGAGATGGACAGCATGAAGGGCGACATTTACGGTGTGGTAGGGAAGAAGCGCACCACAAAGAAAGCAGAGGTAGAGGAAGATGATGAGTAATATTCCTCAGTTGCAAAGCCTTATGCAGATGATTCCTCAGATCAAAGCGAATCCTATGCAGTTCCTCCTTCAGCGGAAACTCAACATTCCGCAAGCCATGACAAGTGACCCAAACGCGATAATCAACCATCTTTTGCAGACGGGTCAGGTATCACAGGCCCAGATGAATAGCGCCTACCAGATGGCACAGCAGATGGGCTACGGAAAATGAGTCTAAGTTTTTAAGCAAAAAAAGTGCAGTTCATTTTTAAGAGAAGCCAGTTTTAATGGCCCTATCTAAAATGAACTTAACTTATAAGTATTCTATCCGCTCCAAGTGTACATAGGCGGCGGTTGGAAAATAAAACCCCGTATCAAATCTGACAGATACGGGCTGACCCCTAAAAGTTTTGGGGTAGAAAGGAAGGTAAAAAATGGCTTTTGATGAATCCAACGGCGGCATTCCTGCTACGATGCTTGTTGGCCCTACCGGGTACGGTGGTGGTTACAGTGGCGGCGGTTTCGGTGGCTTTGGTGGCGATTGGGGCTGGATTATTCTTCTCCTCCTGTTTGCTGGCGGCGGCTGGGGCGGTGGTTTCGGCGGCGGCTTCGGCAACATGGCATTGGGGTATGATTTCCCCTGGCTCCTGAATGGGCAGCAGAATGTTATGCAGAATACCAATGGAGGCTTCCGCGACGCTATGCTTAATGACGGCATCACCTCCATCCGTGATGGTATCGGCAGTCTGTCTACCCAGCTTTGCAACGGCTTCAGCGGCGTGACTGCGGCTGTCAGCGGCGCTCAGAACGCTTTGGCCCAGCAGTTGTATACCAGCCAGCTTGCCGATCTGGAACGCTCTTTTGCGGCTCAGACCGCTAACACTCAGGGCCTTACCGCTCTGTCTAGTCAGCTTGCTCAGTGCTGCTGCGACAACCGTGCCGCAACTCAGGACGTGAAGTACACCATCGCTACCGAGGCGTGTGCTACCCGCAGCGCCAACGCTCAGAACACCCAGGCTATTCTCGACAAGCTCTGCCAGCTTGAACTCGACGGTTACAAGCGCGAAAACGACAATCTCCGCGCCCAGCTTTCCGATGCTAAGTTTGCGGCTTCTCAGGCTGCTCAGAATGCGTTTATTGCCCAGGGACTCAACGAAGAGGTTGATGCTCTGTACAATCGCCTGTCCAATTGCCCGGTTCCGTCTACGCCCGTGTATGGTCGCACTCCGATCTTCACTTGCGGAGGTAACGGCGGCTGCGGGTGCGGCAGCAACGGCTTTGTGAACTGAATGGGGTGATACCGTGGCACAGTATATCACTTCCACAGATCAAAATGTGGCATTGAACGGCACGATTCCGTTTGATGTTGTGTCTATCCCGTGCAACAAGGGATGCGTAATCCCTATCACTACCGGGGTTCTTACTCTGCAAGGTAGCAACTCAAACAGATTTGCAAGGTACGAAGTGACGCTCCAAGCGAACGTGGCGATTCCGACAGGCGGCGCGGTGACACCGCTGGCGTTGGCAATCACGCTGAATGGCGTTGCGATTCCCGATAGCGTGGCAATCGTTACTCCGGCTGCGGTTGAGGATGTGTGGCATATCAACACCACCACGACTATCACCGTTCCGTGCGGTTGTTGCGTGTCTGTGTCCGCTGCTTATGTGGACGCGACGGAGGATGACGCGGCGGTTACGCCTACTCCGTCTATCTTTGTGCGGCGACGCGCTTCACTGTCGGTTGTCCGCGTAGCTTGACAGGAAGGAGGACATACCATGAAACACCTTGACGGCATCCTGGAAATGGTCGATATGGAGCTTGGGAGCATCGCCAAGAACGGGCAGTTTCGCTCCAAGGACGAGGTTCACAGCGTCTATGAACTGATCGACATTGCGAAGGATGTGTACTGCATTTGGGATTATGAAGAGGGCGGCAGCGAAGGGTATTCCGAAATGTACCCGATGTACCGCAGTGAGAACTACGGAAGCTATGACGGCGGCGGTTCCTACGCACGGGGACGGGGCCGGAACGCCAAACGTGATAGCATGGGCCGATACTCCCGTGATGGTGGAAACTATCGTGGCGGTTCCTACCGTGGGAGCTACGATGGCAATTACGATGGCGAAAGCTATCGGGGAGGCAACTACCGCCGTGGTGGTTACTCCCGTGATGATGCGAAGCAGGAATACATAGAGAATCTGCGGCGCACAATGGATGAAGCGCCTGATGAAAAGACTCGCATGAGCATTCAGCGCATGATCGAACAGATGGAGAGGGAGTAATCCCTAAAGGAGAGGGGAGACGGGAAACCGCCTCCCTTCTACTATTATAACATACCCATGTGCCAGCGCATGAATAGTAATAGGTTATGGTAAAAAATAGATGGAATAGTTGCCTTTATCATCTACTACCACATGATCTATCAGACTACGCCACAATGCACGTTTATCCTCACGGTTTAGTGTGTTGTAGTTCTCGCGGAAATCCCCGGACAAGACAATCTCACGCACAGCAGACAAGACTTTGTTCGGCTGCTCTTCCTGAATTTGAGAAAGTAGTTTTTCACGGTCAGACAAGAACTGTTCTTTTTCGATAATGCCGTCAATGTATAATTCTTTCAGACGGTCTATCTTGGCAAGTATCGCTGACTTGTCAGGTGCTTTACGCTTAGGTTTCGGCGCTTCTGTCTGTGCTGAAACCTTTTCAACTTCCGAAAAGATGTTATTGAGCAGCCAATCTTCCAGTTCTGACTCACGTAGATTCTTTCCGTTGGGGCATCTGCCGTTTAGATAGTGATAATTACATCTGTACCGCAACGGATTTCGTGTATTTCCTTGCCATGAACCGACGAGCGTTTTACCGCAGTAGGCGCAGCGCAACAGGCCGGAGAACAAATATACTCGTTTGGATTTGTTGTTTCTGAAAGAGCGTTTGTCCATCATGCGCTGAACTTCGTCAAATTCTTCCGGGGATATAATCGGTTCGCAATAGTTTTGATTATCCCTATATCGTCCTGCGTACATTGGATTTCTGAGTATGCGTTGAACCGTGACGTACACCACCGTATGCCCCATGTCGTGCAAATATTCCTTTACACGGTAAATGCTTCCAGTACGGCGGTACAGAGCAAAAGCGGCGCGGACGGTATCAGCATCTTCGTTGGGAACAAAATGCTTATCTATTACAGACAAACCAAACGGAACTCTGTTGCCGATGTATTCCCCGTTTTCTATCTTCCTATCAAAAACCACTTTGATGCGCTCTGATGTTCTGTCCGCTTCTGCTTCGGCAATCGCAAGCATAATGTTGACTTTGAACCTACCCGCGCTGGTGACAGTCTCATAGTCCTCCTGAATTGCTACCCATCCTATTTTGCGTCTATCCATAGCTTCCGTTGCCTGGTAGTACAGTTTCACAGAGCGAAAAAAGCGGTCTAACTTGGTGAATACCAGCGCCTCAACCGCAAGGCCATCCTCTATGTCCCTCATAAACTGTGACAAAGAAGGACGCTTTGAGACGGGCTTTTTGCCGGACACGCCAGCGTCAACGTATTCCTTCACGATTGTATGTCCATTCTGCTTTGCCCATTCGCGGAGATTGTCTAACTGTGTCGGGATGGAAAGACCAGATTTTGCTTGATCTTCCGTACTGACACGGCAGTAAGTCGCTATGTTCATTTCTCCATTCTCCTGTCCGTTTTATTGGACAACCGCTAAGTTATACTCATAAACAGAGAATCGGATTGCAAATCAAGACGATTTCTGACTAGACTGTAACAGTTGGTCTACCAGTTGATCTATCCTGTTCCGCAGTTGGCGTATTTCATCGTCCTTTTGGTCGAGAACCCTATCTTTCCTGTCCATGCGGTCATCCTTCTTGTTGATCTGCTACTGCCACAAAGAAAGACGAGCTTCGTACTCGTTGCACTTGCGCTCATGCTCTGCCCGTAGCTGTTCGATTTGCTCCCTCTGAGCGGCAATGATTTCGTCCTTCTGCTGAAGTGCGGCTTCAAACGTGGCAACCTTGTCCTTGGCAACATCGTCCCCGTTCTCTAACGTATTGTCCACCAGCAGAGCGGTCATGAGGACTTCCAACGTGTACTGCGTAAACTTGTATTTCAGTTCCGACTCTTCCTCAAAGAACCGATACAAGGTCGTGCGAGACACGGCACGGTTTACCATCGTCTCGACCTGCGGTATGGTCAAATGGCTTGATTCCCGGACTCCACGCAGCCGGACAATCAGCTTTTGCGTAGGGGACAGCGCTTCTCCTGGTATCGCATTTACCACGGATGGTATAAATTCGTCTTGGTGAGTATTCTCGTGTTCCATAACTGACAACTCCATTCTCACAGATGCGTATTGAGTAGTATACGCTGGTTCGTTAAACTAATACCAACAAGGCGAGAGTGGGGGCGGTTATCAGCTTGGCGGCACAGACCCGCCCCTACATATTATAACAAACAAAAGAGGGGTTTAAAATGGCTGATTACCGTGACGCGCTGAAAGTCGCTTTGCAGAAGATGAACGATTACTACTGCGAGTTTGGGAACGACAAAGATTTGCAATACACTTACGGCTTCTTCGATGCTGTTGCCGTAATCAGAGAATTGTCGGAACTGCCTCTATCCGGCAAGGAACTTCGGAAGGAGTGATTTCAATGACAGATAAAGAACTTCTTACTCTTTGGCATCGTCACCCGGAACTGCATCAATGGATTCTGCATCTTCTAGAATCCGGCGAACAATCGCTTGAATCCGAGGGCTTGCCCGATGATACCTAAATAAAAACTCCGCATCCTCCCCGCTGGCCTCTGTGCTGGTGGGGATTTCTTTTTCTTCTGGAAGCTCTCCGAGGATTTCTGTAATCCTTGCCCTCATAACAGGATTCGGCATACTACCACTTAACCAATTCTTTACCGCAGTTTGGGAACAGGGCATCTCTTTGGCAAGCCGATACATGGTGTAGCCCTTTAGCTCCATGAGTTTTCTAAGTTCTTGTGCATAGTCCACAAATTAGCACCTCCATTTTAGTAATAAGTGATACTCAATCTGTGCTTGACTATGCTCAACCTATGGGGTATAATACTAAACAAGTAGAGCAAACCCACACCCTCCCAGGATAGGGAGCGAGAGCAAAGTCCGAGGTGGAGTATCAACTTGTGACGGCAATCCAAGCATACTCCACTTTTGGACGAAATGCAATAGGAAGGAGGCAACAATTTGAAATTTTCTGAATCCCTGGCGGCTCTGATGAAAGAAAAGGGAGAAAGCAATTACAGACTCGCAAAAGAAATCGGTGTTTCTCAGACCACGGTAGCAAACTGGCTGTCTGGCAAAAACGAGCCGATTCCGAGCATCCGAAAACTGCTGGATCAGCACTTTGGCCTGACAGATGAAAGCAAAGCAGAATAGAAAACCGCCCCGATGCGGCACCATCGGAGCGGCTGCGGGGGAATGGGTTCTTGACAATTACTTATACCATGCCCCGCAGCGGAAATCAACGGGGTAATTCAAAATGTCGATCAGAAGGATAACTGGAAACCGCCGCACGTTGTTCCGAACCTGTTTCGTTTGCGGTCAGACGATGGTCACAACGGCAGATACGCCGTTCATGCGGCAGCTCTACGACGTGGATGGGAAGAAGCAGAAGACTGTGTACTTCTGTTCCGAGTCATGCAAGGAGTCAACTTACAAGCATCACTTCGACGGGCTGGCCTGGAAGCGTCGTGAGGAAAAGGAAGCAAGGCGAGATACCACCGCAAAGTGTAAAAGGTATTACGAAACCCACGCCGATGAACGTAGAGAGTATGCCAAGCAGCGGTATCACACAATGAGCGATGAGGAACGGGCGAAGCTCAACGCATATCGAAGACGGCAACGAGCTTTGAGGAAAAAGGAGGCCGCTTGTCAATGAATGTTGAATACCACGGAACGCCAAACATTCAGCGGATGTTTGAGGTCTGGGCGGCAATCCTAGCGGAGCGTGACGGGCGAGAAGTCGTACCAGGAAGCGTGAAAGTGGTTACGACGAGTGGAGGCAAGCAGGAAGCCAAACTAAATGGAGTGAAAAAACAATGAAGATCAGACAGAAGAAGATGATATGCGCAGTGTTGGGGTTCCTATCGTTCTTCGTAATGCTGTGCGTGATACACGGAATGGAAACCTTCAACATCGGCGTGGCTGCTGGCACAGTCATGGCGTTTGGGTGTGAGGCCGTGGGAGCGTTCCTGCTCTATAAGGCGGGTGTGATCCGTGTCAGGTGAGTATATCAGCCGGGAAGCGGCAGAGAACGCTTTCTGCAAATACATGGGATTTACAAGCGGGAGGGTGGCTCTCGCGTCAGAGCTAATCTTTGCGAAAATCCCCGCCGCCGATGTGGTGGAGGTGGTCAGATGTGAGAACTGTACAAATTGTGAGCCTGTGTGGACACCAAGCAACTCACTCTTCTTCTGTGTGAAACTTAATAAACCTGTAAATTTAGGGTTCTATTGCGCTTACGGCAAGCGCAAGGACGGAGGGCAGGACGAGTGATGATGAAAGATACAAAACTGTGGAAACTGCGCTGCCCTGTGTGCGGATTTTGTTTTGTCGTCGGGACCATAGCGGACTTACCCGAAGAATCCGTCAAGGAACTCAAAGAGTGCCCGTGCGGGGCGGAAATGCAAGAGTGTGAAGACCTGCCGCCTTATAACGAGTGGGGGCGCATGGACGGAGGGCAGGACGATGTGTGAAGAATTGATTCGCAAACTAAGAACAACAGCAAAGGCGGCAGACTTCTTCGGTGCGATTATGCCAGCGGCAGAAAACCCGATCACCGCACTGTATAACGAAGCCGCCGATGCCATAGAGAAACTTAACAAAAGAATCGACTTCTTGATGAGCTGCATCTATGAAGCCGAAGATTCTCTCGACAGAGGCGCGGATAACGATTGGGCGAGGGCTGCGTTGGAAAAAGCGGAGAGGGGGCAGGACTATGTGTAAGGAGCTGGTGCGAGAGCTACAGAATTGCCCGGACGCAGAATACGGGTGCTCTCGGTGCGAATTCCAAATGACTCTGAATTGCCGAGAGCAGCTTATGAAGAAAGCCGCCGATGCCATAGAGGAACTGAGCAAGCCCCGCTGGATTCCCGTGACGGAGCGGTTGCCGGA
>Ga0265298_10009005_pt1 | contig 11930 bp, 9 predicted proteins | sample AusTroGonzalo_MG_3_FD_193486 | JGI IMG/M metagenome (GOLD analysis project Ga0265298, IMG submission 193486) | Bovine rumen microbial communities from tropical cattle in Woodstock, Queensland, Australia - Gonzalo_01 | ecosystem: Host-associated > Mammals > Digestive system > Stomach > Rumen ...
CCTTCGATGAAGTCCTTCAGCTCGACGGACCCGGAGTGCTCGCTCAGAATCGGCTCATTGTAGGGGTCCCACTTCGCGATGGAGTCGCCCTTCTTCACCGACGCACCGTCCGCGAACGCGAGCACGGACCCCATCTGGATGGTGTGCGTTTCGGTTTCGCGCCCGGTCTTGTCGTACACGCGGATGACGCCGTTCTTGTTCAGGACGATCTGCTCGCCTTCCGGCCCCGTCGCCAGCCTCAGGTCCTCGTACTTCAGGATCCCGTCGGCCTTCGCCAGGATTTCCGGCTGCTTGAACGTGCTGCTCGCCGTTCCGCCGATGTGGAACGTACGCATCGTCAGCTGCGTGCCCGGTTCGCCAATGGACTGGGCCGCGATGATGCCCGTGGCCTCGCCCAGCACGGCGGGACGCCCGTTGGCGAGGTTCCGCCCGTAGCACTTCGCGCAGATGCCGCGCTTGGATTCGCACGTCAGGACGCTGCGGATTTTCACGCTGGTGAGGCCGGCCTTCTTGACCTTCTCCACGACGACCTCGTCGATCTCGCTCCCGGCGGTCACGATGGTTTCACCGGTCTTCGGGTCCTTGATGTCGTCCACGGCGGTGCGGCCGAGGATGCGCTGGGCCAGCGGCACGAGTTCTTCGTCGCCCTGCATGATGGGGTGGACGTCGATGCCGTTGAGGGTTCCGCAGTCCTCCTCGACGATGATGACGTCCTGCGACACGTCGACCAGTTTCCGGGTCATGTAGCCGGATTCGGCCGTCTTCAACGCGGTGTCGGCCAACCCCTTGCGGGCGCCGTGCGTCGAAATGAAGTATTCCAGGACGCTCAGCCCTTCGCGGAAGTTGGCTTTGATCGGCTGCTCGATGATTTCCCCGCTCGGACGCGCCATCAGACCGCGCATCCCCGCCAGCTGGCGGATTTGCTGCCGGTTGCCGCGGGCCCCGGAGTCGACCATCATGAACAGCGGGTTCACGTCATCGCGGTTCTCGTTGAGCTCCATCGCGCTGAACATCAGGCTGGCGATTTCGTCGGTGGCGTGCGTCCAGATGTCGATGACCTTGTTGTAGCGCTCGCCGTCGGTGATGATGCCGCGCTTGTACTGCGCCTCGGCTTCCGCCAGCGACTTCCGCGCCTGCTCCATCACCTTGGCCTTTTCCTTCGGCACGATCATGTCCACGATGCCGATGGAAATGCCGGCCTGCGTGGCGTTTTCGAACCCGATGTCCTTGATGCGGTCCAAGGTGCGAACCGTCTCGTCGTGCCCGGCCACCTGGTAGCAGCAGCGGATCAGCGCCTCAAGCTGTTTCTTCGGCACGGGCTTGTTGAAGAAGCCCATCCCTTCCGGCCAAATCTCGTTGAAGAACACGCGGCCCACCGTGGTGACGATGGTCGAGTGGTCCTTGTCGCCGTGCCGCGTCTCCATCTGGTAGTCGGGGTTGCGGAAGCGGATGCGGGTGTGGAGGTTGACCACGCCCTCGTCGTAGGCGGTGTGGACTTCCTGCGCGTCGCCCATCAGCGGCAGGTGTTCCTGGGTGGCCACGCCCTTGCGGTCGGCCAGGCGGTTCTTCTGCGAGTCCACCGTCAGGTAGTAGCACCCGAGCGCGATGTCCTGCGTCGGCGTCGTGATCGGCTTGCCGCTGGACGGCGAGAAGATGTTGTTCGGCGCGAGCATGATCAGCTTGCTTTCCATCTGCGCCTCGACCGACAGCGGCACGTGCACCGCCATCTGGTCGCCGTCGAAGTCCGCGTTGTAGGCCGTGCAGACCAGCGGGTGGATGCGGATGGCCTCGCCTTCGATCAGCACCGGCTCGAACGACTGGATGGACAGGCGGTGCAGCGTCGGCGCGCGGTTCAGCATCACCGTGTGGCCCCGCGTGACCTCTTCCAGGATGTCCCAGACCTGGTCCTCTTCGCGTTCGATCATCTTCTTGGCGCTGCGGACCGTGTGCACCACGCCCATCGCCTTCAGGCGGCGGATGATGAACGGCTCGAACAGCACCAGCGCCATCTTCTTGGGCAGGCCGCACTGGTTCATGTGGAGGCCCGGCCCGATGACGATCACGCTGCGGCCCGAGTAGTCCACGCGCTTGCCCAGCAGGTTCTGGCGAAAGCGCCCCTGCTTGCCCTTGAGCATGTCGGACAGCGACTTGAGCGGCCGGTTCCCGGCGCCCTGCACCGCGCGACCGTGCCGCCCGTTGTCGAACAGCGCGTCGACCGCTTCCTGGAGCATCCGCTTTTCGTTGCGGACGATCACGTCCGGCGTCTTCAGCTGCAAGAGCTGTTTCAGTCGGTTGTTGCGGTTGATCACGCGGCGGTACAAATCGTTCAAATCGCTCGTCGCGAACCGGCCGCCGTCAAGGGGCACCAGCGGACGCAGGTCCGGCGGAATCACCGGCAGCACCTGGAGAATCATCCATTCCGGCCGCGTGCGGCTGTTCTTGAAGGACTCGATGATTTTCATCCGCTTGGCGAGTTTCTTCCGCGTCTGCTTGCTTCGGGTGTTCTCCATCTCCACGTCGAGCTGCTGGAGCACCTCGTCGAGGTCCATCTTCTCGAGGATGTCCCGCACGCCCTCGGCGCCCATCTTGGCGATGAACGACTCGCCGTGCGTGTCCAGGTTGTCCCGGTACTCGTCTTCCGTCAGCAGCTGCTTTTCCTTCAGCGGCGTGTCGCCGGGGTCGACCACGATGTAGTCCTCGTAGTAGAGCACCCGCTCGAGGTCCTTGGAGCTCATGTCCAGCACCGTCGCCAGGCGGCTCGGCGCGCACTTGAAGAACCACAGGTGGCTGACGGGCACCGCCAGCTCGATGTGCCCCATGCGCTCGCGCCGCACCCGCGACTGCGTCACTTCCACGCCGCAGCGGTCGCACACGATGTTCTTGTGCTTGATGCGCTTGTACTTGCCGCACGCGCATTCCCAGTCCTTCGTCGGCCCGAAAATCCGCTCGCAGAACAGCCCGCCCCGTTCCGGCTTGAACGTCCGGTAGTTGATCGTCTCCGGGTTCTTCACCTCCCCGTGGCTCCAGCTCCGGATGGTTTCCGGCGACGCCAGCGTGATCGTGACGTAGTCGAACCCGGTCCGCGTGTCCATGTCCCCCATCGCCTGGTTGATTTTGCTCTCGTCCACTGCAATACCTCTCTTGTGAAATGTCTCTTGCCCGCGCGGTTCAGTCGTCCCGCCGCTTCTGCACCCGGATGTCCAGCGCCAAGCTCTGGATTTCCTTCATCAGCACGTTGAACGACTCCGGCACGCCCGCCTCGAGGGTGTTCGTGCCCTTGACGATCGACTCGTAGATCTTGGTGCGGCCCGCCACGTCGTCGCTCTTGACCGTGAGCAGCTCCTGCAACGCGTAGGCCGCGCCGTAGGCCTCCATGGCCCACACTTCCATTTCCCCGAAGCGCTGGCCGCCGTACTGCGCCTTGCCGCCGAGCGGCTGCTGCGTCACCAGGCTGTAGGGCCCGACGGCGCGCGCGTGGATCTTGTCGCTGACCAGGTGGTGCAGCTTCAGCATGTACATCACGCCGACGACCACCCGCTGGTCGAACGGTTCGCCCGTCCGGCCGTCGTAGAGCACGCTCTTCCCGTCGGGGTCGAGCTTCGCCTCCGCCATGAGCTTCCAGATTTCCGATTCCGGGCACCCGTCGAACACCGGCGTCGCCGCGTAGCGGCCCAGCATCCGGCACGCGATCCCCAGGTGGGTTTCGAGCACCTGCCCGACGTTCATTCGGGAAGGCACGCCCAGCGGGTTCAGCACGATGTCCACCGGCGTCCCGTCCGGCAGGAACGGCATGTCCTCCTTCGGGAGCACGCGGGCCACGACGCCCTTGTTCCCGTGCCGCCCGGACATCTTGTCGCCAACGCCGAGCTTCTTCTTGCTCGCGATGTACACCTTCACCTGCTTGATGATTCCCGTTTCCGCCTCCTCGCCGGATTCCAGCCGCTCCACCATCGCTTCGCGGTCCAGTTTCAGCTGAGCGAACTTCGACGTGAACTCGCCGATGATCGACATGATCTTCTGCTGGATGGGGCTCGGGTCGATGGCGATGACGTCGTAGGCCGCAGCCAGCTTCCGCAGCAGGTTCTTCGTGATCTTGCGGTTCGACGGGATGATGATGTCGCCCGTCTGCCCGTTCACCACGTCCAGCGGGATCTTTTCGCCCAGCAGGATGTTCGACAGCGCGTCCGTCAGGTTCTCGCGGAGGTTTTCTTCCTTCTTTTCGAACTCCTCCATCCGCTGCCGTTGCTGTTTCTTCTTGTCCGCCGGCGTCGCCGCCTTCCCCGACTTCGACAGGTTGTGCGACGTCGCCTTCACGTCCATCACGATGCCGTACGTCCCGCTCGGGACCGTCAGCGACGTGTCGCGGACTTCCGCCGCCTTGTCGCCGAAGATGGCCCGCAGCAGCTTCTCTTCCGGCGCCAGCTCCGTCTCGCTCTTCGGCGTGATTTTGCCCACCAGGATGTCGCCCGGCTTCACTTCCGCGCCGATGCGGATCACCCCGTCCGGCCCGAGGTTCTTCAGCGCCTCTTCGCCGACGTTCGGGATGTCGCGCGTGATTTCCTCCGGCCCGAGCTTCGTGTCGCGCGCGCCGCACTCGAACTCTTCGATGTGGATGGACGTGAACACGTCCTCGGCCACCATCTTCTCGTTCAAGAGGATCGCGTCTTCGAAGTTGTACCCGCACCACGGCATGAACGCCACCAGCACGTTGCGGCCCAGCGAGAGCTCGCCGCCGCTCGTCAGCGGCCCGTCCGCCAGCACGTCGCCGGCGGCGATCGTCTGCCCCTTCTTCACGATGGGGTGCTGGTTGATGCACGTCCCGGCGTTGCTGCGCGTGAACTTCCGCAGCGTGTACGTCTGGTAGTCCGCCTGCGGCGTCTTCTTGGTCGGCATCGAACCGTCCTTCGACACGACAATCTTGTCCGCCGCCACGTAGGCGACCTTGCCGGCGGCCTTCGCCGTCACCATGACGCGGCTGTCGCGGGCCACGCGGCCCTCGATGCCCGTCGCCACGTAGGGCGCTTCCGTCTGCAGCAGCGGAACCGCCTGGCGTTGCATGTTCGCGCCCATCAGGGCCCGGTTCGCGTCGTCGTGCTCCAGAAACGGAATCAGGCCCGCCGCCACCGAAACCACCTGCTTCGGCGACACGTCCATGTAGCTCACCCGCTCCCGTTCCGCCTGCATGAACTCGCCGCGCCACCGCACTTCGACCATCGGCTGCGCGAACGTCCCGTCGGGGTTCAGCGGAGCGTTGGCCTGCGCGATGATGTAGTTCTCCTCCTGGTCGGCCGTCAGGTAGTCCACCACGTCCGACACCTTCCCGTTCGCCACCCGGCGGTACGGCGACTCGATGAACCCGTACTCGTTCACCCGCGCGTACATCGACAGCGACGAAATCAAACCGATGTTCGGACCTTCCGGCGTCTCAATCGGGCAAATCCGGCCGTAGTGGCTGGAATGCACGTCGCGGACCTCGAACCCGGCCCGGTCGCGGCTCAATCCGCCCGGCCCCAAGGCGCTCAGACGCCGCTTGTGCGTCAATTCCGCCAGCGGGTTCGTCTGGTCCATGAACTGGCTCAGCTGGCTGCGGCCGAAGAAGTCGCGGACCACCGCCGCCAAGGCCTTCGGGTTGATCAATTTCTGCGGCGACATCTTTTCCGACTGCTGGTCGCACACCGTCATGCGCTCGCGGACCATCCGCTCCGTGCGCGCCAGACCCACCCGGCACTGGTTCTCCACCAGCTCGCCGACCATGCGGATGCGGCGGCTGCCCAAGTGGTCGATGTCGTCGATCGTCCCTTCGCCCTTCCGCAGCCCGATCAGATAGCGGACCGCCTCGACGAAGTCCCCCTTCTCCAGCGTCCGGCACTCGTTTTCGGGGTCGAGGCCGAGCTTCTGCTGGATTTTGTAGCGGCCCACGCGGCCCAGGTCATAGCGCCGCGCGTCGAAGAACAGCCGCTTCAGCAGCGCCTTCGCGTTCGACGGCGTGGCCGGGTCGCCCGGACGCATCTTCCGGTAAATCTCCTTCAGGGCGTCATCCTGGCTCCGCGAGGCGTCCTTCGCCACGCTCTTCAGGAACAGCCCGTCGTCCCACGAAACGTCCACCACGTCCAGCTCGGCGATGCCCGCCGCCTGCAGCTGCTTCAGCAAATCCTTCGTGACTTCCTCGAACCGCTTCGCCAGCACGCTGTTGCTGTCCGCGTCCACCACGTCCGTCTTCACCACCAGGTGCTCCAACGGGCCTTTCGGCTTCGCCACGTTCAGCTTCCCGAACGTGTAGTACAGCCCTAGCAGCTCCTCGTCCGTCCCGTAGCCGATCGCCCGCAGGAACGTCGGCATCAGGAATTTCCGGCGCCGTTTCTTGCGGTCCAGGTAGATGTTCAGCAGGTCGGACGTGTCGAACTGCACCTCCACCCAGCTCCCGCGGTCCGGGATGATCCGGAACGAGTGCAGCAGCGTCCCGTTCGCGTGGGTCGTCTGCTCGAAGCAGATGCCCGGGCTGCGGTGCAGCTGGCTGACAATCACCCGCTCCGCGCCGTTGATGACGAACGTCCCCTGCTCCGTGATCAGCGGAATGTCCCCCATGTACACGTCTTCTTCCACCACGTCGTCGCCGGATTTCAGCCGGAACGTCACCCGCAGCGACGCCAGGTAGGATTCCCCTTCCTTCAGGTAGTCGAACGGACCCAACTTGGGCGGCGTGATTTCGTATTTCACGAAATCGAGGATTTGTGTCGAATTGTAGTAGCTTTCGATCGGGAACACTTCCTTGAATACCGCCTGCAGGCCGATGTCCGCCCGTTCCATCGGGGGCACGTCCATCTGCAGGAAATCGCGGTATGATTTCGTCTGGATCTCGATCAAATCCGGCAACTCGATTACGTCCGACAACTGCCCAAAGTTAATCCTGTCAACCATGCCTGTTCACCTGTTTTTTTCGTGGGGGGAGAAGACTGCAACAAAACACGGGCGAACCCCGGGAGCGTTTTTCGTTCCCGGGGTGGCCTGCCGTAAGAGATTTTTGCTCTTACTTGATGGTAACCGTCGCACCGGCGGCTTCCAGCTGTTTCTTGATCTTCTCGGCTTCGTCCTTGGCCACGTTCTCCTTGACGGCCTTCGGGGCGCCTTCCACCAGGTCCTTGGCTTCCTTCAGCCCCAGGCCCGTGATCGCGCGGACTTCCTTGATGACCGCGATCTTCTGCGCGCCGGCCGCCGTCAGCTCGACGGTGAACTCGGTCTTCTCTTCCGCCGGGGCCGCCGCGGCGCCCGCCGCCGGAGCCGCCGCCACCGCCACCGGGGCCGCCGCGCTCACGCCCAACCGATCCTCCAGCGCCTTCACCAGCTGGGAAAGCTCCAACACCGAGATCGTCTCGATCCAGTCGACGAACTCTGCCATTTTTCCTTCGAGTTTGATTTCTTCGCTCATGGGTTTTCTTTTGCTCCTGATCCGTGTTTTTTTAAATGTTGCCTTCGGGACGCCGGCCTCACGCCGCTCCCTGTTCCTTCTTTTCCTTGGCCGCGTTCAGCACGTACACCAAGCTCGACAGCTTCGCGTGCAGCACGCCCGCCAGGTTCGTCATCGGCGCCGCCAACGTGCCGACCAGCATGCCCTGCATCACCTTCTTCGAAGGCATGCTCGCCAGCTGCTCGACTTCCGCCGCCGTCAGCGCCCGGCCTTCCATCCAGCCCGACTTCACGACCGGCAGCTTCTCGTTCGCCGCCGCGAAGGTCTTCAGCGCCTTCGCCGCTTCCGTCACGTCCCCCGCCCCGAACACCACCGCCGTCGGGCCCTTCAGCCCGGCCGCCGCGTCGCTCATCCCCGTTTCCTTCACCGCGACCCGGAAAAGCCGGTTCGGGACCACCTGGAACGTCGCCCCGCATTCGCGCAGCGCCTTCCGCAGCCCGGACGTCTTCACCATGTCCATCTTCGTGAAGTCCGTGAAAATGGCGTAGGCCGCCCCGGACACCTGGCCGGCGATTTCGCCGACGATGGAAATTTTCTCAGCTCTCATTGCCCTTCTCTCCTTCTCCCCCGGCTCACGCCGTCTCGCGCGGGTCCAGGCGCAGCCCCGGCCCCATCGTCGAGCTCACCGTCGCCCGCTTGATGTAAATCCCCTTCGCCGCCGCCGGCCGCGCCGCGTTCAGCGCGTCGATCACCGCCTTCGCGTTCCCGCTCAGCGCCGCGACGTCGAACGACATCTTCCCGAACGGAACCGAAACGTTCCCGTGCCGGTCCATGCGGAACTCCACGCGCCCCGCCTTGCACGCCTTCACCGCGCTCGCCGTGTCGTCGCTCACCGTCCCCGTCTTCGGGTTCGGCATCAGGCCGCGGGGACCGAGGACCTTACCAAGTTTCCGGACTTCCTTCATCGCATCCGGCGTCGCGATCGCCACGTCGAACCCCGTGAAGCCGCCCTTGACCTTTTCCAGCAGGTCTTCGTAGCCGACGTATTCCGCGCCCGCTTCCCGGGCCGCGTCCGCCGCCGGGCCGCTCGCGAACACCAGCACCGTCACCGTTTTCCCCGTCCCGTTCGGCAACACCACCGTCCCGCGCACCGCCTGGTCGCTCTTCGTCGGGTCCACACCCAGCCGAAACGCGATTTCCGCCGTCGAGTCGAACTTCGTCGTCTGGTTCTCCTTCAGGAACTTCAGCGCCCCTTCCAGCGTGTACTGCGCCTCGGCGTCCACCTTCGACGCCACGCCCTTGTATTTCTTGCCGTGCTGTGCCATGGCCTTATCCTTCCACCTCGATGCCCATGCTCCGCGCCGTGCCCGCCACCATCCGGATCGCGTGGTCCACGTCGTTCGCGTTCAAATCCTTCACCTTGGCCGTCGCGATTTCCACCAGCTGCGCCTTCGTGACCTTCCCCACCTTGTCCCGGTTCGGCACCCCGCTCCCCTTCGCGATCCCCGCCGCCTTCTTCAGCAGCGACGCCGCCGGGGGGCTCTTCGTGATGAACGTGAAGCTCTTGTCCTGGTACACCGTGATGACCACCGGAATGATCATCCCCGCCTGCTTCTGCGTCGCCGCGTTGAATTCCTTGCAGAACGCCATGATGTTCACGCCCTGCTGCCCCAGCGCCGGTCCCACCGGGGGCGCCGGATTCGCCTGCCCCGCCGGAATCTGCAGTTTGACTATGCCTGTTACTTTCTTCGCCATACCTTCACCTGGGGCTTACTCGCCCCTCTCCACTTGCCAGTATTCCAAATCCAATCCCACTTCCTGCCCGAAAATCGAAATCGACACTTTCAGCCGACCCCGCTCCGGATCCACTTCCTCCACCGTCCCGCTCTGCCCCTGGAACGCCCCGTCCACCACCTTCACCTGCTCGCCGGGCTCGTAGACCACCTTCGACTTCACCACGTCCGCCGAATCCTTGATCTGGTTCATCATCTGCCTGGCTTCTTCCGGCTGCAGCGCCACCGGCTTCTCCCCGCCGATGAACCCGATCAGCCCCGGAGTCGCCTGGATGAACGTCCACGGCTTGTCCAGCTTTTCCTTCTTCGTCCGGTCTTCGCTGTCGTACACCGACATCTTGATCAGGATGTACCCCGGGAACAGCTTCCGCGTCACCGTCGTCTTCTTCCCGTTCTTGACTTCCGACACCTTTTCCGTCGGAATCTGCACGTCCTCGATGTAGTCCTGCATCTCCTCCAGCGGAATCCGCGTGTGGAGGTTCTCCAGCGCCTTGTTCTCCTGCCCCGACAGGGCGTGGAGCACGTACCACTTCTTCGTTTCCATGCTTTCGGACATTGCCGTCGGTCCTCGGTTACGCGCGGAACACCAGCCGCACCGCCTGCCGCAGGATCACGTCGCACAGCGCGATGAACCCGCCCAGCAGCGCCACCGACAGAATCACCACGATGGTCGAATCGAACAGCTCCTGCCTCGTCGGCCAGGAACACTTCTTCAGTTCCGCCACCACCTCGTTCCAGAAGGTGCGGATTCCCTGGATTTTCTTCCCTGCTTCGCTCATCTCAGTCGTCTTTCGGTGTTCTTTTCTTCGCTGGGTGCTGTGCGCGCACGATTCCTCAAAAAACTGGCAGGCCGGGAGGGACTTGAACCCCCAACAACCGGTTTTGGAGACCGGTGCTCTGCCGAATTGAGCTACCGGCCTGCCGACGTTCTCTTCTTCCTCGCGCTTACTTCACCTCGCGGTGGACCGTGTGCTTCCGTTCCGCCGGACAGTACTTCTTCAACTCCAACCGTTCGGTCTTCGTCTTCTTGTTCCGGCTGTTCACGTAGTTCCGGCGCTTGCACTCCGTGCACGCCAACGTGATCGTTTCCCTGGGCATCTCGTTCTCCCGTTGGGGTCCTGCGCGCCGCGGGCGTCACCCGCGGCGCGCCGGTCCGGGTTCCTTACTCCACGATTTCCGCCACCACGCCGGCGCCGACCGTGCGGCCGCCTTCGCGGATGGCGAACTTCATGTTCTTCTCCATCGCAATCGGGGTGATCAGCGTCACGTCCATGTCGATGTTGTCGCCCGGCATCACCATCTCGACGCCTTCCGGCAGGGTCACGTCGCCCGTCACGTCCGTCGTGCGGAAGTAGAACTGCGGCCGGTAGCCCTTGAAGAACGGCGTGTGGCGCCCGCCTTCGTCCTTGCTCAGGACGTACACCGTCGCCTTGAACGACTTGTGCGGCGTGATCGTGCCGGGCTTCGCCAGCACCTGCCCGCGTTCCACGTCTTCCTTCTTCATGCCGCGCAGCAACGTCCCGATGTTGTCCCCGGCCTGGCCCTGGTCCAGCAGCTTGCGGAACATTTCCACGCCCGTCACCGTCGTCTTCTGCGTGTCGCGCAGCCCGACGATTTCGACTTCCTCGCCGACCTTGATCGCGCCGCGTTCCACGCGGCCCGTCACCACCGTCCCGCGGCCTTCGATCGAGAACACGTCTTCGATCGGCATCAGGAACGGCTGGTCCAGCGGGCGCACCGGCTCGGGGATGAACGTGTCGATCGCGTCCATGAGCTCCTGAATGGGCTTGCACGCGTCGCTGTTCGGGTCGTCGCTGTTGATTGCCGCCAGCGCGCTGCCGCGGATGATCGGCGTGTCGTCGCCCGGGAACCCATACTTGCTCAGCAGCTCGCGGATTTCCATCTCGACGAGGTCCAGCAGCTCGGGGTCGTCCACCGTGTCCACCTTGTTCAGGAACACCACGATGGCGGGGACGCCGACCTGGCGGGCCAGCAGGATGTGCTCGCGCGTCTGGGGCATCGGACCGTCGGAAGCGCTCACCACCAGAATCGCGCCGTCCATCTGGGCCGCGCCGGTGATCATGTTCTTCACGTAGTCCGCGTGTCCCGGGCAGTCCACGTGCGCGTAGTGCCGGTTCGCCGTCTCGTATTCCACGTGGGAGGTCGCGATGGTCAAGATTTTGGTCTTGTCGCGGCGGCCTTGGCTCTCGGAAGCCTTCGCCACCTCGTCGTAGCTCACGTAGTTCGCCAGGCCCTTCAGGCTCTGCGTGTGCGTGATTGCCGCCGTCAGGGTCGTTTTGCCGTGGTCGACGTGCCCGATCGTCCCGACGTTCACGTGCGGTTTCGTCCGTTCGAATTTGTCTTTAGCCATGTTGTTTCTCTCTTTTGGGTGTTTTTTTAAATCTTCGGTCCGTGCGTCCGGGAAAGGCTGGAGCCTGCGAGCGGGATTGAACCGCTGACCTCGTCCTTACCAAGGACGTGCTCTACCGACTGAGCTACACAGGCTTCTTCCATGTCGTCGGCTCTTTTTCCGTTCGGACCCATCCTTGCCACAAGCGACCGGGGACATACCGCTCCCCCCTTTAGGGCCGTCCTGAAGAGGCGTGGAAAGCGCTAAATCCCGTTGTACGCGTGGCTGATTGTCCGTTCGGATCGTTTACCGACAACCCAAACACGGCGCACACCATACCCTCTCCCCTCCCCATGTCAATCCCCTTTTTCCACTTTTTTTC
>Ga0265298_10009006_pt1 | contig 11929 bp, 10 predicted proteins | sample AusTroGonzalo_MG_3_FD_193486 | JGI IMG/M metagenome (GOLD analysis project Ga0265298, IMG submission 193486) | Bovine rumen microbial communities from tropical cattle in Woodstock, Queensland, Australia - Gonzalo_01 | ecosystem: Host-associated > Mammals > Digestive system > Stomach > Rumen ...
CCAGCCTTGCGGAAGAATGAAGGATGGTCTGTAATGACGCAGATGCGTCCCAATTCTGGTGAGAGCTGTTTTTGGAAGGTGCGTATGGACAGGTAGGCCTCCATATAGTAGCGTATTGCCTCGTCGCCACCCATCACAATATAAAAAACGGTCATCATATCAGTTAGTCTTTTTCTCATGTACTTTTCCATCAATGACTTCGAAACGTTGTTCGAAGCGTTGACGGGTGCGCTTCCAGCGGTCGTGCGTCCACAGGTAACATTCCGGCTGTCTGCGAATGCTTTCCTCGAGGTTCTTGAAATAAAGGTCGGTTAATTCAAACTCCTTCAACTTTGCAGGTTCGCGAGTGATGAGCTTGAACTCAGCTTCGAAATAGCCGCGTTTGATGCGCTTTACGTCTAAATAAAATACGGCATGATTGAGTTTCGTTGCAATACGTTCTGTACCAGAAAGTACGGCAGTATCGTGATGCAGGAACTGGCACCAGTGATGGATATTCCACCAGAAAGGAGCCTGATCAGCAATATATCCGATGACCACAGACTTTCCCTGCTTCTTATATTCCAGAATCTTGCGTATTGACTCGTTCATCGAGATGCACACGGCTCCAAAACGCTGTCGTACATGAAGGAACAGACGGTCGAAGTCTTGGTTCTCAAGTGGATGATAGAGTTGTCCGCATTGTGCCTCAGGATTTATCCAGAAGGGTAGGGATGTAACCCATTCCCAGTTGCAGAAATGCCCTAAGTAGATGGCGCATGATTGTCCCTCGTTGACACATTGGTCTACAACTTCTGTGTTCTTAAAGACCAAACGTCGTTTCATCTCTTCTGGTTTCATGGTCATCAGTTTGATGCTTTCTACCAGATAATCGCAGAACCATTTATAGAATTTGCGTTCTATCTCCTTATGCTCTTCTGGTTCCCGTTCTGGAAAAGATGTTACCAGATTGACCCACACCAAGCGACGGCGATAGTGAATGATATAGAAGACTATCACGAAGATGATGTCGCTAAGCCAATAGAGCACCCGTAGAGGGAGTAGTGATAGCAAGAACCACAGGGAGTAGACTATATAATATAGCAGCTTCTTCATTTCAGGAGTGTTAGATGCCTATTCATTGTATATACGACATATCTTTGCGTAGTAGTGATCATAGTTCAGATGGTCGTCGAAGTCGGCCTTGGCCTGCTGACCCAATTTCTGACGTAACTCAGGATGGTCTATCAGTTGTCCCATGGCTTCAGCCAATTGTTTGACATTACCAGGAGCGACAAGCAGACCATTACGCCCATCTTCTACGTATTCGCGTTGTCCGCCATTGTTGGTTACCACCACGGGGTGCCCTTGTGACATATATTCCTGAGGCGATAGTGGACAACCTTCACGTACGGTGGATGCGAGGATGCCGAAGTCAGCACCAGCTACGTATGGTAAAACAGGATGGCGGAAACCTGCGAAGATAATCTTCTCAGCAATGCCTTTGCTGTTGATAGTTGTCTTTAAATGCTCAGTATATTCATCGCTTCCTTTGCCAATCAGTACCAGTTTGAAGTCCTTGTCCTTGATTTGCTCGACAGCATCCATCAGGGTGTCAATGCCCTTTTCAGGGTCTAATCTGCCGTGAAACATAGCTACTGTGCAGGCCTCAGGTATATTGAACTCCTTGCGAACATCTACGGGCACTGTATTCTGAGGCACAACGATGCTGGTATGGACAATGCCCAGCTTGTTGGGGTCGATAGTAGGATTTGTGCTTAGAAACATATCGGTGGAAATCTGGGAGTCGAAGATCAGTCTGTCGAGTTGACCGTACAACCAACGGTAGAGCATGCTGTTCTTCCCTGGGCGCGTAAGATGACGGCACATGACGACGCGAACATGCTTGTTACTCGAGAGCTTTCTGGCGTAGCATGCCGTAAAGGCATCTTTGAAATTGTGGGCATGTATGGTACATGCGCCTCCCTTGTTGATGATACTTGCCATCTGCCACGCACTCTTCAAATCGAGTGCACCTCCTAAAGCCAAGGGTATCACCTGCAAGCCAGCTTCTGTATATTTCCGGATGATGTCTTCGACTGGTTTACAGAAAATAGTGATGTCGATGCCATCAGCCCTCTGGCGCAGACTCAGGTCATAGACATATTGTTCGCCTCCGCCCCATTCCTTATTCGATACGATATGGAAAATCTTCATGCTGCAAAAGTAACAATTTAATGGCTATTATGCAAATTTTATGCAATATATTTTGTGTATTTGTTTTTTTGTGCTACCTTTGGCATGATAAAACAGAAGAATCATTATGGCATCATACGATATTGACACTTTACACGAGCATATCCTGCAGATATTGTTGTCTGTGGACAAGGTGTGCCGTGAGCACGATTTGACTTACTATTGCTGGGCTGGTACTATGCTCGGAGCCATACGCCATCAGGGTTTCATTCCTTGGGACGACGATATGGACATCTGCATGCCTCGTCCTGACTATGACCGTTTGATGATGCATGCCCATGAGTGGCTGCCACAGCCCCTTGAGGCTTTGTCGATAGAGACCGATGCCAGCTATCCTGGTGGTTTTGGTAAAATAGTGGATGGTAGTACTACACTGATAGAACGCGAGCATAGCGACTATGTGGGTGGCATCTATATTGACGTGTTTCCCATTGATGGTATGACCAAGAATAAGTTAGGGCAGAAATTAGCGGTGGCACGCTATAAGGCGATGGACAAACTCCTTTACTTCCTCCATCGCGACCCCTATAAGCATGGTCATGGTCCCAGCTCGTGGCCTGTACTGCTGATTCAGAAACTGTTTTCGCACGAATGGGCTCGCAAACAGTTGCGGGCAGCATATCTGGCCTACGACTATGAGACGTCAGAGTATGTCCTTGACTATGATGATGGTGTAAATGGCGTGATTCCCAAGACGATGTTAGGCACTCCGCAGCCCGTAACCTTTGAGGGACATACCGTCATGGGTGTAGAGCATGCTGATGAGTATCTTAGGAATAAGTATGGCGATTATATGGTTGTCCCTCCTCATGACAACCAGCGCCAGCATAATTTCTTCTATCTGGATTATAATCTGCCGTTCAGACTGTACGAAGACAAGCGTTCGTTTGTCAATCGCGATAACGCTTCTCAATAATCTTGGAAACCAGGATGAACTGGTAAACGCCTGCCATCATGGCGCGGATAAGACCGCGTGTGCCCATACGGTAGCCGCCATCCAACACGTATTTCTTGAAAAAACGCCAGAAAGGACGCCATAGCAGGGCGCCCACACCATAGCCCTTGTCTCGCTTTTTCTCTACCTCGTTATCCGTATATTCGTTCATTTTTGCCATGTATTCATGCATGGTCTCGTCCATCAGGTGCAGCAGACGGGCCTCTCTTCTGGCTTTCAGCTTTTCAACTCTTCCCTGTACCTTAGGGAAGGTATGCACGTACGGTGGCCATTCCGTTCCCTCTCGGATGAAGAAACGCAACTGAAAGTCATAATGGAAGTCACGCACGAACATGCTCATGAACATATTCTGGCGGGGAATATAAAATCCTGCAGGACAATTGGGCTCTTTTATCTTCTGATAGAGCACCTCACGTAGTTCTGGTGTGACCAGTTCGTCGGCATCAACTACCAATACCCATTTGTTGGAAGCCGACTGGATGGCAAACGTACGGGCAGGCTCTGCACTCTTGTGGTTGGCCTTGGGGAATGTCACCACCTTACAGCCATACTGTTCAGCTATCGATACCGTATCATCCGTACTCTCCATATCACATACCACCACCTCGTCGAAGTCTTTGACAGACTCCAACACCTTGGCGAGATGCTGACTGGCATTATAGGTATTGATAACGACAGATATCATGCTTTGACTACTGTATTATACGCGTTGATAACCGTTTGGATGACAAACTGAGTCATTTCTTCATTCAGTTGCGGATAGCAGGGTAAGGAGATTTCGTGCGAATAGTTCTGGTAAGCCTGCGGATAATCCTTGATGTCATAGCCCAAGTCGTGGAACAGAGTTAGCATGGGCAATGGGATGAAATGTACATTGACAGCCACCTCATGTTTGGAAATCTCTGCTATGATTTCATCACGTTGCTCTTCTGTAATGTCTTTGATACGTAGGGCAAATAGATGATACGAAGTCTCGCGACCGTCCTTGACGATTGGTGGGATGATGGCCCATGGCTGTTGACTGAAGGCATCGTTATAAGCTGTGAAGATACGCTTACGTTCTGCCAAGAGTTTGTCGTATTGTCGTATCTGTGCAAGTCCAATGGCTGCGTTAACATCAGCCATGTTGGCTTTCATACCCATACCTACAATATCATAGCGCCAACCGCCAGCCTTACTCTTGGTAAAGGCATCCTTGGTCTGACAGTTCAGTGCCATCATACGCAGCTGCTGATAGAGTTGGGTATTGTCGAAGGGCGCTGGCATATTCAGACAGATGGCACCACCTTCTGCCGTTGTGATGTTCTTGACGGCATGGAGCGAGAAGATGACGATGTCCGTATTGGTGCCAGAGAATTTGCCCTGATAGTGAGATCCGATGGAATGGGCCGAGTCGTTGATGACGATAATACGTCCCAACTGTTCCATCACGGGTGACGTTGCTTGATACAGTGCCTTGATTTCTGGTTCATTGAGCAATGCCATAATCTGATCGTAGTCGCATGGGAAACCAGCAATATCAACGGGGATGATGGCTTTGGTGCGTGGGGTAATAGCCTTGCGGATGGCATCAACAGAGATGTTCAGGTCGTCACCGGAATCTACCATCACAGGTTTTGCTCCTGCCCATAGTACGGCAAATGCTGTTGCACAATAGGTGTAAGCAGGAATAATCACTTCGTCTCCGGGTTTTACGCCCAGCCAACGGAGTGTCATGATGGCTCCCGTAGTCCATGAATTCACACACAACACTTGGGATGTTCCCGTCAATTTAATAATCTCTTCCTCTAAAGCCTTTACTTTGGGACCTGTGGTAATCCAACCAGATTGCAGCGAGTCGGTAACTTCAGCAATGACGTTATCGTCAATGTATGGTGGAGAAAAGGGTATCTTCATATAATTCTAATTGATTTGTTTGCAAAGTTACGAAAAAAAACAATACTACACAAGCATAATGGCGAAAAAATCCATCGGCTTTGTCGCCTCATGATTTGTTCCCTGCTGACTTGACAGGGATATTCTTTTCCCCATTATAAGAGTTTATAAAATAGCCTGGTCGACCTTTGACCTCTGTGAATATTCTGGCAATGTATTCTCCAAGAATGCCAAGACTAAGCAGTTGTACGCCTCCCAAGAAAAGCATGGTAACCATAATGGTTGGATAACCTCGGACGGGTTCTCCATAGATAATAGTGACTATAATGATATATACAAGATATAGGAAAGCGACAAGTGATACTAACACGCCGAGTGCTGAGGCTAATCGTAAGGGCGCTGTCGTATAGGACATAATGCCATTCAAGGCAAGATTTACCAGTGAACCAGTGCTCCACTTGCTAACGCCTTCCTGACGCTCCAATTGCTTGTAGGTTATCCCTTTCTTATGAAACCCTATCCAAGAATACATGCCCTTGGTATTCCTTTCTGTTTCACGCATTTGTTTCAGCGCTTCAACACAGGAACGGTCTAACAGACGGAAATCACCAGTATCATTCTGGATGGGAACCTTGGTAACTGATTGGAGTAGCTTATAGTACCAGTGTGAAGTTTTACGCTTCAACCACGACTCCCTGCTGTCTTGGCGTTGGGCATAGACATCGTCAAATCCTTCTTCCCAACACTTGATCATTTCAGGAATCACGTTAATTGGATGTTGCATGTCTGCATCCATCACGATGACGGCATCGCCTGTCGCATAGTCGAATCCAGCCATCATGGCTATCTCTTTACCGTAATTTCGCGACAAGTCAATGTAATTGTAATGCTGATCTTCCTGGTGCAACTTAATCATCTGTTGCAATGTGTTGTCGGTACTGCCGTCATTGACAAAAAGAAACTCCCAATCGTAACTGGCATTTTGTTCCAACACCTGACTCATCCTTTCTTGGATAAGCATGAAGGATGCCTCTTCGTTATAGGCAGGAATAATAATTGTAATCTTTTTCATCGGGTACTGACAAATTATTATCTTTATTTGCGTGCAAAGTTACACAAATTTTCTTAATTCTTATCTCTTAACTCTTAATTATTTCGTATCTTTGCAACCAATATGACGAAAAATATTATAGGCTTCGATGCAAAGCGCGTTGTTCGCAACGGGACAGGACTGGGTAGCTATGGACGAACTCTGGTCAATGACTTAGCTCAGCGACAGGATTTGGAGTTGCGCCTCTATGCACCTGATAAGGGGCGTGACGATCTGCGTTCGCAGATTGTCGAACGTCCTAACGTTAGCTTCTGCTATCCTCATCTTTCATCTTTCATCTCTCATCTTTCATCTTCCTGGTGGCGTATGAAGGGTGTGGTGGCTGACTTGCAGCGCGATGGGGTGCAGTTGTATCATGGCTTGTCGGGTGAATTGCCCATTGGTATTCACAAATCTGGCATCCGTAGCGTGGTAACGATTCATGACTTGATTTTCTTGCGTCATCCTGAGTTCTACCATTGGGTGGACACCAAGATTTATGCCTGGAAATTTCGTCAAACCATGAAAGAAGCTGATCATGTCATAGCTATCAGCGAGTGTACCAAGCGCGATATTCTTTACTATAGCGATATTGACGAGCAGAAGATTTCTATTGTTTATCAAAGTTTTGCACCCCGTTTCAGTGCCGAAGTCAGTGAAGAACAACGTATGCAGGTGCGCAGTGCCTATCAGTTGCCCCAGCGTTACATCCTAAATGTGGGGTCAATAGAGGCCCGCAAGAATATTTTGCAGGCTGTACAGGCACTACCGCTATTGCCTGAAGATGTGGCTTTGGTCATTGTGGGACGTCATACACCCTATACTGATCGTGTATTACAATATGTTCAAGAGCACCATCTTGAGGAACGTGTACGTGTGTTACATGGTGTACCTGATGAGCATCTGCCCGTACTCTATGCTTTGGCTGAGTCATTTGTCTATCCGTCTGTCTACGAAGGTTTTGGCATTCCCATCATCGAAGCTATCAGCTGTGGCTTGCCCGTCGTGGCTTGCTCAGGTTCTTGTCTGGAAGAGGCTGGTGGTCCTGATAGCCTTTATGTTCAGCCAAGTGACGTTGAGGCTATGGCTGATGCCATCCGTCAAACTTTAGTTGGGGCAGAGGGTAGGGAGCTGCGTATCGAGAACAGCAAAAAATACATCCGCCGTTTCAGCGGATGTAATGTAGCCGACCAGGTGGTAAATGTTTACCGGAGCCTGCTCTAATTTCTCACTTTTCACTTTTCACTAGCGAAACGCTAATATAGTTCAGCGGGAATTAGTTCCTTAGCGCGTTCAAAGTCTTCTACTGTATCCAGTTCGATGGAGAAGAAGTTTGTTGTGTCCACCACGCGGAAATGATGACCTTGTGGGATGAGGCGCTCAAAGGCACGCTCATAGAAGATGTCAATGAGTCCTTCGCGTTCTATCATCTGTTCCAATTCACGGAACAATGCTGTAGAATAGTCACTGGCAATACGCTCCACACCTACCGATTCACCTATGGCATCAGCAATGCTGCATGTCTTGCTGAGTTCCACCACACGACCTTCGCCGTCAGTAATAATCTTGATTTCCTCTTCACCACATTCGTGACGGTTCAGAGCCAAGGCGGTACCTGTCTCGTCGACAATAGCTTTTACCAGCTTCGGATCCAGCAGAATGTCGCTGTCCATCAAAAGGAAGTCCTTCCCGTCTGTATATGGACGTGTCATCCACAACGAGAAGATATTATTGTTGTGCTCGTAGTCGGCATTATGGATGAAGTGAATGGTAAGGGTGGGATAGTGTTCCGTCAGAAACTCACGAATCATCTCACCACGATATCCTGTCACTACTACCAATTCATTGATACCTGCAGCCAGCTGGGCATCAACGGTACGCTCCAACAGCGTACGCTCACCCACCTTCAACAGACATTTGGGTTGTGAGTCTGTCAGTGGACGCAGGCGTTTGGCCATGCCTGCAGCTAAAATAACGCCAATCATAATTCCTTATTAATCTTTGCGGCAATCTCTTTGAACTCCTCTTCTGTCAGCTTCAGCTTTTCGCGACGGAAGTCAGCATCGGCCTCACTCTGCATAGGAATAAGGTGGATGTGTGCATGAGCTACCTCCAGACCAAGCACCACCTGAGCCACCTTCTTGCAGGGAAATGCCTTCTTGATGGCAATGGCTACTTGCTTTGCAAACTTCTGATAGCGAGCCAGTTCGTCATCGTCCATATCGAAGAAATAATCTACTTCGCGACGGGGAATCACCAACGTATGACCCTTAACCAACGGATTAATGTCGAGGAAAGCGTAGAACTCCTCATTTTCTGCCACTTTATAACTGGGAATCTCACCAGCGGCAATTTTTGCAAATATATCCATAATTTAAAAAAGCGGTAGTAAATTTTACACTTTTCATTTTTCACTTAGGCTATCGAGATGTTCTCGATGCGTAGCTTGATGGTGCCACGGGGAATAGTAATCTCAACCTCATCGCCAACCTTCTTACCCAACAGTCCTTGAGCAATAGGGGTCTTGATACTGATTTTGCCAGCACGTAGGTCGGCCTCGTTCTCGCTCACGATGGTGTAGCTCATCTTGGCGTTAGTGGTCAGATTGGTCATCTCCACCTTCGTCAGAATCTGAACGCTGTCTGTGCTCAGACGCGATGTGTCCACAACTTTAGCTTCGCTGATGGTAGCCTTCAGCTTGTTAATCTTATCTTCCAAATGTGCCTGTGCCTCTTTGGCAGCGTCGTACTCGCTATTCTCACTGAGGTCGCCCTTCTCACGAGCCTCTGCAATGGCTGCAGATGCTTTAGGACGTTCTACTGCTTCCAGGCGGTGCAGTTCGGCTATCAGTTTGTCGTAGCCTTCTTGTGACATGTAAGCCATAATCTTTAATATTTTAATTCTTTTCTTTGATTTTCTTGTTGGACGCAGAAAAAATAAAGAATCCTCGACCTTCGTCGAAGAATCCCTGCTTGTTATCTATGTCTCTTTGTCGACTGCAAGGACGGTGCAAGCCGAACGCAATGGAACTTCTCTGACCTGAAGGTGCAGAGTGTGGCGTTGCAATGTTCCAATTGCTGAGGCGCCGCCCGTTCTCGTACGCTTTTGCGTGCAAAGGTAGGCATTAATTTTGAATCAGCCAAATTTTTCGCTTCAAATTTTTTTATTTTGCTTGATTTACATCAAGAAAGTGTTTTGTGAACACTATTTTTATACATTGATTTCTTGCATGTTACAAATAATAGGTGTACCTTTGCACGTGTGTTTTTCATAGTATTAGATTTAAGGTTAACAAAGGTCGGGGCTCAGCGGAGTCCCTTTTTTTATTGTTAATGGTTACTTTTTGGGGCCTTTTTTACCCTTCATGCGACAGATTTTAAGGGGTAAAAAATCTGTGTCGCAGAAATACGGCAGTTGTCGTATACACTTCAGGCAAAAATCAAAGAATTTGTTGGAATGAGGCAAAAATCGCCCTAATTTTGCAGTGTCGAAAGTCAAAAACGACACGGCAAAAGATAAATAATTAATGTATAACAATAAAAACTTTAAGATTATGAAAAAGAATTCAGTTATGGTAAAGTCGATGTTCATGAACATTCTTACCGCAGGTATTATCAGTTTCGGTTTCGCATTCACCGCTTGCAGCGCAGACGATGATTTGTTAAATGAGTTCTCAGCAGACAACGACCAAGTGATCACGGCTGGCGAGAACGATGGTATCAAGCAGCCTATCGCACTGAAGTTTGATGACTTCATTACTTCTAACGACGTTGAGATACTGGATGCCGACACCACTCAGATTGCCGTGAGCAAGGCTTACGCCGACAAGATAGGTATCCAGAACTTCGTGAATCACCCCTTGAGTATCTGGCATAGCAAGGAGGAACTCGGTTACCTGCGCCGCCCCATTGCCCAGCGCAAGGTTGGCGACAAGTATATCCTCGAGGTGGTTCCCTCAGGTCTCGGCGAAATCGTCCAGTCTGGCGACTTGAAGCTCAGCACAGCCCTCTACGTGGATCCCAGCAAGGCTGCAACCACACGCTCTGGCTTAGGTGCTGAATATGGTGCACAGTATATTGATGACGACAACGTGATACACCCCATGGCCATCACCATCCCCATGGAAGCTGTGACACGTGGTGGCGGCAGCGGCAACATCACCATCACTCCGGAGGAGTTGCTGGGCGCACAGACACGCGGCATCGAAACCCTTCCCAAAGACATTGAGAATTTCTTCGTCAATCTGGCTAAGGGTTTTGCTGACGGCGACATGAAGAAGGGTATCAACTTTAAGAATGTCGGTGGCCAGTGGAATCTAATCACGCTCGACCCCAAACTCGACAAGAAGTTCCCCATCTCCTGTGGCAAAGAGAGTGCAGACACCATCACCATCAGCGTCAGCGGCAAGTCTTACTTCCAACTTGGCTACCGTCTGAACCTGAGCGTTGAGAAGATGAAGGTGACCTACTTCGAGACCGCTCTCTTCGGCGAGTTCGCCTTCAATCCTCAGGTGACCGTTGGCAGCAGCAGAAAGCTGGAGATTCCCGACGACAAATCGACGCTGAACCTTGGCGACCTGCCCGGCGCAGCATTCACCTTCCCCGTCATGGGTGTCCCCGTTCCCATCGTGCTGAGAAACCATCTCGACCTGAAGTTCGACGCCAGCGTTGAGGGTAAGATCTACACAGGCCTGAAGTACGAGTTTGCATCAGAGTTCGAGGTTGGTCTGAAGTACAACGGCAAATGGAACACCATCGCCAACGGTGAGATCAAGAAGAACGAGTTGAGCTTCATTACCCCACGTGCCACCATTCACGCAGAGACGGGCGTAGGACTCTACTTCTGCACAGACGTACTGATCGGTGGCGTGGCAGGCCCCACAGCCAGCATCGGCCCGAAGATTATGGGTGAGATGGATATGGTGTTCGCACCAATGGAGAAGATCCCGTTCAAGTTCGACGCAGCCATCAAGGAAGGTATCTATGGCGAAGTTGGTGCCAAGCTGTCACTCTGGAAGATTGAACTCGGTAAGTTCTCTTGCCCCTTCACCATCGGTTCTGACATCACCCTCTGGGAGTACTCCAGCTGGAAGAACGACAACAGCAATGCCACTGACAAGAACACTGCCTACTTCGAGAACCTGAAGAAGCAGAGCGAGGAAGAGGCTGCCAAGCTTAGACACGAGGACAACATGAAGACCTTCAATGTTTGCGAGCAGGCTGTTAAGGACCTGATGGAAGAGCCAAAACTGAGAACACATAAGAGACTGTTGGGAGAACTCAGATTCGAGACCCTGATAGCATCGGTTGTCAAGGATTACATTGCCCAGCATGGCGAGGAGAGCCTCAAGAATTTCAGCTGTTTTGATAACACCTATGATGAACTGGTAAAAATCGCTATTAGAAGAATCGTGCAGAGACAGTATTAATCAGACTCCCTCTCTCCCTCACAGAAAGGCTTCCCCCACAAAGGGAAGCTTTTCGGCGTTTGGGGGATGTGAAAAAAACAGCTGGAAGTTTTGGACTTCCAGTTTTTTTGTGTATCTTTGTCGCCAGATAATCTATGTAATATGCAGAAATCCTTGTCGGCACGGCTCACCTACCACATCATGGCGGTGGTTTTGGTAATGATGGTTATCATTGCCGGTGTCGTGTATTTCGCTGTCAGGGAGTATATGCTCGCCGAGGCTCAGGACCGCCATCTGAGCATTATGCTCGAGCATTATCAGGATATGCGTCGGAAACTGTCGGAAGTATATATGGCCGTTGAGAATA
>Ga0265298_10009007_pt1 | contig 11928 bp, 5 predicted proteins | sample AusTroGonzalo_MG_3_FD_193486 | JGI IMG/M metagenome (GOLD analysis project Ga0265298, IMG submission 193486) | Bovine rumen microbial communities from tropical cattle in Woodstock, Queensland, Australia - Gonzalo_01 | ecosystem: Host-associated > Mammals > Digestive system > Stomach > Rumen ...
CCGTCGCCCGTGTCGTTCTCCTCGGTCGGATTGACATAGAACTCCTTGTATTCGAAGAGCGCCTCGACCTCGTAGTCGCAGTCGATGTTTTCGATGGCAAACGCCATCTCCGTGGCACCCGCGACTTCCACTCCGTTCGTGACCCAGCCCACGAACGCGCGGTCGGTGAGCGGCTTGACCATGACGTAGGCCGTCTCGCCTGCCGCCACAACCTGCATTTCGGATTCATCCGAGAGTATACCGCGAACGGGGTCTGTAAATGCATGGACGACGAATCCTTCCACGCCCGGGCCCTTGTACGCGCCGGTGTTGTTCGCGGGGTTGTCGGCGAGGCACACGGGCGATCCGGCGCGAAGCCTGAGGTCGCCCATCGTCGCATAGACGAACGACGGCTGCCCCTCGATGTTCCCCGGGCCGTAGCCGGTCATCGCCGGAATCGTGCAGCAGTTGGTCGCGGACATCTCTCGCGCGGACCACTCGTCGGTGTTGAAGTTAGCCTCTGTGCCGTCGTCCGCAATGTTGTTGACGACGATCGTGTTCTCGATCCTGCAACCCGAGCCGATCGCGCCGAGATATCCGTATTCGTCCACGGTGGTGGTGAACTTGTTCCCCGCGACTGTGCAGTCCTTGAGCTTGCAGTCGGTGAAGAGGTTGCGCGACACCGAGCAGCCCCAGACGTAGCAGCCCGTGAGGTCGCAGTCCTGGATGCCGTAGTCGCGGTTCTTGATTCCGCTCAGCGAGCAGTTCGTGAAGTTGACGTAGCTGGCACCGCTGACATTCTCGAACGTGAATCCGGTGAAGGATGCCCTTTCGCCGTAGTTGCCTGAAAGCGCGTAGCCGCTCGTGAAGGCGATCGTGGTGTCGTCCATGGTGCCCGTCGAGACGAATTGGAGTCCCTTGCTGCCGAGGTTCATGTAGTCGAGTTCGTAACGGCCGGGCACGATGATGATCTTGTCGCCGAACTTTAGGTAGTCGTCCCGGAGGTTGTTGTAAGGACTCGCCTCCGTGCCGTTTCCGCCTTCCGCGGCGGAGGCGTCGATGTAGGTGTCGCGGCGGATGGAGACGCGCCACGTGACGGTGTTCGTCCAGAAGGCGTCGGAGACGATGCACTTCAGGACCGACTCGCCGCTCGAATATTGGAAGTCGTAGAGTTCGCGCGTCGCCTCGAACGTGAGGTCCGCGCCCGTGGCGAGGTTGGTCGTCGCGGCCCAGTCGCCGTTCTCGCGGTAGAACACCCAGTTGATGTCGAAGGGACCGTCCGCGGGATCGTGCGCATCGACATGGAAGTCCATCGTATCGCCGACGGTAAGCCGGTGGAAGTCGTTCGTCGTGACGGGCGTTACGGCGTCGATGACCGGCTCCTTGTCGGGGTTCTCGACGATGACGAAGTCGTAGAAGTTCGTGACTGTCGAACCGTCACTGGAGTCTGTCACCTTCAGCGCGAAAGGCACCGGCCCGGCCGTTTTGCTTTGTCCGTAAAGGCACGGAACGTATTGATAGGTCGAATAATCGTAGTAAGAGCTGCTCCAGGAGAATCCCTCTGCAATGCCGTAGGTCATGAACACGAAGTCGTTCGACGGAATCGCGTCCCCGTCGCCGGCAAGCGGAAGGCTGGCGTAGCTGTAGTCGGCCCTCATGTTGCCGACCGCGAGTCCGATGGCGAAGTTGTCCGGGACGCTGTCATTCGCATCCTGGCGGTAGGCGAAGCGGATCCGTCCGTCGGAATAGAGCGTCGTCTTGTGCGCCCAGGTGTAGGTCGTGTCACCGGACTCGTAGGACATCTCGAAGCGGAAGCTGACCTGTCCCTCGACGCTCGTGTCGACCCAGCCGCTCGCGTAGGCATAGTTCTTCCAGAGGACCGCGAGCCCCGTGTAGCCGTATGAGAGATAGCTCTTGTAGGCATAGTCGGACGAGCTGTAGTTGGGATCGAACATCAGGAAGCCGTGGCTGTCCACGTAGATCGTGTCGTATTGCGTGCCGCAGTATGGGAACGTGAACGGCAGCTTGTAGGCCGTGTTGCCCTTCATCTGCGAGCCATCCCAGAGCGGCGTCTCGTTCGCGCCGACCGAGTAGGTGGGCTCGGCCGTCTCGTAGCTCCACGGGACGACGGACCAGCTGTACGACCCTTCACCGCCGGTGGCGGTGAAGGTCTGCGCGTAGGCGACCATCTGTGTTGCGACCGGCAGGGTGGCCGGCGTGATGGCGAGGTCATCGCCCCGCGCCGAAAAAAACAAACTTGCCGCGACCGCCACAGAGGCGATGAGGTAACGCATGGTTTTACTCCTCCTTATAATTTACGAATTACTTATCTTACGAATCAATTATCCTATAAATCTATTAGACCTTTTAATACAAATCATTCCCTATCGCCTCTCACTTCGCAGAGAAACTACCTTTAACATCACTAAGAGGCACAGTCGTGAAGTTGATCGTGGCGTAGCCCGCGCCTTCGTAGAGGATGCCAATGTCGCCGTTCGGGAGAATCGTCATGTCGGAATACGCAGCGCCCTTCGGCTCGATGCAAAGACCATAGTTCCACGTCTTGCCGTCGTCGACAGACGCGCGGAGATAGAGAAGCGCGCGGCGGTTCGGGCTCTTGCAGTTGGAAAAGAGAAGCGCATTGCCGTAGCGCATGATCTGCGCATTGCACTGCGGGTCGGCGAGCAGGGTGTCGTAGTGCGATTCCCACGTCTTGCCGCGGTCCTTCGAGACATGGATCTGCCGCCCGCCGCCGTGCCAGCGGGAGTTGATCATCCATGAACCGTCGGAAAGCTCGACGACCTTGCACTCGTCGCCGCTCCTGACCGGCTTCCCGAACGACTTCCACGTCTTGCCGTGGTCGTCCGAGCCGAAGAGCGCGTTGCCGTCGTTGACGTGGACAAGCGTGTGGAGGAGCGTGCCGTCCTTCATCTGCGCGCCGGAGCCGGACGAGATGAAGATGAAGCCGCCTGCATTGCGCCTCTTGCCGAACGGCCATTCCGGAAACGCGATGTCCGCCGAGATGTCTCGTGGCTTCGACCAGGTCTTGCCGTCGTCGGAAGACTCCTGGACGTAGAAGCGATACACGTTGTTGTCCCAGTTCTTGACGTCCTCCCACTTCCAGACGTTGTAGAACAGGAAGATCTTCTTCGCCTCAGCATCAACGACGAACGACGGGTCGCTCCCCGCCCATTTCTCATTGTCGTCCCACTGCCAGGTCCAGCTGTTCACCGGCTCCGTCCACGTCTTGCCGCCGTCTGACGAGCGGCGCACCGCGATGTTGATCGGCTGGTAGACGTTGAGGTCGCCGCCATTCTGCCGCCGGGCGTCGCAGGCCGCGATAAGGTCGCCGTTGGGCGCGGTGCAGAGCGCGGGGATGCGGTAGACGGCGTTCTTGACGCCTTCGACGGTGTCATTGCTCTTAAAGAGCACCTGCACGGGCGGCACAAGCGCGTCAAGCGCGCAGCACGGCTCCGGACGCGGGCCCACGGTCGTCTTCGCACCAGCCAAGAGCTTTATGTTGATGTTCTCCGTATCGCCGCCAGTCGTGAGGGCAAAGCCGTTCTCGACCGCCTCCGCGTCGATTGTCATGATTGGATTCTTGTCGGCCGTAAAGCGCCCGTCCTCAATCGCCTTCCACTCTCCGCCGAGCGGCTTTGCAAAGAAGTTCGTGAACCTCGCGCGGCGAACCCGGCTGCGCGACTCCTCGTTGCGGCGGAAGTCCTCGACGAAGCTGTAGACGTTCTTGATGGCATGGGCACCCTTCGTCTGCAGCGTGGTGAAAGTCGCAATCTTGAACCATGCGCCGTCTCGGAAGAGATAGGCCGAGAACGCCGTCCTGTAGTCACCGTCCTGTTTGGCATGCAGGGCGAAGCGATAGGTCTCGCCAATCTTCCAGTCAAACGGCATCAAGGACTTCCCGCCGGTGCCCTCGCCGCCAAAACGGCTGATCGTCACGCCCTCGCCCGCATACAGGTTCTTCGTGCGAACCTTCTCGTCCACGCCGTCGGCCTTCGCCTTGAAGTCGAACGGATCGCCAGGATCCCACACAGAGAAGATTGCGACCTTCTTTCCGTCGTAGAGTTCCTGAATGCCGCAGTAGCCACAGCTAAAGCATATCGCGGCAAAGTAGCTGCCGGGGACGGACTTCTCTACCGTCACCTCACCGTATACCCACTCGACGTCAGGCGTGGGATGCCACATGTGTACCGAGCGCGCGGATATCGGACTTGGAGCCGCGACAACGGAAACGGCAATACAAGACGCAAAAACAGCAAACATCTTCTTCAGATTGTCCATCGTGGCCCCCTTGCTATAGGATTTGGAAGTTTGAGAGCATTATACTAAATATTTACATAATGAGGCAACCGTTATTTGCCGCTATTTGCAACCGTGCTCAACAGACATGCGGTATGTGCTCATTGTCATTCCGAAGCGGGCCTTGAACAGCGTTTTGAGATGCGCCGGGGACTTGAAGCCGCAGAACTGGCCTATGCTATCTATTGGCGTCGTTGTCTTGCGCAGCATCTCCTTCACTCGAAGCAGCTTTTCGTTCTGTATCCACTGGAGAACCGTCTTTCCGGTGACGGCGCGGAAGTCGCGCTGCAGCAGCCGTACGGAAATGCCGAGGGACGATGCAACGTGCGGAACGTCTATGCCGTTCGCCGCGTGCTGGCGTATGAATTCCTTTGCAGCCGATATCCGCCGTGCGGTGCCTTTAATGTCCGCCGTCGAAAGACGTTCCACCACCCCCCTAAACGCAAAATGCAGCGTAGTCTGCCTGCCACCGCGCTGCGACCCAGTCCGCCCGCCGCGCAAGACGTCGTCCAGGAAACTGGCCGCGGCAAAGCCCCCGCTCTCAAAATCCGGCATCAGCGAGGACAACGACGGCACAGTCTGCTCGCATATCAGCGTATCGTTGTCGACTCCCAGCACCTGTATCTGGCTCGGCACGCTAATGCCCGCCAAACGGCATGCGTCGAGGACATGCTTGGCCCGCTGGTCGAAAGCCGCCCACACGCCGCAAGGCTTCGGCAACGACTTCAGCCAAGAAACGAGCGCCCTCTCCTGCTCAAGCCACGACGTCGCCGAAACAGAAGGAAAGACATGAAGACGCATGCCCATGTTCTTAAGCGCCACTCGAAAAAACCGCTGCCGGGCCTCGACCCACAGCCTCGGCACAGGCGAACCGACAAACGCGAAGTTGGAAAGACCATTCCCGCGCAACAGCTTTGCGGCCTCCGTCGCAAGCGCCTGCTCGTCCGTGGAAAGCAAAGCGCATGGCCTGCGCCAGCCGCGGGGCGGCTTAAAGTTCACGAAGACTGCCGCGCGCCCTGCGAGACTCGCCAGTTTTCCGTCAGGAAAGAATCTGTACCCACCGTCTATGACGAGCGCGTCCGGACGCCATGTCGCAAAATCCTCCAGCGGCTCGTTCGACGGATGTCCACCTGCAAACTGGATTTCCCACTCATGCCGAATGGCCGCGAAGCGCATTATGCCGCACACAATCTCGCGTGCCGACGCATAACGCATGTCGAGATGCACAAGCATCTTGAGCTTGCCTGACCGTCCGTCCTTCATGCGTGCATTATACCACACTCTGGCACTATTGCGCAAACGAGAATGTGATTGTGCGCCAAAGAGAATGTGGCGTGTGATATAATACTTATGTTGCAAAGCAAAAGAAAGGAAGGCTTCACTACGATGAAAACATCACGAATTGCGTTTTGCATGCTCTCCATGACGCTTGCCGCGGGGTCAGCGTTTGCCGACACCCCCGCTCTCCCAGATTCGCTAAAGTCGGGTCTCGCACTGTGGCTTTCGGCCGAGAAGAACGTCTTCGAGGGATCGTTCAACGGCAATGACGGCGTCATCCACTGGTGCGACGTCCGCGAGGCGTTTTCAGATGGCGAGACATACGCCGACCACGCTTCGTTTTCCTACCGCGTGGCGTCAGCAACTACTACGACGCCTTACGCCAATCTCAAGGGTGGTCTCGTTCCACCCACGCTCGTCACAGATGCGGCTGGGCTGAAGTACATTGACTTCGGCCTCTACGGCAACTTCGGCGGCGCGAACAACTGGATGTTCATTGAAAACGGCTCTGGATCACTCCAGTCCGTGACATCGCGTTCGCTCTTCGTTGTGGTGAGCTTTGGCAAGGCAGATAACTTCGGCACCGTATTCGGCCAGATCCCTTCGCTCACCAGCAACAGCGGCGCGACTGGCTGCTACTACAAGCGCAGGCCAGGCGGCGAGGGGGATGACATCGCCAACGCTTCCGCCATCATGCAGAATGGCGAAACGCGTCTTAATGGGAAGCGCATCGACCCAGAGCACACCACCTATCTCTTCGACGGGCCGCAGGTATTCTCGCAGGTGGGGCCTGGCTCCCTCGCCAATGGAAACGCGCCTGTGTTCAACACCTTCTTCAATGATCGCAATCAGGGAACCGCTACGCAGGGTGGCGGTCGCCTCCACGAAGTCCTCGTCTATGACCGCGTTCTTACATGGGAGGAGCGTGCGGCGGTCGAACAATATCTTTCCGAGAAATGGCTGGGCGCGGCGTTCGAGGTTGAAGCGACCGGTGTTACAAGCCCTGCAGACGCGTCTCCAGCGGAAAGCACGACATACGATTCGGACGTAGCCATCTCCCTCGCATCGCTTTCCAACCAGGTCATTACGGCGAACGGCGCAAAGCTCAACCTGCGCATTCCCGCCGCCGAAGGCGCGATGGACGAAATCGACCCGCCATTCGACACGATGGAAACCAACTACGTCTCTCATGGTTCGTTCGAGGATCCGGCACAGACGGCTGGATCATTCGCAGCCGCCATTCCGACTGGTTGGACGAAACCGTCCGGCAACTCCTACCTCGCCACACTTGGTAGTGCCATCTACAACCCGACGTCCTTGGAGAACCCGACGATTCCCGATGGCAACCAGTGCGTCGGCATTCAAGGCGGCAACGGAACGATCCAACAGACGATCACCGTCCCGGCCGATGGCCTCTACAAGGTCTCGTTCTACATGACGCGCCGCCCAGGCCGTAGCGAGGGCGCGAATAACACCCGCGCCAAGGTTCTTGTCGATGGTGTCATGTCCTACTACGGCTGCGTATCCGACGATCCGCGCGGAGAACAGAACCTCTTCAAGCGCTATGTCGTCGAACTCCCCCCGCTCACGAAGGGCCAACACGTGTTCGCCCTCTCCCTCGCCAACAACACGTCGGCCGATCGCGCCGTCCTCTTCGACAAGGTGGAGGTTTCGCCCGTCGCCGCAGGCGAGTTCGTGTACATCCCGAACGCCGGATTCGAGAGCGCCGGCCCCGTTACATACACGGAGAACGTCGGCTACGACGCCGTGGCAAACAGTTTCGGCACGGACATTTTCGCCTGGTCGTGCCCGACGTTCTATGTCGATAGCAAGTCCTGTCACGCCCGCCTTGCGCAGAACAGCCAATACTACTACTGGCATTACACCGGCAACCAGGCAACCGACCTCGCCTACTCCGGCGAGCCGTCGGACGAACGCGACTACCGCAAGCTGGTCCTCGTCCGCGCGGGATACGCCTCGCAGACAATCCACGTTCCGCGCGCTGGCCGGCTCCGCTTCTCCATGCGCTATTCCCGTAGCTACTGGGGTGCAAGTGCTGGTCAAAAGATCGCCGTCATGATTGGAGAAAGCGAAGTTGCCCGCACAGGCGAAATCTCTTCTGTAGATACACAAACCTTCGTGCAAGACTTTGACTGGGCATCCGCCGGAGACTTCACCCTCATGGTGACGAACGTCCTCGGTACAAGCACAGAAATCGCGACGGTCGTCGATGACCTGCGTCTCGAATACGTTGACAACGTCGTCTTCGACTGCACTCGTCCCGAAGGTTCGGCTCCTGCCGCTCTTGGCGATGCAGAAAGCGTCTCCGCAACTCTCAACGTCGCATCCAACGGATTCTACTATCTCGCCGTCTCTGCCGCGGGCCTTGCCATCGAAGACACTTCCGCCGCAGGCGTCTACAACTCGTACAAATACTATCCGGCCCACGCAAAGGTGATGGTGGACGGTGTTGAGGCGGCAAGGTTCGTGGTGGAGACACCTGATTTCACGCATATCCCCGCCCGGCTGCCGTACCTTACGGCCGGGTCGCATACAATCGCCATCGTGGGCGTAGGCGATTCCGTTGCAACGCTCGGCAAGGTGCGCGTTCAGAAAGCAGAGCTCCTGCCTCTTGAGGTCGTCGACGGCGAAACATACGACTTCCACGACGCGAAGTTCATCCTGAGCAGCGGCGCTAAACTCAACCTCGACTATTTGGGTGCGAACAAATGCCGTGGGGTAAAGGTCAATGGCGTTTCGCTTGGCGGTATCATCGGAGAGAACGACTGCGCTTCGATAGAAGGCCCAGGCAAACTCGACATACGTCCGTTCGGAATGATATTGACAATCCGATGAGACTGCCGTTCCTCGCCGCTACAGCGCTGGCCGCGCTACTGCATGGTAATGCGCATGCGGCTATGGTCGAAGTCGCCGGGCGCAAATGGAACTGCGATGACGGCGTGTCGGTCACTAGCGCAGTCGCGACCGTCAGTACAGTTGGCTCCGCAACGAAAAGCGTGTTCCTAACAACGCATATCGACGTTTCCCCATATCTGGAAAGCGGCATCGAATGGCAGCTGCGAGTCAGGGGGCGCGGAATAAAACCACCAGCTAAATCGTACCTTGGCGTCAAGGCGATGCTCATCTATGATGAGCCGGGCGGCGATCGCAGATATCCCGGACCGATCGGCAGAACAGGCGACTTCGACTGGATCACCGTTAGGTACAGGACCGCATTTCGCACCGGCGTGCGCGGCAACACGGCCAAACTCGTCTTAGGCCTGCAGGAAACGGAAGGCGAAGTGGAATACGACCTCTCGTCGCTAAGGATCGCCGCCGCCACAACACCAAGAGAACAAATCGACGAAACACGCAAGTGCAGATACACGCCGCGAGTCGCCGACATGTCGCAGCTGCGCGGCGTCATGTCCCCTTCCCGTCCGATGACCGAAGACGATTTCATAAAGTTGCACGGATGGAGCGTGAAACTGCTCAGATACCAGATGAACCGCTTTTGGAATCTCCACTACGCAAACCGCGATTTGAAGGACTACGACAAATGGCTTAACTCCAAGCTCGACCATCTCGACTCGACTGTGCTTCCGCTTGCGGCAAAGTACGGAATCAAAGTCGCCATCGACCTGCACATGCCGCCAGGCGGGAAGGCAAGCGACGGGGAGATGAACATGTTCTACGAGCCGAAGTACGCCAAGCACTTCGTCGAGTGCTGGCAGAAAATCGCGAGTCGCTTCAATGCACATCCTTCGCTATACGGCTACGACATCCTGAACGAACCAAGCCAGACCTACAACCCGGCGGACGGCATGGGCTGGTGGGGGCTTCAGAAGAAAGCGGCCGAGGCAATCAGGGCAATCGATCCGACAACGCCGATAATCGTCGAGGCGAACCACGCCGACTCACCGGATGGATTCGAGGAAATGCCCGTTCTGGACATTGAGGACGTCATCTACGAAGTGCATCTCTACGCGCCTATGGACTTTACCCACCAAGGCGTCAGAAAAGGCCATGCCCACGTTCCTACGCGCTGGCCCGACACAACGAAAGGATGGAACAGGACCTACCTCAAGCAAAAGCTCCAGAAGGTGCGCGAGTTCCAGCTAAGGCACAATGCGAAAATATTCTTAGGCGAGTTCTCGGCCATCGCGTGGGCCGAAGGCGCGGAAAAGTGGATGGACGACGCAATTTCCATCTTCAACGAATATGGCTGGGACTGGACATACCACGCCTACGGCGAATTCGAGGGATGGAGCGTGGAGCATTCAGCGGAACGGCCCTACGAATTCCGTCAGGATAAAACGACACCTCGCAAGACCGCCCTTCTCAAGGGACTGAACGACGACGTGCATTCGTCGTCTGTGCCGTTCACGCTTGAATGGAAGGACGGCGAACCTGCGCCTGTCAAGGTTCTCGACTTCGGGCCAGACGGAGTCGGAGGGTATCCGTCCATTGAAGTCGAGCCAATCGACGGCAAGCCACGGCTCCGGCTTTCATACGGATGCGTTCCGAGCTTTGGCGACGGAGGCGACTTCTCCCGTGCCACGAGCGCCAGATATCTAGGCCCGACGGTCGACCTGCCAATACTCCCGGCGAGCGTGGACAGATTCGACGTGTTTTCCGTGTCAACCGCGGGCGTTTACGCCGCGACTCTCCAGCAGGGGCTAGTGCGCTATGTCCGCGTCCGCCTTGAAAAGCCAGGAACAGCGGCAAAAATCACGGCAGTCCGCTTTGAAAACCGCGGCACACATTCCGTCGAACCCGCCGTCGGCTCCTTCGCCTGTTCCGACAAGGCGCTAACGGATCTCTGGCGCGCAAGCGTACGCACCTGCACTCTCGCAGCGATTCCAGAACGCACCGAACCGCTGCGCATTACAACCCCGCTTACGAATGTCGTACTTGGCGCCGCGCACGCCTTTCTCGCGGACGGCGCGAAACGCGACAGACTTGTGTGGAGCGGCGACTTGTGGTGGGCCCAGTTCAACATGTACGCGGCATTCGCCCCTGAGAGCCCTTTCATGCCCGGCTCCCTTAGGATGCTTGCCGAGAACCAAACGCCCGAGGGCTACATCCAGGCCTGTCCCTATCCCGAATCTCACGGCCCCCTCGCGGCCGCGGACTACGGCCCGTTCCAGTCTGACGAATTTGCCGCATGGTTCGTGCCTGTCCTCGCCTCGCACCATCTCTACACGGGCGACATCGGCATCGTCAAGAAACTCTATCCAAACGTATCGAAACTTGCAGAGTATCTTCTTTCCCACATAAACGCGGACGGCGTGTTCGAGCAGCGACCAGAAACGAGCAAGCACGCCAACGACCTCGCATTCGGAACAAAGTCCACTCACCACAGGTCGTATATGAACGTCCTCCTGTGGCGCACTTTCCTCGATGCAGAGTTTCTCGCGGATGTCACGGGCATGCCTGACGACGCCGCGCGCTGGCGCGATGCCTCCGAACGCTCGTGTGCTGCTGTTCGCGAACGGTTTATGCGCAAAGACGGACTTCTGGCGTCATCGCTCGAAGACGCGAGCATTGGCGCGGAGGCGAATGCGCTCGCGCTGTCGCTCGGTTTCTTCTCCAAGGGCGAAGCCGAGAAAGCACTCGCCGCGCTTGGGCGCATAAGCCACGGAAAGTTCCAACTCCTTTTGGTGCGTGGCGCATTCGCCTACGGAATGCCCGACGAGGCCGTAAGGCGCATCCGCGAGCACAACTGGCTGAAGGCCGTGTCTCCGGAATGGAAAGGCGTCCACGCCACTTCGGAGTGCATGAACCATCCGACGCGTGCGTCATGGGGAGACGAAGCGCACCCAGACACCGCCCTTGCCGGCGATCTGACCTACGGCATTCTCGGAGTGCGCCCGCTCGCTCCCGGATATTCGCACTTCGAGTTCATGCCCGGTGCGGCGAATGGAATAGAATGGGCGAAAGGAACAGTACCGACGCCGAGCGGCCCCATACACGCCGAATGGCGAATCGAAAACGGGAAGCTGTCGCAACGTCTGTCCGCGCCGCCCGATCTGACGCAGATCAAATAACAGTCGCCATCTGAGACGACTCTCTCAATTGTCATCGAATGACCGCCTCCGCCCCACGGATGCGCTTTTCGACAACGTGGATATCCTTAATCCACACAGCGTCGTCGGCCTCAGGTGTGCCGCCTTTATAGTCTTTGGAATTGTTCATCGCAAAGCGCTGTGAGAAGACAAATACAACCTTGTCTAGTTCGTTTTTGATAGACTACCTTCCTGTTCCTGCGCAACAGGTGTTGCGATAGCCATTCCAATCGGGAAGGCGAAAAGAATGCTCGAAGGCCGATGGCCGTCGGCCTTCGAGCAATGG
>Ga0265298_10009008_pt1 | contig 11928 bp, 9 predicted proteins | sample AusTroGonzalo_MG_3_FD_193486 | JGI IMG/M metagenome (GOLD analysis project Ga0265298, IMG submission 193486) | Bovine rumen microbial communities from tropical cattle in Woodstock, Queensland, Australia - Gonzalo_01 | ecosystem: Host-associated > Mammals > Digestive system > Stomach > Rumen ...
TAATCACCGAAGAACCGCCGTAAGAAAAGAAAGGCAAGGCAATACCTTTGGTGGGTAACAACCCGATAGCCATACCCATATTAAAAAATGCCTGTAACGAAATCGTAAGCGTTAAGCCGAAAATAAGCAGTGCATGGGCGTTATCTTTGGCTTCCCGTGCCAAATTGATTCCTTGCACCAGCAATATACAAAACCCCGCAATCACCAGCCCCACAAATAAACCTATTTCTTCACACATAATAGAAAAAATAAAATCGGTATGCGCGGCCGGCAGATATTGCATTTTAAGTTCGCTGTTTCCAAAACCTTTACCAAACCAACCGCCCGAACCGACCGCCAAAAACGATCGCACCAGTTGATAACCGATATCCCCTTCTTGCTCAAAAGGGTTCAAAAAAGAAAATACGCGCGCCCGTCGGTAAGGTACAAATAATACTTGGTATAAAACAAACAATCCCACCGGAACAGCCGGCAACACTAAATGCAAGAATTTCATACCGGCCACCAGCAACATAGCGGCAAACACGGTTCCCATCAAAATAGGTGTTCCCAAGTCTTTTTCCGCCAGAATAAGCGCAAGCGTAAAACCGCTGACCGCAAAAGGTTTCCAAAGCAGTGATACCGTTTGTTTGATGTCTCGGCTGAGCCGTCCGGCTACTTTGCTTAAATAATCCGCGTTATAAATAACAAGGGTCAATTTTGCAATTTCCGACGGCTGCAACTTGAAAAACCCGAAATCAATCCAGCGGTGCACGTGCGCCTGCGTACGGGTAAAAAGCACGATAATTAAAAAAATCCATGTAATAATCATCATGACGTTGGGATTAATAAACGGAATTTGGCGCAAGCGGTGGTAATATTGCGATAAAAATAACCCCACCCCAAGCCCGATAATGTCAAAAAGCAACTGGCGTTGGAAGTAGGAAGAAGTTTCCATCCCGCTGGAAGAATAGGTAAAAATCAACCCGAATAGTACAAAAGCAATCGTAAGGAAAAACAGCGTGCTGTCTAAACGCAGCGGCTGCCACTGCCGCACCGATTTTAAGGAGACGGGCGACGAATCGCGGTTAGAGAACGTGCGCGACTGGGCAACGGGGGCTTTTTTCCGCAAAATTTTATTAAACATAATTACCTGATTTTAAGTGAAGCCAACGCAATAAGCATCAGCATAATGCCCACTATCCAAAAGCGCACAATGACTTTCGGTTCCGGCACGCCCATCAGTTCAAAGTGGTGGTGAATGGGCGCCATTTTGAAAAGACGCTTACCATGGGTCATTTTGAAATAACCCATTTGCAACATAACCGATAGGGTTTCCACTAAAAATAACCCGCCGGCAATAGGGAGTAAAAGTTCTTGCTTTACGCATAAGGCCGCCGTACCGATAACGCCCCCTAAAAATAGCGAACTGGTATCGCCCATAAACACTTGTGCGGGGTAGGCATTAAACCATAAAAACCCTAAACACGAACCGATCAGCGCCCCCATAAAAACGGTAATTTCCCCCGCGCCCGGAACATAAATAATTTTTAAGTATTCGGCAAAATTGATATTCCCCGCGGTGTAGGCAAAAATCGCGTAGGTAATCGCCGTAAAAACCATACATCCGCTGGCGAGCCCGTCTAAGCCGTCAGTTAAATTGGTAGCGTTAGACGTTCCCACAATAACCAACATACCGAAAGCAAAATAAAAAACCGATAAATTGACAAACATTTTGCTCATATAAGGAATAATCAGCGACGTGGCATACTCGGCATTGGGCGGGTTTAACGCCAAATACCCCACCACGACCACCGCCGTAAATAACTGGATCGCCAATTTAATGGAAGATTTCATCCCCTCGGGGTTCTTTTTGACGAGTTTGGTGTAGTCGTCCATAATGCCGGCAAAGCCTAACGTAACGGTGGTGAAAATGAGTAACCAAATGTAGGGGTTATCCCAACGGGCCCACAATAAAACGCTACTGAGTAAACTCACTAAAATCAGCACGCCCCCCATTGTGGGCGTACCGCTTTTGGATAAGTGCGACGCGGGGCCGTATTCCCGTTCAATTTGTTGGATTTTATAGGAACGCAATTTACGCACTACTGCCGGCCCGATAAGCAAGGTTAGCAAAAAAGACGTAAAAACCGCCGCACCCGTACGAAAAGTAATGTAATTGAAAATATTTAAGAAACTTAAATCATCTTTGAATAGCGAAAGATAATATAACATATTAAATCTCCTTGAAAATATTTTCAAAATTCATAGAGCGCGAGGCTTTAATCAAACACGTGCCGCCTTGCTGGGTTAAAGCGGCGAGTTGTGCCGTCCATTGGGAGGGAGTTTCCCCGTAAAATACCTTGATTTCGCTGTCTGTTTTTAAGATATCATAGGCGTATTTCATTTCGGGCCCTGCCAAAAAGGCATAGTTAATGTGATTGTCTAATAACTGGCGAGCCACCAAGCGGTGATAATCTTTGGAAGTGTCGCCAAGTTCTTTCATATCACCTAAAACGGCTATCAGCGGTTTTTGTTCTTTACGCCCCAAGATTTCCAACGCGTTTTTCATACTCGCGGGGTTGGCATTATAGCAATCCAAAATGAAGGTCGTATTGCCTTTTTTTAGATGTTCCATACGCATAGGCATAGGCGTAAACGTGCTTAACCCTTTGCGGATATCATCCATAAAAATGCCCAACGCAATCGCGGCGGCGGTAGCGGCGGCGGCATTGAATTTATTATGGTTTTCAAAGTGCAAATCAAACACGTGGGCTTCGCCTTTATAGATAAACGAAAATTTTTCGGTAGGGAGCAAGCGCAAATCGGCCGCCGGATCAAACCCGAAAGAAATGCTTTTGCCCTTGTATTGCGTTTTTAGGCGCGAGAGCATAGCGTCGTCTGCATTATACACCAGCGTACCGCCCGAATTTAAGCACGCGGCAATTTCCATTTTTGTTTTGAAAACCGTTTCCAAATCGTGGAAAAATTCCAAATGTGCGGCCGATATATTGGTAATGACAGCAACATCCGGCACCGCCAAAGAAGCGGTTTCTTGAATATCCCCTATGTGCGAAGCGCCTAACTCAAAAATACCGAATTTATGTTTGGGTTGAATTTCCAACAACGAAAACGGAACCCCGAACTGGTTATTAAAATTGCCCATATTGGCAATCGTTTCGCCGGCTACCGCACAGATAGCGCGTAACATTTGTTTGGTGGTGCTTTTGCCGTTAGATCCGGTAATAGCGGCCACTTTTAAGGTGTGGTGTAAGCGGTGGTAACGCGCTAATTGCTGCAAGGCTTTAAGCGAATCGTCCACCAAAATAAAAGAGGCATTGGGAGCGGCGGGAACGTTAAAGCCTTTTTCGGCCAAAATCACGTTGGCCCCTTGTGCGAGTGCCTGCGGGATAAATTCCCGTGCGTCGTGATTTTTCCCTTTTAAGGCTAAAAAAGCATCTCCCGCGGCAATTACGCGGCTATCGGTAACGAAAGACGCTACTTGCTCTTGTGCATTGTTTGTGATGAGTTGAGCGTGTGTGATTTCTGCAATTTTACTGACTGACATATTTAACTTCATATACATTACCTCTTTCTTTTATTGTGCAAAATTTTGCGTATTTATGGAATTTCTTTATCCGGTGCCACCCCTTTGAGCGCCAGTAAAGGCTGGGCAATTTGTTTGAATATAGGCGCGGCAGCCGTACCGCCGAAACTATATTTTGCCGGATTATCTAAAACAATTAAAATGGTAAATTGCGGGTCGCTTACGGGCACAAAACCGCAAAAGGACGCCACGTGTTTACGCTTGGCGTATCCCCCTTCCTGATTTAATTTTTCGGCGGTTCCCGTCTTTCCGGCTACTTGGTATCCCGTAATGCGGGCGCGTTTGCCGGAGCCTTCTTCCACCACGCTTTGCAAAATCTTTTTCATAGCGTCGGCGGTATTTTTGGAAAGGACCCTACGGATTTGGACGGGTTTTGCTTTCTTATCTATTTTGCCGTTGGGGTATTCTATGCGGTCAATCAGGTGCGGTTCCATAAGTACACCGTCGTTGGCAATAGCGGAATAAGCACTGATCAGTTGCACCGGCGTAATGGCAATTCCATAGCCGTAGCCTTTAGTGGCGTTATCCACTTTAGTCCATGCGTTGTAAGATGGCACACTCCCGCGCGACTCGCCGTTAAAATTAACATCCGTTTTAGTGCCGAAACCAAACGATTTAATGTAGGAAAATAATTTTTTGGGCCCTAACATAAGCGCAATTTTACCCGCGCCGATATTGGACGAGAGTTGCATAACTTCGGGCACGGTTAAAGCGTCTTTATTGTGTTGTTTATCGCGGATAGTAACCCCCGGGCCCAAATGCCAGTTGCGCCCGTCCATATCAATAGAAGTTTCGGGCGTAATCACTCCCGCATCTATAGCGGAAGCAACGGCTATGGTCTTAAAAGTGGATCCCGGTTCATAGGTAAATTGGAACGCGAGCGATTGCCCGTCTTTAACGGGATAAGAAGCCGCGGCAATAATATTGCCCGTTTTGGGCTCTTGTACCAGTGCAATTGCGTGTTCGGGCTGCAAATCTTCCACCGCTTTGGCAAGAGCCTGTTCGGCGTGATATTGGGCCACTTCGTCAATGGTAAGATACACGTTGGCAATTTTGGTTTTTTCTTTAAGATTCCTATCGTAGATGATATCTCCGCCGCGCACACGTTTGGCGCGCTTGCGGCTGATATCTTGGCTGAGTTCCTCGTTAAACATTTGCTCTACGCCCGATAAGCCTTTATTTTTAGAATTGGACGCCCCGATAATATCCAGCGCACTGCTGCCGTAAGGATGTAAACGCTCATATTCGGGGGTCAATTCCAACCCTTGCCCTAACGAAGTGCGCATAATATTGGCCAGTTTCATATAAGTATCGGGTTTTATTTTTTTGGCTACGAAGAAAAATTTAGGTGCTTTTTGCCATTTTTTCTTAATTTGCTCAGCCGGCATTTCTAACGTTTCGGCTAAAAACGCAATCGTTTTATCTTTATCCTTTACGTAGCGCTTGCTGATACCGCACGAGTGTGTCCGTACCGATTCGGCTAAAATGCGCCCGTTAACGTCTAAAATTTTACCGCGCAAGCGGTCTTGGGCCAAATAATCATAAATGGTACGCTCCGCTTTAGAAGAATATTCTTCGTGCCGGAAAGTCTGGATATAAAATAACCGCCCTATAATGATTATAGGACACAACAACGCAAGTTTCATTAACACATACATGCGTTTTTTCATATCAAAAACATTTCTGGAAGAATAGGGATATCTTATCATCTTTCTTGTTTTCCTAATACGACGATTTTATGCGGCTCGGATTCTATTAACCCCAAGTGCTCTTTGGCATAGGGAATAACGATTTGCGGGCCGGAAAGCCGTAAAATTTCCAATTCCAAATATTGGTTGCGTGCTTCTTTAATTTCCACACTGCGTTGCAAACGGCTTACGTTTCTTCCCGAGCGGTTGATGGCTACGTGGATAAAGGTAATTAAGAAAAAGAACGCACATAAAGCAAGTAAACCGATTAGTTTTTTCATAGTTGTATTCTCTCTATCACGCGCAGTTTGGCACTGCGGGAACGGCGGTTATTTTTAATTTCGTCATAAGCGGGGCTTAGGGCGTGTTTGGTAAGCAGTTTCCAACCGCCGCTGCGGGCTTTATCCTTAAAATTGAGTTTTACCAAGCGGTCTTCTAACGAGTGAAAAGTAAGTATGGCCACCCGTCCGCCCGCCACGATAATATCGTCTAAAGTACTAATCAGTTGCCCGACGCAATCCAATTCCTTATTGCACGCAATACGTAAGGCTTGAAAGGTTTGCGTGGCGGGGTGCGTTTTGCCCCGTTTAGGGCCGTAAACCTGCTCCACGGCTAATTTTAAGTCCTCGGTGGTGCGCAAGGGTGCTTCTTTGCGCCGGCGCATAATAGCGAGCGCAATTTGTTGGGCGCGGGGTTCTTCGCCGAAGTCGGTTAAAATACGAACTAAATCGTCTAACCCCCACGAATTAACAATATCCGCCGCCGAGAGTTGTTGGTCGGTATCAAAACGCATATCCAAAGGGCCGTTATGCAAAATACTAAAGCCGCGCGAGGGGTCATCTAACTGGTAAGAACTCAGCCCCAAATCAAATAAAGCACCTTGCACCCCGCTTAAATTTAATTGGCTCAGCACTTCGCGCGCTTGGGTATAACTTTTATGAAAAGCAACCAAACGCCCGTCATTTACGCGTGCTTTAGCCATTTCAAGGGCGTGTTCGTCTTTATCCAAACCGACTATTTTGGCTTGCGCATTAAGGCGCGTTAAAAAGTATGCACTATGCCCGCCTAAACCTAATGTGCCGTCCAAATAAACTCCGTTAGGGTCGGTTAAGAGAAAATCCGCAATTTCGCGCGCCATAATGGGAATATGCGTCCACTGCATACTAAAAACCTCCCTTGTAGCCGTTGGTAGGCACCATTTGCAACTTATTGATTTTGGTGCGTTGAGGTTGTGCGGGGAGCTGCGACTCATCTGGCTCATTTTCATCATCTGCGACGTCACTTGTTATTTCCGGCGGATTTTGAACGGATTGTTGATTTGCCTGAATTTGTTGAGTAGTTAACGGCAATGTACGCGGAGCATATATGTTTTGTTGATATTGTTTCTGTAAATCGTGCAACCATACATTTTGTAAAACGCTTACTTTGTTAAACGGCATACCGTACGCGCGGAAAAGCGCTTGGTGCAGCGGCGTATTGGCTTTAAGTTCGTTGCAAAAGCGGTAAAATTCGTCGCGCGAGCGGTTATTAAGCAAATAATCAACAATGCTATACGCTTGCGTGTACCATAAGGCGGCCTGATCGTCGGAATAATCTTTCAAATCTTCCACGGACGTCATTTCTTCAAACGGGATAAGTTCCCCCTCTTCCAAAATCCGCCCTAAACTGCGATTTACCCAATCGGGCGTTTGTTTGGTGGCGTAAATCTGCATATATACGGCCATCCCTTCGGACAACCACAACGGGGATATGGTGGGCAAAAAGTAGCCGTCAAAATACAAATGGGTCAGTTCGTGCACGGCAAGCGGATAATAACCGGTCTGCTCTATAATATACATGGTGTCTGTTTTTAAATCCGAAGATGCCCCCGACCATGCGGGGCGTTTGGTAAAGTCCATATACGACTGATGCGCGTTAAAGAGCATCACTAAAATTTTATTGGGTTTAATCAAAATTGTAAAGGGCGTTAAATCTAACATTAAATTGCCGTGTATCGTATCCAACACCGATTTAATCGTTTGGGTAACGGGTTGTTTTTCGCGGTAAATCAGGTAATTGAACGTATCGGCGGTCATAAAACCGACGGGCGGTGCAATCCACGTAATCTTTTCGGCAGCGTCTTTGGGGCGGTATACCTGCGTAGGAAGCGCGGTTTTAATATCCCCGCCGCCGGCAGAAAATTTATCTTTTGCCATTGACGCAATATGCTCAAGGCCGGAAATCAACTCCTTAAAATCATCTCCCGTATAATTTTCATAGGTCTGCGGATTATAGGGAAGCGGTTGCGGTTGCGTATTTTGCGGGGCGGACGATTTATCCGTATCGGGGAGTTCTTTTTGCTCTTGCTTATCGGGAATTTGTGCCAAAACGGCTACAGGCGGCTGCGCAGGATCCGGCACCATCTGTTGCGTTTGACCGAAGATATTATTTTGGTCCCCCGTATATACTTTAGCGGGCACCTTAAAACGTTTATATTCCGAAAAGAGTGCATTAAAAATCGTATGCGCGTCTATATCCGAACTGCGTAACATCATAGTTACGCCTAAGCAGATCGCGCAAATACACCCCACAAATAAAAATTGAATAAACGTTTTCATAAAATTACAATTTCTCAATTACCAACAAATGACGTTTGGCCTCTTTTTCTTGCGGCAAGGCATAGCATACATCATTTTTTAAGATTAAATTTTCCCCGAGTCCGTTCGGGGGCAGTTGCGGGTTTTCCCCTTGGAAGGCCACAAAGTGCCCCCTTTTTTTAACCGCTTGGGTACAAATACCTAAAATATCGGGCAGTTGCCCCATGGCGCGTTCGGTTAAAGCGTCAAATTCAAACTGCGTGCCTTGCCCCAAACGTACATTTTTAACGCGAACGTTTTTTAGCCCCAGTTGCATAATCACCCAGTTAAGGAACGAACAACGCCGCTCTAAACTCTCAATAAGCGTAACTTGCGCGTGCGGAAGTAATACCGCCATAGTTAGCCCGATATAACCCGCGCCCGTCCCCGCGTCGGCCAGTTGCAGGGGGTTTTCTTTGCCTTGCGTCAAACGGGCAATTTCCGCGCCCGCTACAAGGCCGTCGCACAGGTGGCGCGTAACAATTTCCCGCAAGCCGGCTACGCTGGTTAAATTCAAAAAATCTTTCTTTTGCCACACGAGTTGCGCGTAATTGAGTAGCGTATCCGCTTGCTTGTCGGATAAGGTTAACCCGCGCGACGCGGCAAAGTTAATGAGCGTCTTTTTGGGCATGTTTAAGTTTCCTAAACCGCTCAATATGAACGGCTAAAAGTTGAATATCGGCCGGAGTTACCCCCGGAATGCGCCCCGCCTGACCGAGTGTTTGCGGGCGGATCTCCCGTAATTTTTGGGCACTTTCAAATAAAAGGCCGCGCACGGACGAAAGGTCAAAATCCGCGGGAATTTTTACCGCGTCCATTTCGGCTAATTTTTCGGCTTCTTTGCGGTTGCGTTCGTAATACCCCTCGTATTTTTTATAAATATCGGCGTAGCGTTGCGCTTTGGCCACACTCCAAGGGCCGAGTGTGCTTTCTTCTACATTAGGTGTTTTGCCGCCGAGTAAATCTTCGCACAACGCGCGGTACTGCTCAAACGGGGCGCGGTATTTTTCGTCAATAAGTCCCAATTTTAAGCCGTAAGGGGTTAAGCGTAAATCGGCGTTATCGTTGCGCAATAAAATGCGGTATTCCGCGCGCGAAGTGAACATACGGTAAGGCTCGTTGACGCCTTTATTGACTAAATCGTCTATGAGTACACCGATATAGGATTCGTCGCGCCGCAACACAAAGGGCTCTTTGCCTTGCACCTTTAAGGCCGCATTGATGCCTGCTATTAAACCTTGTCCGCCGGCTTCTTCATAACCGGTAGTGCCGTTGATTTGCCCCGCTAAAAATAACCCCGTAATCGTTTTACTTTCCAAAAAAGGATATAGGTTAAGCGGATTGACCGCATCATATTCTACCGCATATCCCATACGCGTAATAGTGGCTTTTTCCATGCCCGGTACGGATTTAATCAGCGCACGTTGCACGTCTTCGGGCATAGAAGTAGAAAAGCCTTGAATATAATACTCCTCGGTATGGAAACCTTCCGGCTCTAAAAACAGGGGGTGGCTGGTAACTTCGGGAAATTTTTTGATTTTATCTTCCACCGACGGACAATAACGCGGACCCATGCTGTGGATATTTCCCCCGTACATAGCCGAGCGTTGGAAATTTTCGCGCAAAATTTTATCAGTGGCTAAAGTTGTGCGCGTAATATAACAACTGCCAAAGGTGCGTTTAGATTGTTCTTTGATGTCGGTAAAATGGGAAATCGGTTCAAAAGGATTATCGCTGGGTTGCAAGCGGAACTTGGAAAAGTCCAGCCCGCGCGCATTGATACGCATAGGAGTACCTGTCTTAAAACGCATTACAGGCAGTTTTAATTCTTCACGCAAACAATGTGAAAGGCCGTCAGCGGGCATATCATTATAGCGGCCACCGCGGGTCATATTGGTCCCAATATGGATAGTACCCGCCAAAAACGTGCCCGTGGTCAAAATAACGGCTTTGGCGTGATAAAACGTATCGCGCAAGGTAACTACGCCGTTCACTTGGTTATCGCCGGTGGCAATTTTGACGGCTTCGTCTTGCATGATATCCAAATTGGGTGTTTTTTCCAACAAGTGCTTAAAAGCAAACTGATAGATTTTTTTATCGCATTGTACGCGCGGGGAGTGCACCGCCGGGCCTTTGCCCGTATTGAGCATGTGGTAGTGTAAGGCGGAAAAATCGGTAATTTTGCCCATCGCACCGCCCAAGGCGTCAATTTCGCGCACGATTTGCCCCTTGGCAATTCCGCCGATAGAAGGGTTGCACGACATTTGGGCAATCGTATCCAAATTTTGCGTAAGCAGCAGCGTTTTTGCGCCGAGTTTAGCCGACGCAATAGCGGCTTCACACCCCGCATGGCCGCCGCCGATTACAATAACATCATATTTTTCTTCGCAAACAAACATCTATTTCCCCATACAAAATTTAGAAAATATAATTCCCAATATATCATCCGGCGTTACTTCGCCGATAAGTTCACGCAAGTGCGACAAGGCCGCGCGCAAATGCTCGGCTACGATTTCGCCCCCCGCTTCTTGGCGTATAACGGCACTTTCCAACTCCGTTTGTGCCAAAAGTAAGGCTTGATAATGGCGCAGGTTCGAAATCATTAACCCGTCGGCGGGCACTTGACGGGTGAACGCGGTAAGCGCGTTTTTGAGTTTTTCTATGCCCTCGCCCGTTTTGCACGAAATGGAAAAATGCGCATAGTTTTCCATCCCTTGCGCAAGCGGATAAATGGAGTCCGCTTTGTCGGCTTTATTGGAAATGATTAAAATGCGTTTTTGCTGACGGGAAACTTCTTCCCACAACGCGCGCTCTTGCGCGGTAATTTCGCGCGAAGCGTCTAATAAAAACAAAATAGCGTCGGCCTGCTCCATGGCCTTACGGCTGCGGAAAATGCCTTCTTCTTCGGCCGGGTCTAAGGCGTGGTCGCGGATACCTGCCGTATCGGTTAAAATAATTTTTTGCCCGTTGATTTCTAATGTTTCTTCTATGGTGTCGCGCGTCGTGCCGCTCGCGGCGGACACAATAGCGCGGTTAAACCCCACCAACGCATTGAGTAAACTGGATTTGCCGTTATTGGGGACCCCGATAATAGCCACTTTCAGCCCGTCTTTAATTAAACGTCCCACCGAGAAAGTATCGGTCAGTGCGCGGATATGCGCCAATGGCGCGGCGAGTTGGGCGCGCACGAAATCGGGGGTCAGCGGCTCCATTTCTTCATCTACGTCGTCTAGGCGGACTTCTATTTGTGCCAGCAGTTCGCTAAGCGTTGTTTTCACGGCGGTAATTTTTTGTGATAATTGCCCGTCCAAAGAGCGCAGAGCCAAGCGGTGCGCCGACGCATTACCCGACGCAATTAAATCGCATAAGCCTTGTGCTTGCACAAGGTCCATTTTGCCGTTTACAAAGGCGCGGTAAGAAAATTCCCCCCGACGGGCGGGTACGGCACCATATCGGCATAATAACTCCAATAAACGGCCTTGGATATAGGGCGAGCCATGCAAGGCAAATTCTACCACGTCTTCACCGGTAAACGAATGCGGCGCCTGAAAATAGGTAACGAGTGCGCGGTCTAACACTTCCCCGTTGTCGTAGAGCGTACAAAGGGTTTGTTTGCGCGGCTCAAACGTGCGGTTTTCCCCAAGTAAATGGGATAAAATAGTACCTGCTTGCGGGCCGGAAAGGCGCACAAGCATAACAGCCGCACAACCGCTGCCGGTTACGGGGGCACAAATGGTCGTTTTCATACTACTGATATTTTATCATTTTTGGGGATGATTTTTGAGGCAATTTTGATTACAAATTTTATGACGAAAATTTAGAATATTTTTTATTGCGCGCAAAAATCCGTTAAAAAGCATAAAAAAACCCCACCTTACGGCGGGGTTAAAAACTAGTTTAGAGAGATATCATTTTTTCCCTTACTTGTATTCTGTTCACTAAATTTCGTTTTAAGTTTAATCGGAGTCAGTTTGTTACTAACCTGCTGCCCAGTATATTCTACTCTTTGTTGTGTATTTTTTCTTACATTTCTTATATA
>Ga0265298_10009009_pt1 | contig 11926 bp, 12 predicted proteins | sample AusTroGonzalo_MG_3_FD_193486 | JGI IMG/M metagenome (GOLD analysis project Ga0265298, IMG submission 193486) | Bovine rumen microbial communities from tropical cattle in Woodstock, Queensland, Australia - Gonzalo_01 | ecosystem: Host-associated > Mammals > Digestive system > Stomach > Rumen ...
AACGGTCATTCACATGCTTGGCACTCGCCTCGACGGCAAAGTCAATGGCCTCGTCGTCGTATTTCACGTGGTGGAACGCTTCATACCTCGGCTGCAACTGCTTCAGGATATGCTTGGCTTCGTCAACCGTGGGCTCAGGAATGTCAATCTGTTGGAAACGGCGAATCATACCCTTAGAACGCGAGAAGTGACGGTTAAATTCCTCGTAGGTCGTAGAGCCGATGAATCGGATGGTGCCAGCTTCCAGATAGGGTTTCAGCATGTTCGATGCATCCATAGCGCCCTCGCCAGTGGCACCGGCTCCCACCAGTGTATGTATCTCGTCGATATAGACGATGTTGTTGTCACTCTTCTGTTGCACGCCATCCATAATCATCTTGATGCGGTTTTCGAAGTCGCCACGGTATTGCGTGCCAGCCAGCAGCGTTCCCATGTCAAGCTGGTATATCTTGCTGCCCGTCAGTCGTTCAGGCACCTGTCCTTCTTCAATCATCCGTGTCAATCCCCACACAAGGGCTGTCTTGCCCACGCCAGGCTCGCCAACATGTAGCGGATTGTTTTTGTCTCTACGGCACAGCACCTGAATGGTCCGTTGCAGTTCCTGCTCGCGACCAATCAGCGGATTCTGTTTCTCGTACAGGTCGTTCATGCAGGTAACCAGTTTCTTCCATGCTGCATCTGGCTTTTGTTCATCCGTGCCAGCTTCCAACTGGTCGTCAAAGTCATAGCCACTGATGAGTTGGCTCAGGAAATGACTCTCTTGGTCTGCCAGCGCATCCTTTAACAGATAGCACGCCCACGACTCTTCCAGATGCAGGATGCCCATGACCAAATGGGGGATATCCAGCGATTTGGCGCTACTGTTGACCACCTGCTGACAGGCATAGTCGATGACCTCGCCAAGCTGTGCCGATGCCTCAGGTTCAAAGTTCTGTCCCTCTGGAACTCTCTCTACTTCTATCATCTGCAGGAACATGCGGTCGGCCAATTTGTCGGGCCTGCAAAAATCGCTGAGTGTATGTACAAATACCTCGTCGCGCATCATGGCCAGCAACAGGTGTTCGGGCGTTACAAACTCGTTCCTGTCTTTCTGACAGTACTCCCAAGCTATGTGCAGTATTCGCGCTGCACGTTCTGATTGTTTTATCTCTGCCATAGTTACATTTTCTCCCTCTGGTTGACTCTCGTTTTATTCGCAAGCTTCAACAGTTAGTCGCAGCGGATAGCCTTGCTCACGCGCCATGTTCGTAGCCTTGCGGGCTTTCGATATGGCAATGTCGTAGCTGTAGATGCCCACCACAGCCTTGTCCGAGTGGTGCACCTGCAACATCAGCGCATTGGCCTCCTCTTCACTCTTCAGGAACACCTGCACAAGTATCATCACTACAAACTCCATCGTTGTGAAGTCATCGTTGTATATGATGACCTTATATCGTCTCGGCTCTTTCAGGTTTGTCCGCTGCCTTTCCCTAATTTGTGACTGTTCCTTTGCCATGAGTGTCGTTTACTAATTCTTTATTCTTTGATGTTCTTTTTCCGTTCATATCTCTTCTTCCACAACCCACGCCGCACAATCATCTCCGGCTTCGTGTTTTTGCCACGAATCGCCGCCATATTCTTGTGCCGTTGTTCTGGAGAAAGTTTATCCATATTACTTCAATGCTTCAATAAGTTCATCTAATGAGCAGCATACCCTGCTAAACAGCTTGTACATTAGCTCAGGCTCCTGCCGTTCTGGAATATAGGCAATGGTCAGTTTCCCCCTGCCTGCAAACCATCCCGCTTCCGTATGCGCACTACGTCCACAGGGTAATACCAACACACAAGTGTCGCAAGCCTCCATAGCCTCAATGTCGTTATGGAATTGACGCTCAGCCTTTGGATGCCCCAGCATATCACGATATTGCTCAGGCGTCCACTCCATATAGTCCTCACTCACGCTGCTCCACTTAAACCCAGGGTCGCCCGATGGCGGATGACGGAAGTCATAGACATCATGTCCTGCCTCCCTTAACCGAGCCACCACCTCAGGATAGTACCCGTTGCGCCAACTGCTTGCTACATATATCTTTCGTTTCATAATTATATTTTTTTTATTGCTTCTTGCTCCGTCTCTTACATGCTCCCGTTTATTCCCTGCGGTCCGCAACCCCCACTCGTTGTCTATACGTAAGTTTTCCAAACAACGCTTGCCGTGAATTGGCCACCATCGTTACATGTACGATGCATGGTTTGCGCCATGCTCCAGGCTCCAACCATGTGAATGTCTCGTTCTTAGGTATGTTTACGTTCACGTTTGTCATTAGCATATTAAATTTGCTTTTCCCTAATCATTGTTTACCTTTATTTTCTTGACCACTTCCAAATCCGCAGGCAACCATTTCACGCTGTCCAGCTCATCTTTCGCCAACCAGCGTGCAGCCTCATGCTCATTCAGATGCAGCGCCTCAGTCAACAGCGAACAGAGATAGCAGTGCATCTTGAGATGGAATGCAGGATAATCATACTCCACCGTACACAGCAGCTCATCCACGCTAATCTCCGTTGACAGCTCTTCGCGAATCTCCCGCTTCAGAGCCTCTTCAGGTGTTTCCCCAGCCTCCATTTTTCCGCCAGGGAACTCCCACCAGTCTTGCCAATCGCCATACCCTCGCTGAGTGGCGAATATCTTATCTCCCTTGCGAATAATCGCTGCAACGACTTCAATCTGTTTCATGGATGCAAAATTAAACAAATAATTTCGAAAAACAAAATAAACACATATTTTTGCATCCGATAATGTCATTTATCGGTATTTTGGGGATACGTCCTCAATCAAACAAGTTCCCTTCTATTGCAAGCTTCTGTTCAGGCTTATAGATAATTTCCCCTTGTCCCATATCCTTATAGAATTCTGTCGTAGTTCGTAGCAAAACCAGATTCTCGTTGATATCACAATCTATTCGCTGATTTGTTGAGAAGCATGAACCTAATTCATATTGCATCCATGCGATACCTTCTTCTATAATAGGAAATACGCCTGTTACTTCGTAATAGTTACTAATCTTATGGTTAACGATAGGAGCAAAGTATTTAATGCTATTGACGTTAATCTTATCATGAGTATTCCATAATGAACGGAATGTTTTTGCCTTACCTGACTCATAATTTTCCTGACTTTCTGTTATCTTATGTCTGCCATCAGGAATTGATGCTATCAAGAACAAACCCTCTATTGGTTGCTTTTCCTCAGCATAATGTAATCCTCGCTGAGGCTTAGCTTCTCTGATTTGTTCAATTTTCGTCTTCTTTATCAGAATATCTTCAAGATGTTCTTTCAACAAAGTATTCTCTTCGTTAGGCAACAAAGGAAAAGCACCAATATTTACTTGTCCAATACTCTTCCAGTAATAGCGGTCCTTTACCCGTTCATTGTTCCCTCTACCTGGAAACAGAATATAGCCACCTATCACTTCTTTGGATATATGCTCTTGATAGTTACTACCATAATAAATGGCATCCCTATAGCGGTGCATCTGGTTGATGGCATCAGGCACAGGATAATCAGCCAACTGATCCGAGTCGTTGTTTTTATCGAAATCATCCGCAACTCGATATTTGGCATCATAAAGATAGGTCAATGTGATTTGCTCATCAGGACGCTCAATATTTAACACAATGTCAGGCCGTTGTTCAGTTGTTGCGGTATGTTGCTCGTCTTTGTGACGATTATAGGTGTGCTGATAATGAAGTGTAACATATGGTCCTAGATGGTTAGAACCTGGATAGTAGTACTTCACAATATGCTCTACTTTACTGCTGGTAAATGGATTCAAAAGCGTATCTTTGTTTTCCTCAATATCCTCAGCCTCGCATTTCATGACCTCCTTCACCAATCGTTTCATCTTCACGAAGCACCACAGTTCATAAATCTCCCATATCTGGAGTGTTCCGATATTAGCTACACCATTATAGAGATCAATACCCCGTTTCAGTAGAATCCAACTTTTATATACTTGCACATAACCTGTACGGTTTTGCAGCACTAAGCTTTCTTGTTTTAATCCTTCAAAGCGCCCGACTGTTTTGAAAAAAGCATGGCTTCGCAATTGTCTTAGCCGTTGCAGATATTCCCTAAGTTTTTGTCTTTTTGAGTCAGATAGTTGCTCATTATTGTTTTGTGCAGGGTCTTTACGGCTTGGATTGCTGAGAATCTTTGTGAGCACCATTTCCAAACGTGCACCAATCTTCTCTAGCGTATATTTCACGAAACGATTCTCCAGCGTATTGATGGTTGTTTCCTGCTCCTTATAGGCAAAGAAATGGCGTTCCAGTTTGTCTTTCCCCTGTGCCTCAATCTCTTTGTATTCATCGCACATCTGCGGTGTCCATCGCTTCACATGGTCTGCATGCTGCCAAGCCGTATATTCCTGACTTTTGAAGTGAGGCTTGTGAACAATCAATGCTATTGCTTTGATGTATCGGTCTACGATATCTTCGAAACGCTGAATCCATATCTCATCGCTATTTACCTTGCCTCGTGCTTGTAGTTGCTGAAAGGTAGTGGCAAGATAGCGGAAGATAATGTTTTCGTATTCCTCGTTGACTTCTGCTAGAATTTTCTTATAGTCTCGCTTGGTGTCGAGTTTTGGCGATACAATGTCGAAGGTAAATGCGGCATGATGGTTTCGCCCCTGATGTAGATATTCAAATTCCAGTTTGAATGTACCTGGTTCATTCAGAAAGTTCACTTCGCCAGTCAACTTTCCACCTTTGCCTCCTCCAGCATCTTTGTCAAAGAAGAAAAAGTCTTCCACTTCCTTCTTCCTATGAATCACCCTTGGTGTACCTTCTACCTCTGGAAATACAATGGTAATCTGGTATTTATTGGTCTCAAAGATAACAGGTGGCAGTTGCTTCCATTCTTTTCCCTCAGCAATAGGATTACAATTTATTAGCGTCAAAGTTCCTTCATCCGTACTGCTATAGTCGCAATAGCGCATGGAAGTCTGGTCGCCTTGTTTGTCTATACGACTCTGAAAGCGTCGCCAAGAATATTCTATGCTATCTGTTCTTATCAGGATAGCATAGTCTTTCTGTTTCTGTTGAAACCTCAGTACGTCCACCTTATTCTATATTTTAGGGCCAGAAACGAGTAAAGCCCGTTCTGTCTAGACGCTCTTTCATTTCCGTCAACTTCTTATGCGATGCTGATTCTGGAGCAAACAGGCTTTGTAAATGTTCAAGTACATTCTGACCTCCTCGAATAAACATATCCTCATCGCCCTCAATGCGAGGCAGAATTTTCATCAACGTAATTTGGTCGAAGGCTTTGACAGCAATCTGTTCAAAGTCTATTTCCCCTCCATTTGCCTTTGCATCATCAAGCAACACACCAGCATAAACCACCAATTCATTCAGCACACGATACGAAACTTGGAATGGAGTGTATTCCAGCATCTTGTTTAAGACCTCTATCTTTTGAGGTAGGATCTCCTTAATTCTATTTGCGAAATCAGCATGTACTTCCAACACTTCATCGGCATTCAGATATCGAGCCTTGAAAGCAGAAAGTCCAATGGGATTAGTTCTATATTGCAATTTCTTACTATTACCAAACATATTCTTCAGTTCCCCACCATTCATCTCAATAGTCATAGCTCTGTCTATTACCTTGCGTGAGAACTGATAGGTAGTATCATCCATGTTAACCGTGCCGATTATCATAAGGTTTGGTGGTAGAGTCAGTCCGTTGTTTACGAGATGTTCACGAACTTTTATCCCCCATTCGCCAACAACTTTATCAAGTCCCAATACACTTACCATAGTAGAACTATCATCAAAATATTGCGACTCTATCAATGTTCCAGAAGCAATATTTCCTTCTTTGTCTCTTGAACGAGTTTCCAACACACTCAAGAACTCTGCAAAGTACTGTTCTACTGGAGCGAGATTCATTTCGTCGAGACAAACAAAAAATGGGGTGTTAGGATGCAACCAAGCCTTTACAACAAACCATACAAACTTAGTGAATATATATTGTTGGTTCATTGCGCTGTAGTAGCCTAGCAATTCCGAAGAATCGTGCCAATTGGGCTTCACTTCAATCATGCAGTAGTTACCTGGTGTTGTTCCATCCTCATCCTGCAATTCTTTGGGGCAGGTCATATAGGCAAACTCCCTTACTATTCTCGACTTGCCTGTTCCTGAGATACCTGCAAGAATCATAAAAGGCTTGGAGCGAAGAGCTATTGTATAGGGTTTATTATTATCGTCAATTTTGTCTAAATCTATTAAAATATCATTTAGTTGGAATCCATTCCTGTTCAACAACAAACTTGAATATAGATTTGTGATGTTTATGGAGTGAGGAAAATAAAATAAATCATAATGGTTCCCCTCTCTTTGTCTCAACGCAAAATAATCATCTCCGTTCTTTTCTAATGTTAGATGAAGAGTTTCTAAAAAGAAATCTTTTAAGTTCGGTTTTCCATTACTGTTCTGGTAGATTTTGTAATCTCCTCTTGCAGGGCTTAGAGAAAGACCTGATTCAATTACGTTTTTTTCTTCCCCATTTGCATCAATATAGTGGCAAACAATTGTTTCCCTATCATTGACGAAATGGAAAAAATCTTTGGAAACAGCAGTGTTAAATTCAATCTGTTTTCCTGCAGATGGATTTAAGTCATTTGCCCTAAATTTGAAAATTTTAATCATAATCATTCTATGTTACCCCATTGTTCTGCAAGTGCCTCTGCAAATCCTGGGAAAGTTTTACTTCTAAGCTTCCTCCTCTCTTCTGTTGATATTCTTGTATTAAAAGAATCCGAATACCATTTGGGTAAAGAACGACCACTTGACAAAACGACACGTGGACCTTCTTCTACCATATTCGTTGGCTTTAATAGGGGAAGATTATGTAGCCAAAGACATGTCTTCTTCGAAGCATGGTCACCAAACCAAAAGGGTTGAACTATTTGGTCTGGCTTTCGATATTCAGAGTTCATACATCCTACAGGATTCTCTATTGCCCAATGCTTTATGTCTGTCTTTGTAAACTCCATAAAAAACTCTATGGCTTCCTGTTTCATCTTTCTTCTTCCAAGATGATGGGGATGCTCACGCCTTTGTTCTATAGGTAAATCTGCATCGTCCGGATGATATAACCATCTAGCTCCGCTAACAGACAAATAGGTGCAGGGAGGATGAGCTATCATCAAATCCCATGTTTCGCCTTCAGGTAAATAGTACTCTGTTCCATTCTCTAACAATCCACCATGATTAGGTATTACTTGTAAAACATCCTGTTTAAAATGCCATTCAGGATGTCCTCCACTACACTCCAATATATCGCAGCTATATGCGTTATGACCTCTTGCTCGAAAGGCTTTACAAACAGCTTGACTTTCTTCACATGCTACTAATACGTTCATTTCGTTTTATCAAAAGTTTTATATATTGCCGTTGCTATTGCTTTTGCAAAATTCACGGGAACAGCATTTCCGATCATTTTGTAGTTGTATGATGTGCTACCAAGAAATTGATAATCCATGGGAAATGTCATGAGACATGCAGCCTCACGAATAGTTATACTTCGCTGTTGTTTGGGGTCAGGATGGATAAACATATATCCGTCTTTGCACAAATGTGCAACAATGGTATGAGAAGGTTTGTCCCATTCAAGGCTTTTGTATTTTTGGTAAAGGGTTTTGTGCCCAGTCTTCTCATAGTAGTAATCAATCATTGCCTGATGGCTTATATGATTCATATTGTTCTCAACCCACTCTTTGAAAATCGTCCTTTCACGTAAACCATGATTTCTTGCATCGTGTTGGGTTACCGTCTGGTCAGGATTCTTTTGATGTGATCTTCTATACCGTCCCTCTTTTACTTGTTGTGGTAATGGGTACAAAGATGGAAGTTGGCTTAACGCATCTCTCACAGTTAACTTGGTCTTAAGATTCTTTTCTTTATCTATTGCTACATAGAGGTCATCAAGATTCAGATTAGTGTCATTACGAATACCCAAAATAATTACTCGTGGACGATGTTGTGGAACATTGAAGTTAACTGCATCATACAAAGCTGTTGGCATCTCTTCTGGTGTCCGTATTTTATATCCTATCTGAGTAAAAGCATCATAAATTCTTTTTCTCACAGGTATGCCTCCTGGCTTAGCACTAAGTAGTCCACCCACATTTTCAAAAACAAACAAATCAGGGCGGAAAGCGTCAACTACTTTGCAAAAACTCTCAAACAAGTAATTGCGGTAATCGTTTTGCATAGAGTTTTTATCAGTTGCTCTACCATGTATTGAATATGCCTGACATGGAGGACCACCGATTATTAAATCCACATGTTGCTTGCCTACAAGGCTTTTTAGCCCTTCAGTCTTAACATCGTCTGCATTGTACAAACCATATTGCTGATTTGATTCGTCAGACCAAAAACCATTAATAAGTTCTTCTGTTTTTTGAATGTCAAAAAGAACCACTTTTCTTTTTGCGTCTTTTACGGATTCGCCCCATTTTTCTACTAATCGATGCCGTAAAGTTTCCACCATAGGTTTTTCCCATTCTACATGGGCCAGAGCCTTGAAATGCCCTGTTTGCAGAAATCCTTCAGATAAACCTCCACATCCAGCAAATAAGTCTATGAATGTATATTTCTTCTTTGACATGAAAAAGCCCTCTCTTCGTTTGAAAAGGGGGCGTGGAAGAAGATGTGTTTAACCAAGGCTTACGACGGCCCACATCAGACAACAATCCAACTGTCCACGCCCTTATGAGCGTAAACATCCAATTGCTTGTCTAACTGATGTGTTCCCTGAGGTCGTAATTCTGGTTAATCAGTCAATCAAGGATGTCAAAGACTCTATATTATTCCTTTACTATTGTTTTATTCTTTTGTTCGTTGTCCGTAAACACCCAATACGAACGGGTTTTAAAAATTGACTAACTACAAAAAGAAAAACGCGGGTGCTTGCATCTGCCTGTTCGCCATTCGAGGTCTTAGGAAACCTATTGCAAGAAACAGACAGAGAAACATCCCACGTTGGAGTATATAGACACCCGTAAAGTGTGCGTTGAGGATGCTCAACCCTCGCAGCACACTACGGAGAGTATATACTACACTCCGTGGAGTTACCCCTGCATTGTCTTCGCCTGCAATTCAAAAGTTCCTAAGTTTCGAAATGACCAAAAACAAAGCGTCAGTAACGCCTTCTAATATGTAGTGCTCCACCCATAGGCTCCATCCTACTCAAAGGATATCAATGCCGCGACGAGCGGATGCACCTGCAAAATTACGAAAAAAAATGAAATTAAAACATATTTGTGCTAATTTTTTGTTTCTGAATTCGTTGAAAATGTGAATTTGGAGATAAATCTCTATAAAATCAACAATATTTGAAGTTTATAATTTATCAGTACTTCGAAATACTAAAAGAAAACCTGCAGGCATCAAGTTAAGGTGCCTGCAGATTCGTTTGTACAGTTCTGGGGTTTTCAGAGTATTACGGGTCCGTACCCCATGCACGATGTCGTGCCCATTGCTGTCAATGCTGCCGATGCTGCTGCAATGATGATTCTAAGTAGGGTTTCTCCCCATGATGTCTTCTTCATACTATTCAATTATCAATTATCCATTATCAATTATCAATTCAAAGAGTTGCCCCGAAGGGCACACTCTTTGCTAGTTCTCGTCAGGGTCGCCCAGTTCGTCGCCACCACCACCGTTGTTGCCTCCGGAGTTACCACCCGTGTTTCCACCCGTTGGAGAGGGGTTGGGGGTGAGGCTACCGCCGCCTGTGTTTCCACTCCCCTCGCCCGTTGGAGAGGGGCTGGGGGTGAGGCCCTCCGTCATCTCACTATACAGCTGCGTGCTGAGTTTGGTGCCCTGCTTCATGGCCGATGCCTTGTACTGTGACTTCCTGCTCTGGTCGGCCAGGAATGCCACACCCACGCGAGTCACGTTCTCCTGTGCGCTGAAGTTCTTGGCGTCAGTCACACCCTCTGAGGTCAGCACGGGGTAGAGTGTTCCGATGCCGTCCAGCTTTACCTTGTAGCCGTCCGAGAGCATTTCCTGCATGCAGCTCTTCAGCTTCGTGATGACACCGATTACCACGTCCTCGGTATATACAGTACCATGCTTCATGATGTGCTCGGCCATGTCGTTCAGCGACATTGTACCACGGTAGATGATCTTGCCATAGGTCTTCTTTACCTTCTGACGTGCCTCACCCTGCTTACCAGTTGTTACGGTCTTTTCGACCTTTTTAATCTGAATTGTTCCCATAGTTGTTAAAAATTTTTTAAGGTTAATTTAAAGATTGGTTGAACATCGTTCGAGGCTGCTTTCGCTCGGCATAACATGCTAGCCTGATTCTGCTCTCGCTTAATCGCAGCCTTCTCTCGTCCAGGGTTCCGATTTTGGCGCCTTATGTCATTACCCTGTTTGTCTCGGAGTGAAAGGCCGTTTCTCTGGTAGCAACATGCCGTTTCTCCATGAGCAACACGCCTTTTCTCTTTGACACTGCAAAATTACTAAATTTTTAGGTACCAAACAAGCTTTTTCGGATTTTATTTTCAATTTATTTTGAATTGTTAAAATGTTGAGAAAACGGAATCTTTTCCACGCAGTGACGCAGCTACGCAGCTACGCAGTGTCATTGGCAAAATGCGATTGTAGACAAAAATAGCATAATTATTATATAATATATATTATATTTATAAATATAATATATATTATAAATATAAACCCTTCCCAAACCACGACACGTCGAAAAACCTAATGACGCTGTGTAGCTGCGTCACTGCGTAGCTGCATCAGCACGATTCGGGGGATGATGGCAAGGCCCAATTAAAGCGAGTGACGCAACAATTATATCATTAAAAGAAAACCTGCAGGCATCAAGTTTAGGTGCCTGCAGATTTTATACCGTCATCTGCTTAAGATTATTTTGTGAGCTCGAAGCCTACGCGAGCACCGTTGGCACTCTTAGCGAGCTTGCTGACAGCCTGAATGGCGGCGGTGTTGCTGACCTTGCCTTCTTTCTTAAGGATGTTGGTCATCTGCGTGGAGTCAAACATCAGTCCCATTCCTTTCTGGGTCTTTATGACGTTGCCCTTGATGGTCTCAGTAGATGTCTTGAGGGAGATTTCGCCGTTCTGAGCATTATAAGTATAGGTTCCGCTGAATGGGATGCCGTTTACCTTAGCTGAGAACTTATTACCAGATTGGAACGAGAAAGAAGTGTTGCCACTATTGATACCGATGTTGTTGAAGTTGCTTGCCAGTGATGAAGTGATGTTGGCAACTGTGGCATTGCCTCCAGCCTTTGTCAAAGTCTGTTGAGTGGTAAAGGCTGCACTTGGAGCAAGGTAGTTCCAGCTGCCCAGAAGGCTCGACTGGTCGAATAACGACCCACCGAACAACACATTAGTCAATACGCTGCCAATCACATTACCCAGTACATCGCCGGTTGAATTGGAGGTAGAGGTAGAGGTGGTTCCCATTCCTGCTGTCATGCAGCTCGACAGCATCAGTGTCATGGCTGCAGAAAGTGTCAAGATTGTTTTCTTCATAATGCTATAGTTATTAATTGATGAATATGTTTGCGTTGCAAAGTTACAGATTTTATTTTTAATAATGAATGAAATTGGGAATTTATTTGATTATGATTCTTAATAGTCTTATGACGTTGAATGTTAAAAGTGGACTCCAGATTCGCATATTTACCCGAAAAAGTTTGGATGATTGGAAAATATTGCTTAATTTTGCAGCGTTAAATATCAAAAAAGTGAAGATAAATAATAAAAAAGATATATAAATATCAGTTTGTTGAATAATAAATATATCAATTATGGCAGACTTTTATGAATATTCTACGCCAGAACTGGTTCGATTGCTTGGTTCACGGTTCAAGGAATACAGGATGCGCTGCAAC
>Ga0265298_10009011_pt1 | contig 11926 bp, 17 predicted proteins | sample AusTroGonzalo_MG_3_FD_193486 | JGI IMG/M metagenome (GOLD analysis project Ga0265298, IMG submission 193486) | Bovine rumen microbial communities from tropical cattle in Woodstock, Queensland, Australia - Gonzalo_01 | ecosystem: Host-associated > Mammals > Digestive system > Stomach > Rumen ...
TCTGGTTCTCTGATGGAACGTTAGAGGGTTTAGTTGATGTGTCAAAAACCCAGAACGCCGCAGAAAGCGAAAGAATCACTTTAGAGCCTAATTATTCTGTCTTGCCTTGGTATGTATCGCCCGAGTACCAGAACGCCCGAAAATGGTGGGTTTATGGGCGAATTTACCCATTGTTTACGCCAGCGACAAAGATACTGCCGTTCCAATTGATGAGAACTCACAGAAGCGGTACTTCAATATCCAGTTTCCTTATCTATACAGCCCAAGGGGAGCTTATCGGAGATTACAGGCAAGCGATGGTTGATGCCGGGCTGCAAATAAAGCAGTTCCCGGATGCAGGTTACGATGTGATTGTGTTCCCGGGAAGGTTCCCAGTCTTTTCATCTATGGCCAATGGTCAGTATTATGCCGTACTTTCTGATGGAACAGAAACTTGGTATTCTGAGATATTCACAGTAGTAAACGATATAAGCCCTTATCTGATGATTGAGTGGTGGGATAAAGAAGATTTTGTTGTAGATGGGGCTGCAGTAGTCTATACCAATCCGACCTTCCATAACATATTGTTCCTTGACTCAGATTTGGCGAAACCGGAATATAACTTTGATGAGGAGGGCGAAAAAAGAGATGGGTATTTCTTCCCAAGCAAGCAGATTTCTGAAAAGAAATACAAGTTCGCTTTCTGGGCGAGTGAGTATCTTCTGGATGTGATTCGCTTGATAAGGATGGCTGACTATGTAAGGATTACTTACAACGGAAAGACTTATCGCGCTGACTCATTCTTGATTACTCCGGAGTGGGAAGACCAAGGAGATATTGCAAAGGTTGAAGCAGAATTCGAGACCGCAACAGTAGCGAAGAAACTTGGACTTGGATATGTACGCTCTTTGGGCGGAGACTTTAATAATGACTTTAACGATGATTATTTAACCAGTTAGATATGGACTATCAGATACTTAAAAATGCCATTATCAATGTTATTAAGCAGAATGGCAATCAAGAGATAACAGGAAACTTGTTACAGGGAGTTTTGTTGTCAATGATAAACTCTCTGGGAGCAGGTTATCAGTTTGGAGGCGTAGTAGATCAAGCTGTGATTCCGGGAACCAGCGATCCAAAGTTTTTCTATCTGGCTGCAGAACCGGGTACATATTCTAATTTTGGGAACCTTCAAGCCGATGTAGGAGAGCTGACAATCTTCTTCATGCCACAAGGTACAAATGCTTGGTATAAGCAATCTTGTAAGATTGTTGATATCGTAGATAATCTTATTACAGAAGATGCAAATAAGGCTCTGAGTGCTAATCAAGGTGTGGCTCTGAATCAGAAGATAAATTCTATTTCAGATAAAATTGCTTCTATTGATTATCTGTCTACGGTATCTGGTAGTGCAGTCGGCTTATTAGATCCGGCCATAACTCTTGCCGAGTTTACTTTCCGGGAAAGTGGAGCCAAAGGAGACGGTGCGGCTCTTATCAACTCTATCAAAGGCAAGACGCTGGCGTGGAATCAGTTTTTAACGAACGGTGATTTTTCTGATGCTTCTGGTTGGGTACAGAATGGGGCTACACTTGCGGTTTCTGGTGGTGTTGGTGTAATGACCGCATTATCGGCAGGTGTAAGGTTTATATATAACACATTGAGAACTCCGGTTGTTGGGCATAAATATCTTTTAGTTTACACATTGAAAGCCGATGCTCCTATGAGTGCTGGATGCGGTTACGGAGGAGATTATGTTACAACAGCTTGGAGTGTAACTACATCTTGGCAAAAGTATTCTAAGATACTGTCTGCAAATTCTACTGCACCAGAGGTTTATGTATATGGAGTTTGGACAGACACAAGCGTGAAATTATATGCTAAAGAATTACAGATAATTGACCTCACCCTCTTGGGAATAGACAACCTCACTACGGTAGAGGAGGTAGAGGCTTGGTTGGCTACGAATGTAGGGTTGAGGAGTTACTATCCTTTCAACGCAGGCGAACTGAAATCCAATGATGCCCAGAGCATTGTAACGGTGGGAAGAAACCTTTGGGATGAGGAGTATGTGGTAGGAGGTTATTATGATAATTCTGGTAATTGGGTAGTGCTGAGTGGTATAGTCTCAGATAAGAATGGAATAAAAGTGCTACCAAGCACAGATTATACATCAGGCAAGGTAGTCTTAATTATAGTATCGCTGTAACATATTGGGATTCCAATGGAAATTTTATATCCAGACAAAGTGGTGCGGGAAGCACAATTATTACTACTCCTGCAAATTGCTATCTAATCCACTTCAACTGCGACAATGCTTATGGTGCTACCTATCTCCACGACATCTGCATCAACCTCTCCGATGCGGCCTTCAACGGAACTTACGAGCCTTACTGGAAGAACACCCTTGAACTGAATATCAAGACTTTGACGGGCAAGAAAGACGGACAGGGTGCGAGTGTAACTATCTTCCCAGACGGAGCAGGAGGCGTGGGGAGTGTGTACGATGAACTGCGGAAATCGGTTGCATATAAGAGGTTTGGGATAGTGGATTTGGGGGATTTGAACTGGAGTTATGTTGCCGGAGATTCAATGATGGTAACTGACGACTTGAATGGGCTTGCTAAAGCAGTAACTCTATGCCCATCAATCTGTTCTGGCTTCGCAGCATCTTCTGTGGCAACATCTTCACAAATGCCTTATGAATCATTTGTATTCCAAATGGCTTATATCGCTGAGAATGTTTTGACACTTAAAATCAGGACAAATGTATATTCCGATGCGGCTACATTCAAGACTGCTATGGCGGGAGTGAAATGTATCTACCAGTTAGCCACCCCAGAGACCTATGTATTGGATAATCCTCTGGAAATGACCTACAAGGTAGCTAAAGGTGGTACAGAGGAGAGAATCTCTCCTAACGCCGATGGTATCTCCGCACCGATGGTTGAGGAGGTGCAGTATCCTATTGCTGTTGCTACACCATCAGAACCACAATTAGAAATAGAGATCCAAGATGATAATCCGGGGATAGTTCGGGTTTATTTCCAGGAAGATATGACAGGAGCAGTATTTATCTCTTGCGGAGGCAAAGCCTATACAGGTATAATAGAAAATGGAACAGCTATCATATTAATATCTGGTTTATCTGCAGGAACATATCCGTTTACGCTATTCTATACTGGAGACGGTAAGTATGCTTCTGCTGTTAAACAAGACACAATTACAATAAGTTAATATTATGAAAAATCAATCGGAAACATCTGTTAGAGCCATCCGCGAATTCCGGGCAATGACAAGGAGGGTAAGTACCTCAACGACCATTGCTCTATGGGTTTGTCTTAGCATGGCGATAGGTTTGTTCATTGTATCATTTTTCATACCTCCTAAGGGTGTGATTGATGCTTCAGTTTTCAAAGCAGCTGCTTACCTTTTTGGCTTTGCTACGTTGTTTGAGCTGAGAGAGGCCATCCGGGAAGGTCTGGGTATTAAGTTAACTCATGGAGATACTACTATTGAGGTACATGACCTTGATGGGAAGCCAGAGAGTCCGTTTGATGATCCAAACACCCACACTATCAGTCATAGTCCAATAGAAGAGAACCGTGAACAAGATTGATGCAATAGTAATCCATTGCTCTGCCACGCCAGAGGGAAGAGACATTAAAGCAGCCGATATTGACAAGATGCACCGTCAGAGGGGCTTTGCTATGATTGGTTACAATTATGTGATTGACCTTGATGGCACGGTAGAGATAGGGAGGCCTCTGACCAGAAATGGAGCGCATTGTAATACCGCTGGTACAAGCGGTGTTCCATATAACAGGCACTCAATCGGTATCTGTTATATCGGGGGTGTTGATAAGAACGGCAAGCCCAAAGACACCCGAACCAAAGCTCAGAAGATAGCAATGCACACACTTGTTGACCGCCTGATGGATAAGTATCCAATTACAGAGATTCTTGGCCACAGAGACGCTTCTCCGGATCTGAACAAAGATGGCAAGATTACAAAGGATGAATGGATTAAGGCTTGCCCTTGCTTTGATGTGAAATCAGAGTTTCCGCTTTTAGTTGTTAAACCAAAACACTTTTAACCTCAAATACTTACGATTATGAATCAAAAAGAACTTACCACCTTGATTGAGACAGGAATTGTCGGTCAAGGAACCAATGTTGACGCTGGTGGCGCACTTGGTAAAATTCTGGCAGATCTTGCAACTTCTGCAAAGCCAACAGAGGTTGAGGATATCACTGCTATTGACGGTGCTATTCTTGACACCCTCCAAGTTGGAGATAAGGTTGCCAAGATTACTGGTAAACAAAAACATCTCTACACAGTCTCCTACAAGGGAGAAGGTGTTGGTGAAGGTATCTGCTTGACTTATGCTGACGCCAGCCTTATTGAGACAGTTTCTTACGATTTCACAGACAGCGGATGGGTTTACAACTCAACCGACAAGTGGGAGAAGCAGTAATGAACAGACTGTCAATTAAGGGAATGATAGCGGTTGCGATAATCGCTATCATTTCTCTTTTAATGATTCAGTATCGCCAGATTCAGAGGTTGAAATCTGAGAAGGCCCGGTATCAGAACAATACGGAAGTGTTGTTATCTGATATTAAGCGATACAAGGTTAAGGATTCTCTGAGTGCAGCGCAAGTTCAATCCTTAGAGCTGTCGCTGAAAGAGTATAAGAAATTCCGTTCAGAAGATGCAGAACTGATAAAATCCCTCAAGGTTAAGAACAGAGATTTAGCCTCAGTTAACAAGACTCAAGCTCAGACTATTATTGAGTTGAGGGCAACGGCCAAAGATACTGTGGTTATCATTAAGGATTCTATACACGTTCCGGCTATGGTAGTCAGATGTGGAGATTACTGGTATGACTTTGAAGGGATGCTGGCTAACAAGGAGTTCTCTGGTAAGTTGCATAATAGAGACTCACTTGTTGTGGCAGAGACAATTGAATATAAGCGTTTTTTAGGATTTCTTTGGAAAACTAAAAAGATAAAGAATAGAGCGTTAGATGTTGTCTCTAAGAATCCTCACACAGATATTCTTGGCATTGAGTACGTTGTTATCAAAAAATAGTTGCTATATTTGCAACGCCATCTTCTGAAGAGGCGTTATTCATAAATTTTTTCCCGGTCAGAGTAGGAGCGTAGGAGCTGGCCGGGTTTTTTTATTTTGGGCTGCTGAGTGGGCGGAGATAGTAACTCCTCACGTCAGATATATTGTGACTGAAAGAAAAAGGGTGGGAAATTAATCCCACCCCCAGTGCGTATCGCTAAAATCTCAATGGCGTGGCAAAGATAGAAAATATATCCTAAATGGGGCAAAAACGCCCCATTTTTTATTTATCTCTTTCCAATAAAGGAAATATCCACTAAAAAGAAAATCCCCCTTAAAAAGGGGCTAAAAAACCACCGCTAAATCAATGGGAAATAAAAATGGGAAATAAGATTCTTATTTTCCACCATTATTTCCCACGCATTTTGAAAAAAATGTTATAGAGCAAAAAAGTCTAAAGAAAAGGAGCTGGGTAAAATACCCAGCCCCTTGGGTTAAACCGGACCAAAAGGCGAACAAATATAGCAATTATTTCTTTTTCTCCGGCTTCTCTCTGTAACCGGAGGCATAGATTGCACGCTCTTGTTTTTCCGCTTGGGCCTTTGTGGGATAGACAGTTCCAGTCTTGCCGAACCGCCAACCACCCTTAACTTTAACTACTGGCATAATGAACTTTTTCTTTGGTTGACGTTACAAATGTAAGAAAATTCCTACCTTTGTTGCGCTCTTTGAGAGTCTTCCATAATAGATTTGTTAGTATCCCCTGCGTCTTTGGATGCAGGGGTTTTCTTTAATAAATTTTGCAAAAAGTTTTGGAAATTAAAATAAAACCCATACCTTTGCACCCGAATTAGTATTCAATTCAACCGAATCGGCGGGTTCCGATAAATAAAAAAAATGAATTATGAAAATCACTAATGACAAGAATCTCAGCATTGTAAGCAAGTTTTACAATCAAGGGAAAGAGCATCAACTGAACGCTAATATCGTTGGTGGTCAGCTTGGCCATGAGCTGGTAATGAGTGGTCTTGTTAAAGAGAATCCCGAGTATTGGGGCGTAAGACTGATTGACCTGTTGGGCCAACAGACTATTGGTGCGGTGTATAGATTCCTCAGCAACTTCCTTTGCCGTAAAAAAATTCCGGCAGATGTCTTTGAAGCTTTTTGTAACCTTAGAATCTTTTGTTATAGATATTTGTAAATTATGAAAATGAGAATTGAACAAGCGATTGCCCGAGCTAAAGAGCAGGGCAATAAAGTTCTCAAGAAGGAATTGGCCGCTTTGCTGTGGCCGGATTCCACAGAGAACTCACAACAGGTCAATATGACCTCTTTGTGCAATGGTAGAACAACGAAAATTAACCCGGAGTGGGTGGGTATCATCTGCAAGAAATGCAAGTGTTCCGCCGACTTCCTTTTTGGCCTTTCAGAAAAATGAAACACGTTGAATTCTGGATTAATATGATGTGGGCAGGAGTATGGACAATGATACTCTTGCTTGGCGTGATGGCACTTATTGGTGTCAAGTTGGCCGTATGGTTCATAATGGGCTTTGCGGTGTGGTATATTTTTGTTTTTTGCTATGAGGCAATCAGATATAAACGAATGAAATAAATTAGATTATGGAAGAGACTAAACAAGAGCTATATCCGGGCATGACCTCAGAAGAAATCAAAGCGTTGTTCTTTGATTCAGAGGCCCTGGTTGAGCCGGATTACAAGATTTATCAATTGAATTCTGAAGGGTATAGATATTATTACAAGTTCAACTCTGAGGGTGTGCCGGAGTTCTATCCGAGTGTAACTACCCTTCTGTGTCAAGTGTTGCCAACCCCAAAACCTCTCTTAGATTGGATGATTGCCAACGGCAGAGAAGGTTCTGTTGAGAAGAGAGATATGGCTGCCGCTTACGGTACGTTCATGCACTCTCAGTTTGAGAAGCTGATTCTTAACCGCCGTTATGATTTTGATGAAGTTCCGGGAGTTCTGATGGAGTATATGATTCAGAATAACATCCCAGAGACTTATTTCAATGCTTGGGTAGTTAAAATCAGAAAAGATGTACTGGCCTTTGCTCAGTTCCTAAGAGATTACAATGTTAAGCCAATGGCCGTAGAGATTGGCCTTGTTCATCCGGAGTATAAGTATGCAGGATGTCTTGACTTGCCTTGCTGGATGACAGATCCGAAGACGGCAGAAACCTTTACGGCACTTGTTGATTTCAAGAGTGGGCGAAAAGGCTTCTACGAGGAGCATGAGTTACAGCTGCACCTTTACAAGGAGGCTTGGAATGTGAACTTTGAAAAGCCGATCCAGAGAGTATTCAATTTCTCTCCAAAGGACTGGCGGACAAGGCCAACGTACAACCTTAAAGACCAGACCGATTCTCCAAGTGCCAAGAAGCTGCCATATCTATTGGCTTTGGCAGCAATAGCAGATGAACAGAGGGATAATACTATGGTTATTATTCACGGCCAGTTAGATTTGGATAAGGGTAAGATTGTGGATAATATCCTCACTTTGTCTTTGGCCGATTTGATTAAATCCAAGAGTGAAACCAAAGAATCCCCAACGTCTATATCCGTTAGGGGGGAAGATTTGCTCCCAGATGAGCTAAAAAAGCCCCAGAAAGAGGATAAAACTCCCGAGGTGATAAATACCCCAGCCGAAAAGAAATCGGCCAAAAAAGAGGCTAAAATCACCTCTCTTGAATCAGCAAACTTATTAGATATGGAGATTGAATTATGAAAGCATTAATTAATCTGAACGATGGGATGTCAATTGAGTGTACTGATTGCACCCCGATCAAAGCAGGAGAGCTTACTCTTGGATGGACTGTGAAAATTGGAGAGAAGGAGATATCATTGTATATTGCACAGGGCTGGAAATTATATCACCCCAAATCCTTGGATAACACAAGGCTTGATATACCGACTTATCCAGTAGGTACAACAGTCTTCATAATGTATAATAATGAGATTGAGAAAGTTACAGTGCAAAGAGTTCAGATATCTATCACAACTTATCAGTATTCTGGTGACAAGACTCAGGAAACTTCCCGAAGTGAAAAATACTCTCTGCTGGGGAAGAATGGGTATGTCATAGAGCGTGATTTATCTTCCATATATCCGAGCAAGGAAAGTCTTATTGAGGATTTGATTAAGAAGATATAGTTATGGGTGGAAGAATTGTAAGAGCAGAGAAGCAATCTGGAATCCCTCATCTTCCAGTAGTGGGTAAGATAAGAATAGGGATGAAGAATGAGAGAGGATTGCCTACGTCATTGGACTATTTTAGAGCCGATGATCAAAAGTGTAAGTATGCCGAAATCTTCCGGAGGGGTTGTGGAGAGAAACCTCACACAATTCAGATTATCTTCCCTGTGGATGATCCGGCGGAGGTATGCAATGAACGCTATGAATATAGGGATGATAAGGGTGCGCTGGTAGCTTATGGAGACGGAGAAAAGTTCAACATCTGGGATGGCAAGCAATACTCAGAATACTCCGTTGAGAAATATCCTAACTTGATGGCTCAGATCTGCCAGAAAGTTCCCACTAAGAAGGGTGATAAGAATTGGCAGATTGTATTAACAATGAAATTCTTGATTCCGGCTGTAAATGGGATTGTGGGATTATGGCAGTTCCAGACCAGAGGAGAGGCCAGCAGCGTTAAGAACATCAGAGATTCTTTTGATGCGGTGAAGGCAATCAGAGGCACTGTTACCCAGACGGTCTTTGACCTCAGCGTGGAGTTCGCCAAGAGCAATAAGCCGGGAGTCAATTCACGCTATCCGGTAGTCTCTCTTGTAGCGAATGACACAAGGATTGAGGATATCCGCCGGGCGTTGAAGCCGAAAGATAATATATCATTACTCTTGCCCGAGAAAAAAGAATGATTATATTTGCGCTGTCAAACGGTTGATCGCACCAACCATAGTAATAGCTTAATGCCCGGAAAAGTAGGTGTAAATGTGCGATATTTATACCGAAATTCCGGGCGTTTTTTTAACAATGACGTATAATTTAGTTATAGACCAAGAGTTTGCTTTGCAGAACAATCTAACCCTAACGCAAGTCAGCACTTTAGCGGCTTTCTTCACTCTGCCAACATGGGCCAATACAATAGCGTTAGATGGGAATGTATGGTATCAATACTCAGAAGAGAAAATGGCAGAGGATTTTCCACTTCTCTTTAGCGTTGCAAAGCGTTGTTATAAGAATCTCTCAGAGTTGGCTCAGATGGGCTTTGTTGAGATTACTAAGGTTGGAAGATCTAAGTATGTTCGCTTTACCAGTAAGTGTTCTGACTGGGGAAAAGAAAAAGTCCAAAAACGGACTGAAAGTCCGAAAACGGACTCAAAAAAGTCCGAAAACGGACTAAATGTAGCAGAAAAAAGTCCAAAAACGGACTTTGACACTTCTTCTATTAACTATAACATTAATAAGACTAATAACATTAATATCAAAGACGCCTCCGGCGGTTTGTTCTCATCAGATCCAAATTATCCAGTAGTAGTAACGAAGCCACGCAGGACTTCTGAACCTAACTGCCTATTTGCGGACTCTAAATTTGCCGACTATGATAAATTTGCCGCTGAATTTACCGCTGAGGAGTTCAAAGATGTGGATATATGCTATTATTACAATGCAGTTTCTGACTGGAGCAGCCGCTTTGGCAAGAAGCAGAAGGATTGGATTGCTACGGCAAGAAACTTTATGCGGAATGATAATAGGGATGGAAAGTTAGTTAAGCTGAATAAGGGTGGCTTAGATCCAGACGCAATGGAATATCTCAGAGAAATGGCAGATTAATATGGAAGAGTTAACGTTATTCAATGATAAACCCAGAACTGCAGTAACAGTCCGGAGAGATATGGCTAAGATGCAGAATGTAATGGCCATCTTAGAACCGATTGAGCGTTCAATCTTTCTCTCCACAACCGCTAAAACCATCTATGAGTATGAGGCGAAGGAACTTGCTACGGATTTAGCCAAAGCGATAAGATATATCGCTAAAGATATTGGCTATAAGATTACCAATGAGAATGACTTTCATTATCTGGTTGTTAGAATCTGCGAGATTCTCAAACGTTATTATGCCGGATTTACTCTTAAAGATTTCCGGATGGCGTTTGAGATGTGCATCACAGGAGAACTTGATGAATACCTTCCGAAGGGAAGAGATGGCCACCCAGACCGTTCTCATTATCAGCAATTCAACGCAGAGTATGTATGTAAGATTCTTAATGCGTATAAGGTCAGACGTGCGAAAGTGTTAAAAAAGGCCTATGATGCCACGCCAGAACCATCAGCTAAATCAGATCCAGAGAAAGAGAAGGGTTACCGTAATACGATGCGAAGGAATGCCATTGAGGCCTACAATTATTACAAAGAAAATGGCAGATTGCCAGAACTATCTCTTATCAGAGAGATGCTCTGTTATAATACCCTCTCAGAAGCCGGGTTGGCTCCGGAGGTTGTTGTTACGATTGAGGAGCAGAAAGTGATTCTCAAACGCACAATTAACCGTCTGATCTGCAGTGGAAGATTTGGTGATATGCGAAGGTTACAGAAGGCTGGAATTGATGCACCCGAATTGCAACATGATGCTTTCACGTTGGCCAGACGTAAGGTTCTTAAGGCTACATTTGCTAAGATGGTTGCTGAGGGGAAAAAAATTGAGGATTTTGTAAAGTTTGAGTAGAGATGTGGTTGATAATTATAGCACTTGTATTGGTTCTAATAAGGCTCTTTCTTTGGAGCCAGCATGACAAAGATTGAATTATGGAAAAGTTGAAAATAAATGCAGTAATCGGGATAGATCCCGGCTCCAGTAATGGGGGGATTGCCGTGTATATTCCCGGTCAGAACGTCAAGGTGTCAAGGATGCCAAAAGATGTGAGGGATTTAGGCGATTTTCTGGGATATTATGCAGAGAATTTCCACCCAATCATCTTCTTGGAAAAGCAGCAGCTGAGAGTTAGCGATGTGCAACTTGAAAATGGCTCTGTGAATATGGGTAAGATATTCAGAATGGAGAAATTACAAGCCAACTATGAGCACCTAAAGGCTCTTATTGAGGTAAGAGGGATTCCCTACATAATGGTACATCCTCTGAGTTGGCAGACTAAGCTGAATCTAAGACAGAAAGGGGTTAAAGAGAAGAAAAAAGAAAGAAAAAAACGCTATCAAGCGGTGGCTCAGAAGCTCTATCCGGGAGTGAAGGCAACTCTCTGGAATTCTGATGCGTTATTATTAATGCACTTTGGCCGATTTGTTCTTGTTAATGACCAGAAATGGGTTAGGGCGAATTTGCCGGAACGTGAGTATTCTAAATTATTCTAACAATGTATTATTCACTGATTGAGAAACATACAGACGGAAGCTGGTCAAGGAATCTTGTCATATGGGCGGATACTTATAGCAGATTCTCTTTTAATATCAATAATATAGAAAAAGGCGTAATAAAATGTTAGTCAAAGTTTTTTCCGGGGCGACATGCCCCTATAACAAGAGTCACGTAGTTGATTCTCCGCCTTGCCGGAAATGTAAGTGTTATTTCCGATTCGGAACACAAGCATTTATTTGGTGCAACAGACCTGAAAGTGAGGAGAAACCCAAGCGGAAACCTGGCAGGCCGGCCAAGCGCACCCCCAAAAAAGACCTTGTAAAATTCAAATGGCAACGAAAAAAGAAATGATATGGAAGAATTTTTTACACTCCCGGAGATAACTGATATTGAGAATATCACACCAGAGCAGGCGAAGCAGTATGTTCAATTTGTGGCAACACTCAGACACAATCAGAGAAGATTTTTCCTGCTAAGAAACAATGAAGCATTGCAGATTTCCAAGACTATGGAGAAACAACTG
>Ga0265298_10009012_pt1 | contig 11925 bp, 5 predicted proteins | sample AusTroGonzalo_MG_3_FD_193486 | JGI IMG/M metagenome (GOLD analysis project Ga0265298, IMG submission 193486) | Bovine rumen microbial communities from tropical cattle in Woodstock, Queensland, Australia - Gonzalo_01 | ecosystem: Host-associated > Mammals > Digestive system > Stomach > Rumen ...
CGCACGCCTAAGTCGTATCTTCTGGACTTCTCGCAGAAGCCCAAGTGGAGCTACGTCATGGGCATCGAACTAGAGGGCATGCTCGACACTTATCTTAAATATGGTGGCGAGGACATCCGCCGTTACTGTCAGGAATATACCGACACGATGATCAACGCCGACGGCAGCATCCGCGGCTACAATATTCTTGACTACAACCTCGACAACATCCGCACCGGCCATTTCATTACCCGCATGTACCAGCAGTGGCCCGAGGCCAAGAACCTCAAGGCCATGAAGACGATGATGAAGCAGCTGAAGGACCAGCCGCGCACCATCGCCGACAAGGTCTATTGGCACAAGGCCATCTACGCCTACCAAGTGTGGCTCGACGGCATCTTCATGGGCTTGCCCTACCGCTGTCTGACGGCACCAATAACAGAAAGTCAGAATAATCTGAGGACTCAGAGTTCTCTGAGTACTCCGAGTTCTCAGAATACTCAGACTATTCAGAAAATCTACGACGACGCCGTCAACCAGCTGAAGGTGACCTATGAGCGCACCCTCGACCCCGTGACCGGCCTCAACCGCCACGCTTACGACGAGACGCGCAAGGCTTTCTGGGCCGACAAGGAAACGGGACTGTCGCAGCATTGCTGGGGACGCGCCCAGGGCTGGTACACAATGGCCCTCATCGAGGTGCTCGACGCGCTGCCGGAGAACTACAACCGCCGCAACGAGGTCATCGACTTGCTTCAGAAGGACTTCGACGCTATCTTGAAGTGGCAGGACAAGAAGACGGGCGTGTGGTATCAGGTGATGGACTCGCCGGAACGTGAAGGAAACTACTTGGAGAGCACCTGCTCGGCCATGTTCACCTACGCCCTGCTGAAAGCCTACCGCAAGGGCTATGTCGGAGCCAACTATCGCGACGCCGGCATCCGTGCCTACAAGGGCATCATCAACAACTTCATCCGCGTCAACGCCGACAAGACCATTTCGCTGACCAACTGCTGCAGCGTCGCCGGTCTCGGCCCTGCTGCCACCGACGAGGTGATTGCCGCCATGAAGAAGGTAAATCCCAAGGGCAGCGTCAAGGAGAACCGCCGTCGCGACGGCAGCTACGACTATTATCTGTCGGAGCCTCAGCGCGACAACGACGCCAAAGGTCTTGGCCCGTTCATCTGGGCAAGCCTCGAGATGGAGCAGCTGGGCTACGACACGCAGAACACGACAACCAGCATCAACCGCCAGGCTGTCGTCACCCGTAATAATCCCGTCATTACCGAGGCCAACCCATTGGCATCACTCAGCGTCGGCAACGGCCACTTCGCCACGACTGTCGACGTCACAGGCCTGCAGTCGTTCCCTTTTGAATACGGGGCAGGTGTGCCCCTGACTGCTATGTCCGACTGGGGCTGGCATAAGTTCGAAAACACCGCTGGGCTGACACCTGCCGAAAGTGAGAAGACCCTCGACCTCGGTCACGGTCACCCTGAAGTCTATGCTGTTGAGTACAAGGCAGCCAAGGGCGATGCTGAGCGTCGTGTTGCCGCTACCGAATATTTCCGCGTCAATCCCCACCGTCTCAATCTTGGCGTCATCGGACTCGACCTGAAGACCGCTGAGGGCAAGAAAGCAGAACTGAAAGACCTGACAGACATCCGCCAGGAGCTCCAGCTCTACGACGGCAAGATAGAATCATCGTTCACGGTCGACGACACCCCCGTCGAGGTGACCACCGCCGCCCTACAGGACCGCGACGCCGTTGTCTACCGCATCAAGTCGTCACTTCTTAAGGACGGGCGTGCCCGCGTCGCCATCCGCTTCCCCTACCCTACAGGCAAGCACGCCGACGATGCTGCCGACTGGACAAAGCCAGAGCGCCACACATCGCGCATCATTGCGGCCTACAACGAGAAATTAGGAATAGGACCTCATGCCGTCGTCATTGAGCATCGGATAGACAGCACCGTCTACTACCTGCACCTGCGCTGGGAGGGAATAGCCTCCATCGGCGAGTGTGCTCCTCATCATTTCGAGATTTCCACCGCAAGCGATGTCCTTTCTTTCGAGGCAGAGTACTCAGAAAAGCCTGATCTCAATGAAGCGTCTCTCGTCATCGATCAGGAATTAAAGGCTGTCATCCGCAACTGGAACGAGTGGTGGCGGAAGGGAGCCATCATTGACTTCTCCCAATGCACAGACCCGCGCGCCAAGGAGCTGGAGCGCCGCGTAGTGCTCTCGCAGTACCTCACACAGGTGAACTGCGCCAACAACATGCCGCCGCAGGAGACGGGACTGACGTATAATTCTTGGTTCGGCCGTCCTCACTTGGAGATGACGTGGTGGCACATGATTGACTTCGCCCTCTGGAACCGTCCGGAGGTTGTTGCCGAGGTCATGGACTGGTACAACCGCGTGGCTTATCCCGTAGCCCGGCAGATAGCTGAGCGTCAAGGTTTCAAGGGTGTCCGCTGGATGAAGATGACTGACCCCTGGGCTGGTGAGGCACCCTCGAACACGGGCTCATTTCTCATCTGGCAACAGCCACATTATATCTATATGGCCGAGGAGCTCTACCGCGCCAACCCGTCTGCCGAGACGCTGAAGAAATATGGCAAGCAGGTGGAGGAGACGGCTGCGTTCATGGCCGATTTCGTGAGCTACGACAACAAAACCAAGCAGTACTATCTTCAGGGAGAAACAGCCATGCAGGAGTCGATGTCGAAGGACTTCTCCTACAATCATCCCTTCGAACTGGCCTATTGGCAGTATGGTCTTAGCGTCGCCAACAAGTGGCGCGAGCGTCAGGGCAAGCCACGCAACGCGGAATGGGACCGCATCGTCAACAACATGTCGCCCCTGCCCAAGAACGCTGACGGCATCTACACCGCCGGACTGCCCAAGGGCAAGACCGACAACCTCAAGAGCTTCGACCCCTTCGATGCCGTTGCCAGCGGCGCCAAGCCCGTCGTCTCTACCGAGACCTTTGCCGAGAAGTGTCGCAATGACCATCCCGCCGTGCTCGGTCCCTTCGGCATGCTGCCCACCGTTTCCGTATGTCACGATGCCATCGCGCCAAACAAGACCCTCGCCTGGGTGATGCAGAACTGGAACTGGGCCACCACATGGGGCTGGGACTACGGCATGACGGCAATGGCCGCCGCCCGTCTCGGCCAACCTGAGACCGCTCTGAAAGCCCTGCTCATCGACACACAGAAGAATACCTACCTGCCGAACGGCCATAACTTCCAGACCTCCGACCGCCTGCGCATCTACCTGCCCGGCAACGGCGCCCTGCTCACGGCTGTCGCCATGATGTGTGCCGGCTGGGACGGCTGTCCTCAAGCCCTCAACCCCGGTTTCCCGCAGGACGGCACGTGGAACGTGCGCTGGGAGGGACTACAGCGCATGCAATAAAGATAAACGAAAGAGAGACTACCTGGTGAACTTCATTCCCTGCTGAATGACGATACCACGGTAGCTCATGTCGACGCGACGTCCGTTCAAGTCATAACATGGTGCATCGGAACTTGCAGAATCGACGTTTCCGTCAACACGGATGATTTGTGTTTGGTCTGCATGATACTCGTAGCATCCCAAGTCGGGAGCCAAGCCTTCATACGAGACATGATTCCCTATTTCCTCGCCCTCAAAACCATTGAACACCAATCCTTTGTCTATCAGATTCGTGGCTGTAGGCTTCAGACGCAGCAGCAGCGTTTCCGGTAGTGAGCCGTCAGTTTGACGGTCAGCCAGAATCAGATGCTCCACATCCAGACTCTCAAAATCCGTCGTCTTCACAGAGAAGCCTGCATTCCAAGAGTTATGGCTCTGTGTTGTCACGTTACTCTGTAGCTGGTCACCCGACCTCGGAGCCACGCTGATACTGTTGTAGATTGTCAGATGGTAGCCGTTATTATTATAGAAGCCGAAGTTTCGGTCGTTATCGTATGAGGTACAGTTGACTATCAGCATGTTGCCGGCATTGCTATTCTGGTCGAAGCCCTTACCGCGATGCCCCACCGCCAGACAACGGTACAGTTCTGTATTGTGCTTGGTACTCTTGCCGCCAAGCTTAAAGCCGTTAGGGTTACCATGATTACGGTAGGCCGACAAGGTCTCGCCACATGTATCGAACCACTCTTTGTCGGTGGCATAGCGCGGATGGTTGGTCATGTCAAACGTCGCAGGCCCATTGTTATAGGTAATACAATTGATGTAAACCGTCGGTGTCCCGTCCGTAACGCGCTGATACGAGTCCCAGCCGTCGTCACTATTGTTCCACGCGCGGCAACCTATATAAATATTACCCGGATTGGCATCACCCTGCTTGTCGGCAAAGCCGTCGGCATTACCGCCGTAGTCGGGTGACGTACCACTCATCGTCTTATAGTCAAAGTTATCGTGCGAATCGCAATTGACAATCAGGTTATGCCCGCCATCGCGGTGCTGGATACCCGAATCGCTATTGCCATAGGCATCAAGACACTCCAGGATATTATATGAGCCTTGGTTCCAGATACCCTTCTTACCGGCATAGCGTATGGTGATGCCAATGAGATGCGTGTACTTTCCCTTCAGCGACACGCCGTTTGAGCCATAAGCTTGCTGGCGGAAGTCCAGCACCGGCTTAGCGCCCTGCTCTGCACGGATGGTCACATAAGCGCTGGCCGTGCCCTCCTTATTGATGGTTATCGTAGATTTAAAGTCGTACTGTCCGTCAAGCAGTATCAGTTCGTCGCCAGCCTTCAGCTTTTGCAGCATGGCCGACAAATTGCCCGGCGTCTCACGCGTCAGGCCATTGGCATCCTTGCCTGTCGGCGATGCATAATACACGGTAGCGGATACGGTCTGTACCAGGGTCAACGCCCACAGCGCCATAACGAAAATCAGTTGTTTCTTCATGCAGATTTGTTGTTTTTATAGCAGTTTTAGCGCCGCAAAGATATAGCTTTTTGGCGAAACAACCAAGAAAGCATGCTTTTTTAACAATCGGCATCTATACACGTAATCGTTTGCGAAAAAAAAGTGACACAAATAGTCTGTTATTGAATAATTTTTCGTAACTTTGCCCCCAACAATATGAGCAAACGTATCCTAAAACTACGAAACTAACAAAATTCTTAATAACAATATTTATTAAACTAATCACTTTATGTCTGTAAATTTTAAGAGTATCAGAACGACGCTTGTCGCCATGCTTCTCTTGTTGGGAGGAGTCGTCGCACAAGCTCAGACCGTAAAGGTCAACGTGAAGGACTCGAGCGGTGAGGCAGTCATCGGTGCCAGTGTCATTGAGAAGGACACGCGCAACGGTGGTATCACCGACCTCGACGGTAATTTCACACTTAAATCAACAGGTAAGCCTGTGGTCATCTCATACATCGGTATGAAGACCAAGACCGTAGACGTCAAGGGCAAGTCAAGCATCAACGTCGTACTTGAGGACGACAACACGACCCTGAACGACATCGTCGTCATCGGTTACGGTTCCGTGAAGAAGAAGGACCTGACCGGTTCTGTTGCTACGGTCAACAGCGATGCTCTCGTTGCCGTTCCTGTCGCCAATGCCACCGAGGCTCTGACGGGTAAGATGGCAGGTGTGCAGATTACCACCACTGAGGGTTCTCCCGATGCCGAAATGAAAATCCGCGTTCGTGGCGGCGGCTCTATCACACAGTCCAACAACCCGCTGTTCATCGTCGACGGCTTCCCCGTTGAGAGCATCAGCGACATCCCCGCTTCCGACATCGAGGACATCACCGTACTGAAGGACGCCTCTTCGACTGCCATCTACGGTAGCCGCGGCGCCAACGGCGTTATCCTGGTGACGACCAAGAGCGGACAGGCCGGCAAGACCAAGGTGAGCTACAACGCCTACTACTCTTGGAAGAAGATTGCCAAGACGCTCGACGTGCTGTCGGCCAAGGACTATGCCACCTGGCAGTACGAGCTGGCACAGCTCAAGAATGCCGAGTCGGTGAAGAACTACGAGAAGTACTTCGGCTCTTATCAGGACCTCGACCTCTATGACGATATTGCCGAGAACGACTGGCAGGACATCACCTTCGGCCGCACAGGCCACACCTTCAACCACAATGTCAACGTCAACGGCGGTTCCGACGCTATCAAGTACACCTTCAGCTACGCCCACATGAACGACAAGGCCATCATGGTGGGTTCTTCCTTCAAGCGCGACAACCTCAGCCTGAAGCTGAACATCAAGCCGACCAAGAAGACCACGCTGGACCTGCAGACGCGTTATGCCAAGACCTATGTCCGTGGCGGCGGTGCCAACGACGCCCAGTCGACCTACGACTCCGACAAGCGTCTGAAGTACTCTGTCATCTATACTCCCTTCCCCATCTCCAACCTCGATCCGAGTGCCGGTACCGACGACGACCTGGGTAACCTCTACAATCCTCTGGTCTCCATCTCCGACAACGACCGCAAGCAGGAGCGCCGCAACCTCAACCTGGCAGGCGCCTTCGGTTGGGAGGTCATCGACAACCTGAAGCTGAAGACTGAGTTCGGTCTGGACCAGTACGACAATTTCGACCAGCGCTACTGGGGTCTGACCACCTAATATATTAAGAATGTTCCGTCAAGCGACAACCAGGGCATGCCTGCCATCCAGCTGGCCACTACCGACCGCCATCGCTTCCGCAACACCAATACCGTCAGCTACGACTTCGAGAAGCTGATTAACAACAAGGACCACAGCCTGAACGCCATGGTGGGCCACGAGTATGTCATCACCAAGCAGCACGTGAACACCGACATCTCTCACGGCTTCCCCGTCAACTACTCTGCCGAGGACGCATGGCGCCTGACCAACCAGGGCTCGCCCTACCAGATTCAGAACTACATCTCGCCCGACGACAAGCTGCTGTCTTATTTCGGACGTATGAACTACAACTACCTGGACCGCTACCTCGTCAGCGCCACGTTCCGTGCCGACGGCAGCTCGAAGTTCGGCAAGGACAACCGCTGGGGCTACTTCCCCTCTGCTGCCGTTGCATGGCGTATCTCTTCGGAGCCGTTCATGAAGAGCACAGAGAGCTGGCTCGACGACTTGAAGCTGCGTTTCAGCTACGGTACGGCCGGTAACAACAACATCCCCTCCGGACAGCTGGAGCAGGTCTATAACATCAACACCACGTCATGGATTAACGGTATCTCCAGCTACTGGGCACCCTCTAAGTCCATGAGCAACCCCGACCTGAAGTGGGAGACCACCATCACCCGTAACCTCGGTCTCGACTTCACCGTCCTCGGCGGTAAGATTAACGGTAGCATTGAGACCTACATCAACACCACCAAGGACCTGCTCATCGCCTTCCCCGTGGCCGGTACGGGCTACAACAGCCAGTATCGCAACATGGGCGAGACGCAGAACAAGGGTATCGAGGCTACCATCACCTGGCACGCCATCAACAAGAAGAACTACGGACTCGACATCAGCGCCAACATCAGCGCCAACAAGAGCGAGATCAAGGACCTCGGCGGCATGAACGACTTCGGTTCTGACAGCTACTGGGCTTCTACCGAGATTGGCAACGACTACTGGATTGCCGTCGGCGGTGCCGTAGGCCAGATGTACGGCTACAAGAGTGCCGGCCGCTACGAGGTCAGCGACTTCGAGGGCTACGATGCCGCCACCAAGAAGTGGATTCTGAAGGAAGGCGTTGCCGACCCGTCGAGCGTCGTCGGCACAGCCCGTCCCGGTACGATGAAGCTTGTCGATACCGACGGCAACGGCAAGATTGAGGCTAAGGACTGCGTCATCATCGGCGATGCCAATCCCGACTTCACCGGCGGTTTCTCCATCAACGGCCGCGCCTACGGTTTCGACCTCTCTGCCAACTTCAACTTCTGCGTTGGCAACGACATCTACAACGCCAACAAGATTGAGTTCTCGACCACCGGCAAGTACCAGTATCGCAACATGATTTCCGATATGGCCATCGGCAAGCGTTGGACCAACCTCAACGCCGACGGTACCATCTGCAACGACCCCGCCACGCTGGCTGCCCTGAACGCCAACACCACGGAGTTCTCGCCCTACACCGACCGCATGGTCTTCTCTGACTGGGCAGTCGAGGACGGCTCGTTCCTCCGCCTGAACACCCTGACGCTGGGCTACACGCTGCCGCAGACGCTCTCCAAGCGCGCCTACATCAGCAGCCTGCGCTTCTACGTCACGGCCTACAACGTGTTCTGCCTGACCAGCTACTCTGGCTACGACCCCGAGGTGTCGACCATGCGCCGCACCAACCTCACTCCCGGCGTCGACTACTCGGCCTATCCCAAGAGCCGCCAGTTTGTCGTCGGTCTTAACTTAAACTTCTAACCCTAACACGACATTCAATATGAAAAAGATATATAGCATCTCAGCAATGACGCTCGCTTTGGCCGCTTCGTTGGCTTCCTGCGACATGGATGCCCCCAACCAGTCGGCACTGGAGCCCGAGGTCATCGGATATACTGAGAAACTGGCCGAATCAGCCGTTATGTCGATTCACCAGTCCTTTGGCGAGACCAACTCCTACCGCGGCCGTTTCACACCCTACTACGGTCTGAACACCGACGTTGAAATCATCAACGGCATACAGGGCTCCAAGACGCCCGACGGCGGCAAGCTCGACCTGGCGGCCTACAACGCCCAGCCCAACAACTCGCAGATGAACACCGACAACAATGCCTACGCCATGTTCTTCGAGGGCATCGAGCGTGCCAACATGGTTATCAGCGCCATCGACGAGAAGGGCGACCCCGAGAACCGTCCCGAGATGGCCAAGATCAAGGCCGAGGCCATGACGCTCCGCGCTGTCATCTATCTCGACCTCATCAAGGGTTGGGGCGACGTGCCCTACCGTTTCGAGCCCATCAACTCGACCACCATCTATCTGCCCCGCACCGACCGCGACACCATCTACAAGCGTCTGCTGGCCGACCTCGACTGGGCTAAGAACAACGTAGCATGGCCCAACGGCGACGAGAAGACCAAGAGCGTGGAGCGCGTCAGCCAGGCTTTCGTCCGCGGACTGATTGCCCGTATCGCCCTCTATGCCGGCGGCTACTCCTACCGTTCCGACAAAACCGTGCGCCTGAGCAACGACCCCGACCTGGCTCCTGCTAAGATGTACAAGCTGGCTGCCGACGAGTGTCAGGCCGTCATCGACCATTGTAACAAGCTCAACACGATGGCCTTCAAGGACAACTTCCTGGCGCTCTGCCGCGACGACGTCACAGCCGGCAAGGAGTCGCTCTGGGAGATTCCCTTCTCCAACGGCCGCGGCCGTGTGCTCTACACCTTCGGCGTGAAGCACAATGCCAAGGACCAGTACACCGGTCAGGCTCAGGGCGGCGTCAACGGTCCCCTGCCCTCGCTGTTCTACGACTACGACGTGGACGACATCCGTCGTGACATCACCTGCGTGCCCTACGAGTGGAGCAACGACGCCAAGTCCAAGCAGGTGCTGCGTAGCGTCAACAAGTGGTGCTTCGGCAAGCTGCGCTACGAGTGGATGACGCGCAAGGTGACCTCTACCAACGACGACGGCATCAACTTCCAGTACATGCGTCTGGCCGACGTCTACATGATGGCTGCCGAGGCCTACAACGCGCTGGGCGACATCAACAAGGCCTGGAACTGCCTGGAGCCCGTGCTGAGCCGTGCGCTGCCCGCTGCCAAGGTGGCTGCCCTGCAGGCCAAGTACACCGCCTCTAAGGACGCCTTCTTCCAGGGCATCGTCGAGCAGCGTGCCTTCGAGTTCGCTGGCGAGATGCTGCGCAAGGCCGACCTCGTGCGCTGGAACCTCATCGACCAGAAGATGGCCGAGGCCAAGGAGAAGATGAAGCAGCTGGCACGCCGCGAGGGCGCTTATGCCGACCTGCCCGAGAATCTCTACACCAAGACGGCCGACGACGGCGAGACGCTCATCATCTACGGTCTGAACCACGGCGAGACCGACGAGGTCGGCAAGACACTCGACGGCTACGAGAAGACCGGCTGGCTCACCGCCACCACCAAGGACGACGTGACCACCTACAAGATTTCCGACGACTTCATCGACGGTCTCTATGTCAACACACCGAGCACACACGCCATCTGGCCCATCTGGAAGACCTTCGTCGACAAGAGCAATGGCACGCTGAACAACGACTGGCTCGGATTATAATCACCTAAAAACAAAGCACAATTATGAAAAATATAAGAAACATCATCCTCGCCGCCGCAGGACTGGGCTTCATCACGGGCCTCGTGTCGTGCAGCGACCCGATGGACGAGATTAAGGACCTCACGCTGGCACGCAACTTCGCACCCGTGGCCCTCACCGCCAAGGTCATCAACAAGACCAACGTGAAGCTGGAGTGGAACAAGTCCGAGGCCAGCAGCTACACCATCGAGGTGTTCGCCAACGACAGCCTCACCTTTGCCGGTTCGCCCGTCAAGGTCATCGAGGGCATCACCGCCAACACCTACACCGTGTCCGGACTGGAGGGCGAGACGCAGTACTCCTTCCGCGTCAAGGCCATCACCGCCGGCAACACCGCACGAGACTCTAAGTGGAGCACCGTCTTCGCCGAGACCGACCCCGAGCAGATTCTCTATGCCGTCGACCTCGACAACGATGTCACCGCCAACGCCGTGACGCTCAGATGGCCCGCCGGCTCTACGGCTACCGCCATCGTTGCCACGCCGGGCGACATCACCCACAACCTGACGGCCGACGAGATTGCTGCCGGTGCCGCCACCGTGACGGGCCTGCAGGCCGAGACCGCCTACACCTTCAAGCTGATGAACGGCACGAAGACGCGCGGCACCATCAAGGCCACCACCGCCATCGACCTCGGCGGAGCCAAGCTGGTGAAGGCCGGCGAGGACCTGGCTGAAGCCATTGCCGCTGCTGCCGACGGCGAGAGCCTGGCACTCATGCCCGGCACCTACCCCATCGTCAACGACGAGGGCAAGACCACCACGGTTGCCATCAACAAGAGCATCAGCATCAAGTCTGTACGCGCCACCGACCGTGCCGTCATCAACGGCGGCTTCGTGGTCACCAACGGTGCTGCCCTGTCGCTCTCTCAGATTGTCCTCAACGGCGACAAGACCGTCTCCTTCGCTGTCGACTATAGCACAGCCGAGGCCGGCAACATGGGCAACCTGACTATCGAAGGCTGCGACCTGACCGGTTTCACCAAGGGACTCATCTATCAGGACAAGACGGCCATCAAGATGGAGACGCTCACCATCAACAACAGCATCCTGCACGACATCAGCGCTGGACAGGACTTCATCGACTTCCGCAAGGGCGCTTACGCCAACCTCCTGTTCACCAACAACACGGTCTACAACGTGACGTGCCGCGACTTCATCCGCTTCGACGACAGCGCAAGCAACTTTGCCGGTCTCACGCCGTTCATCAAGATCGACCATTGCACGCTCGACGGTCTTGGTTCCACCAACAAGGGCATCCTGTACACCCGCTTCGGCGGCAACACAGGCCACACCACCGTCTTCTCCAACAACATCGTGAGCAACTCTTCCGGCATCTTCTCTAACCAGACCAAGACGGCTGCACCAGCCTTCAGCGGCAACAACTACTTCAACTCACCCAACCTCGTTGAAGCCACTGCCGATGCTGGTCTGAAGAGCATCATCTTCGACAACGCCGGCACAGCCTACGACCCCGCCTATGCCAATGCCGAGAAGGGCGACTTCACCGTCGGCAGCGACGACGTCAAGGCCCTCAAGATTGGCGACCCGCGCTGGCTGAAGTAAGCTACGCTTTACAAGCTATGAAGAATATGTTACGACCATTCCCCCTGCTCTGCATCCTTGCATTGCTCTGGGGAAACACCAACCACAACACCCTGACGGCCCAGACCAAATACGGCCGCCAGGGTGACTGGTTTATTGTCAACAAGGGCGAT
>Ga0265298_10009013_pt1 | contig 11924 bp, 12 predicted proteins | sample AusTroGonzalo_MG_3_FD_193486 | JGI IMG/M metagenome (GOLD analysis project Ga0265298, IMG submission 193486) | Bovine rumen microbial communities from tropical cattle in Woodstock, Queensland, Australia - Gonzalo_01 | ecosystem: Host-associated > Mammals > Digestive system > Stomach > Rumen ...
CGTGGCGTCGCGGTCCTCCAGGAGAAGCAGCATAACGCCGTCGCCGAGCTTCAGGGCGGATTCGATGGAGTCGTTGAGGCGGGAAGGCTCGAGCTTGCCGCAGACGAGGCGGTCGACGACGGCCTCGATGTTGTGCTTGACCTTCTTGTCGAGCGGCGCGATCTGCTCGTCGAGCGCGACGATCTTCCGGTCGATGCGGGCGCGGACGAAGCCGTCCTTGCGGAGCTTGTCCAGCACGTCGCGGTGCTCGCCTTTGCGGCCGCGGACGACGGGCGCGAGGATCATCATGGCGGGCCCGGCGGGGAGCTGGAGCAGGCGGTCGCGGATGCGCTGGGCGGACTGTGCGGCGAGGACCTTGCCGCATTTGGGGCAGTGCGGGGTACCGACGTGCGCGTAGAGGAGGCGGAGATAGTCGTAGATCTCCGTGACGGTCGCGACCGTGGAACGCGGATTGGAGCCCGCGGAACGCTGTTCGATGGCGATGGAGGGGGAAAGACCCTCGATGTGGCGGACTTTCGGCTTGCCCATGCGGTCGAGGAACTGGCGGGCGTAGGCGGAGAGGCTTTCGACGTAGCGGCGCTGACCCTCGGCGTAGAGCGTGTCGAACGCGAGCGAGGACTTGCCGGAGCCGGAAAGCCCGGTGATGACGGTGAGACGGTCACGCGGGATCGTGACGTCGACGTTTTTCAGGTTATGTTCGGCAGCGCCGTGGATGATGATGTCCTGCATGATGACCGCGTCCCTTTTGTGAGTTCAAGTTGTGCTGCGACTCGCTCCAGCGGGAGCATCCTGGTGCGAGGAGGAGATGAAGCGCGCCGCCTTGCGCTGCCGGCGTTTTTCGAACTGGAACATCTGAATGGCGTTCCAGCTGTTGTGCCAGAGGATATAGAACAGCGGGCCGAGGGCGGCGACGGGCGAGGCGAACGTGATCGCCAGATAGATCGTGAAGGAAGTGTTTTTCTGGCCGAGGAGCTGGCTGGATTCGAGCTTGCAGCGGCGCGGTCCGATCAGCCATCCGGTGAAGAAGTTCAGGATGCAGACGGCGAGCGTGGCGCAGCCGATCTGAAGGAGGATCGTGACGGCGCTGATCTCCTGCTCGTCAAACGTTTTGCGCGCCATGCCGCCGAGGATGAGAAGCATGACAGACCATGCCCAGAGTGCGTGCGGCGCGATCTTGTACTTGGCGAAGTCGGCGAGCCACGGCCAGAAATGCAGCAGGACGCGCGAGAGGAAAACGGGGAGCGCCATCACGAACGCGATGTTCAGGAAGACCTCGTTGACGAATTCCCATCTCAGCTGGCCCGTGACGAGCGGGAGCAGCCCGATCAGGAAGAGCGAAATGCCGAGGTCGCTGATCAGGAACCCCATCAGGACCGTGGCGACGTTTCCGCCCAGGAACGCGATCACGACCGGGGCGGCGGTGGCGGTGGGGGAGATCGCCGTGAAGAAGACGGCTTTCGCGACCTCGGTGTTGCCGCCGCAGAGCCAGCACGCCAGAAGCCACGCCAGGATGCCGATCGCGAGGTTGGCGGCGAGCAGGTACCAGTGATAGAGGCGTATTTTCAGGCCGCTGAACTTGATGCCGAGACAGGCGTTCAGGAGCATGACGACGAGCAGCCAGCGGACCATGAAGGATGCGCGGGACATCCAGGGGAAACAGAGTCCGATGAAGAGCGGGATGATGATTTTAGCTGGCTGGCTGAGGGCTTTCCACATCAGGTGAAACCTTGTATGACAGATAAGTCGCGGGCGCGAAAAGGAAAGAAATAATATACCTCCAAACGGAATGATTTTCAAGGCGGAAAAGGATTTCCATGACAGCAAACGGAAAAGAAAGACGAAACACTATGTGCCGAATACAAATGATAGTAACGATATGATGTTGTGATTTTCTGCAGGCCGGATGTGCGAAAAACGCGTTTTTGTTGAAGAGTCCGTGCGGCGGCGGGATCGGAAGCATGATTTCCAGCGGTCGGGAAGATCCGGAAGAAAGCCTCGAAAAAGGGATATGGAAGAATGCAAAACGCGCGGAAATGAAGACGGGACGATACGAATGCCGCCGCACGGACTCCGATTTGATACGCAATTGAACATGAGCATGGAAACAGAGGCGGAGGAGCGATGAAACTATCGGAATACTTTCTGCCGTACCAGAAACGGTGGATCATAGATGACGCGCGGATGAAGCTGTATGCGAAATCACGCCGGATCGGCATCACGTACGCCACGAGTTTCCGCGTGAACGACAAGTGTCTGCGCCGGCCGGGGACGGTACAGTGGGTGACCAGCCGCGACGAGTTTACCGCCCGCGAGTTCATCACGGACTACATCGCGAAGTGGGCCGCGGCCGCAAACGCGGTCTGCCGCGGACTTGCCGGAGAAAACGCCGCGGTCGTCGATCCTCTGCACGGGATCCGCGCGTACACGGCGGAATACGGAAACGGCAGCCGGGTCATCAGCCTGTCCAGCACGCCCGAGGCGTTCGCCGGGAAAGGCGGGGACATCCTGATCGACGAGGCGGACCTGCACAAGGACAGCGGGAAAGTGATCGACATGGCGCTGCCGTGCACGACCTGGGGCGGCCAGTTGGAAATGGTGTCAGCGCTGAGCGTGGACGGAAGCGGCGAATCGCCGTTCTGCCGGATGCTGCACGAGGCGGAACACGGCGCGAACGCGATGGGATGGAGCGTCCACAGGACAAGCATATTGGATGCAGTCGAAGAAGGCTTCGTGGAGCGCGTCAACTCCGTGACCGGGAGTGGACTGAGCCGCGAGGAGTGGCTGAAGGCGATGCGGGCGAAATGCCGCACGGAAGACGCCTGGCGGACGCAGTATCTGATCGAAGCGGCGGAGGCGGGCGCGGCGCTGCTGGACTATGGCATGATCGGCGCGTGCGAAAACGATGCCGCCGATCTGGAAAAAGCGTTGAACGAACACCCGAAAGCAATACGCTATGCGGGATACGATGTGGGGCGCAAAAGGGACGTCGGGGTGTATTTCGAGCTGACGCGCATTGGGGACATCCTGTGGCAGAGCGGGTATGAGGTCATGGAAAACATGCCGTTCCGCATGCAGGCCGGCGCTCTGGCGCGTCGCCTCGACGACGCCCGGTTGGAACGGCTCTGCATCGACGCGACGGGGATCGGGATGATGCTGGCGGAGGAAATGCAGGAGCGCCACGGGAAATACCGCGTTGAGAGCGTGACGTTTACGGGGCCGGTGAAGGCCGCGCTGGCGATGCCGGTCCGGGCGGCGTTCGAGTCGCGCGGCATACGGATCATCGCCGATGACGTGCTGCGGCATGACTTGCACAAGATCGTACGGAGTGTGACCGCCGCCGGAAACGTACGTTACGATGCGGAACGCGACGAATCCGGACATTCGGACCGGTTCTGGGCGCTTGCTCTGGCGGTCCATGCGGCAGGGCGCGGAAACGAGGCTCCGTGCGGATTCGATCCGCTGCCTCCCCCTCATGAACGGCGCATGGAAGCAAGTATATTCGGATGGTGAGGAGGCGAATCCTTCACCGCGGTTGTGTCCGACTACGCTCGGGCACACACAGAGTGGGTCGAGCAGTGCCCGGCTACGCTCGGACACGGGAAAGCATCAAATCACCCGGCGGAACAAACAGGGTCTCCGCCGGGACAAGACAAAACAAACATAGGAGCAGGAAATGGGAACTGTAAAACAGGACGCGAACGGAGTCCCGGAGGAATGGACTCTGTTGCATGCGGGCGTGAACCGGCTCGTGAAAAACGGAAAGGACTATGAACTGCATTTGAGCGTGGAGGACCTGGACGCCATCGCGGCGTACCAGGCGAAGAAAGGGGAGGCGATCCCGATCGACTCCAACCATTACCTCCACATTTTGGCGGAAAAACACGGCGTTGAGGAAAGCGAAGCGCTGCGCCTGATCCCGTCCGGTGTGGCCGCAATGGGATTCGGAACGCTGTTCCGCGAGGGAGACGAACTGCGCATTCACGCGGAATGGACGCCGGGCGCGTACGAGCTCCTGAAGGAGAAGATATTCCGGTACTGTTCGCCTGTGATCCGCGGCCTGAAGGAAGGTCCGATCCGCATCACGAGCGTGGCGATGGAAAATGAACCCGCGTTGAACTGCGAGGATGTCCTGGCTGCGGGCGGAGAAGAAGACGCCGACCCGGAGGATATCGGGCGGAACGCCATTGAACTGAAACGGCTTCAGGATCCGATCGAACGCGCGCTCGGGCGTCTGCTCGGGAAAACGGTTTGGGACGAGATCGTGCTGTCCGGCGAAAATGATGAAGAAGACGCATTTGAACGCACAGCGGCCGCAATCGAGGCGAAGGCGGATGTCATTGCCGCCATGCGCGAAGGGCTCGGCATCGCGGAGGATGAAGCTGACGAGACCATGTCCGCGGCACTGGACGCCGTGAAGGAACGCGCCGGGCAGGCGGACACCCTGCGCCAGGAGCTCGACACGATACTATGCGCCGCCGAGGAAAAACGCAAGGCGGAACTGATCGAACAGGGGCTTCAGGAAGGGAAACTGACGCACGCGCTGGAAGACTGGGCGAAGACTCAGGACTGCGCCGTGCTGGCATCCTACCTGGAGCATGCCCCCGCCGTGGTGCCCGGCCGTATGGCGTTCGCGCCGGATAAACGGCGCGCGCCGAAACGGAACCTGAGCGCGGCGGACGAGGAAATGATCCGGAAATTCGGATTCGACAAAGACGAATATCAACGCGCCATGCACGGCTGAGAAGCCGCGGCGCAAAACAATCACAACAAAAGGAGACATGAACCATGTCAGCACTCACTGAAGCCAGAGACACCAGGGAAATCGCGGCCGGCGGCGTTCACTACACGCGTGAATTCACCGTTGCGTCGGGCAGCACCGTCTACGCGGGCGCCATTACCGCCGTCAATTCCAGCGGAAACGCCGTTCCCGCCACGTCCGCGGGCGCCATCACCGTGGTCGGCCGCGCCGAAAACACCGCGGTCGGCGGCGAAACCGTCAAAACCCGTTCCGGCATGTTCCTCTATGCCCCGGTCAGCAGCGGCGCGTTCGCCGCGAGCGACTTGAACAAGACTTGCTATGTGAAGGATGACCAGACCGTCACTCTGACCGGCGGCACGGCGTCCGTGGTCGCCGGCGTCGTCCGCGATGTGCTCGCGGACGGCGTGGTGGCGGAAATCGGCAACGGACCGCGCTGAGCCCGGCTGCCCGAGTTCAAGAAATAGAAAACAACCTGAGAAAGGAAAAGAGACATGGAACTCAATCATGAAACGCTGTCCGCCATGCGCACCAGCTTCAACCTGAAGTTCAAACAGGCCGTCGAAGGCGCGGAGACGATCTACCGCGACCTCGCCGACATCGAAGGCGATCCGAAGCACACCGCCATGGAAATCCCGTTCCTTGACGCCTTCGCCGGAATGCGCGAATGGCTTGGCCCGCGCCAGATCAAGAACCTGGCCACGCACAAGATCCGCCTCGTGGAACGTCCCTGGGAGGACACCGTGGCGATCCCCGTGCGCGACGTCGAAAGCGACAACTGGGGCATCTACGGCACGCTCGTCGCCGCCATGGGCGAGGCGGGCGAACAGCTGTGGGACACGCTCTTCACCGAGGCGCTCGTGAATCCGCCGAACTGGATTGACGGCTCAAGCTTCTACAACAGCAGCCGCAAGTACGGCCCGAGCACGATCAACAACGTCACGACCAATGCGCTCACGTTCGCCAACTTCGGTTCGTTCTTCACTCAGATGTACTCCTTCCGCGGTCACAACGGCCAGCCTGTCAACACGCGTCCGACGCACCTGATCGTCGGCCCCGCGCTGGAAGATACCGCCCGCGAAATCCTGTACTCCGACACCTACCGCGACTCCAGCGACCAGGAATTCGCCAACCCGCACAAGGACAAGGTCAAACTGGTCGTCAGTCCGCGGCTCACCGGCGCCAACGCCAACTACTGGTTCCTGGGACGTTTCACCGGCGCCCTGAAGCCGATCCTCGTGCTGAAGAACAAGGAAGCCGCCCTCACGATCCTGAACCAGCCGAACGATGAAAACGTCTTCATGGACGGCAGAATCCTCTTCGGCGCCGAGGCGTATGGCAACGCAGCCGCGCTCTTCCCGCATCTGCTGGGACGCGGCGGCACCGCCGCAGGCTGAGTGGTCTCGGAATAAACGGCTGACGGTCAAGGGGGAACAGGGTACGGGGAATCCGCCGCGAAACACTATCTCCTTGGCGTGGAGGCGGATTCTTTCCGATCGCTTGAACAATCAGGAAGTCCGCCGTACGGATCCTCCGCCCGTCCCCCTTCTCCGGAATCAGCCTTTTTTTCTTTTTGCAGCTCAAACAACAACGAAATGAAAGGATCGTCTCATGGCATACGCCACGATCAATGAACTGAAAGTGCGTCTCGGTCAGGATTATACAGGCCTGTACGGGAACGACGAGGCTGGCACGGCGACGGCGCAGGCCGATCTGGACGCCGCCGCCGCGGAAATCGACGCGGCCGCCGGATGCCGGTATGAAACGCCGGTCGTGTCCGAACGTGCCGAAGCGCTGCTCCGCGACTGGAACCTGACCTTGTGCGAGGAGCGCGCCCGGGTGCGCTGTGCGGGCGATTCGCTGCCCGACAAACTCAAAATGCGTGTCACCCATGTGCGCGGATCGCTGGAGAAAACCGCGTCCGGCGAACTTGTCCTGCCCGGTGCGTCGGAGTCCGTGCGCGGACAGGGATTCGCCACGGTCGCCTGCGACGAACCGGTCTTCTCGCGTGAAACCATGAGGGGTTATTGAGATGCGCGCAATGGGATTGATTTCCGGCTGGGACGGAAGCGGTTTCGACATCGCGATGCGGAACATCCGCATCCGTTCGACGCTGACCGGGACCGTTTCGGTACACGGAGAGGACGGCAGGAAGGACAGGCTTGCCGCCACAAGCCGGCGTACGGAGATTGAGTTCGACGGGCTTGTGGAAGGCAGCAACGTTCCGGAGGCCGGGGAGACGCTGGTGTTTCAGGAGAAAACGTACCTCATCACATCGGCTGTCCTGACCTCGGAAAAGGGAAGATACCAGAAGTTCGCCGTGAAGGCGGAACGCAGCGACGAGGCCGAGGTGTCGGGGCTGTAACGGCTTGAGAGAGACAGAATAAAACAACGAACAACAGGAGACGGAAATGAACGGGGAAACTGCAGTCAAGGCGGAATCGCCTGAAAACGAATATGATCCGGAAGCGGAAATCATCATGGAAATCCTGAGGCAGATCAACGCCGAACTCGACGAGATAGCCGAAAAGCTTGAGGAAATCGGGACGGTCAATTGAGACAGGGGGGCGGAACATGCTGAAACTGAAACACAAAAGCGCTGTCCGGAGCAGGGATTCCGGCGGGGCCTCCTACCGCGAGATCTATTACGGGACGCGGGAAGAGGTGGAGGAACGGAGCACCCGTCTGACGATCGGCGACCGGGACAAATCGGGCGAATATGAACTTGTTTCCTGGCGTACCCGTCAGATCGGCGGTCCGGTCTACGAAATCGAGCTCAACTGGGAGAACCTGAATGCCGGAAGCAATCTGCGTTTTCTGATCGGGCGGCACGGCCCGAAGGAACACACGCTGGACGTGACCGTCATGTCCGTGCCGCTGGAACGCCATTCCGACTACCGGACAAACTGGAACTACTGCCTCGCGGCAAAAGGAACGGATGAGGTTCCCGCATGGTGGACGACGGCGACGGATCCCGTGCTGACGGCGGTGCAGCGCGCGAATTACCGCTGGGTCAAGACGCCGCAGGCTGTTACCTCGCTCGGCGAATCGTGGCATCTGCTGAAAATGCCGGTCATGAATTGCGAGTCATATCTGATGCCGAGCTATACGATCACGGAGTTCAGCCGTCACTGTACGCTGAAAGACGCCTCCTGGGCCGCGGCGGCATGCGCCGGAAAGATCAGTTCGCCCGCGCTCGGCGACTTTGGAGTCGGCGTAACGAACTGGCTGAACCTCGGCGGGCAGATCCATCCCGACGGACGGCGCTATGTCGCGAAAGTCATTTACAAAGCATCGCCCGATCCGGCAGGCTGGGACGACACATTGTATGAATCGGCGGAGGAGAACAACTCATGATCGTACCCAGACTGGAATCCGGCGAGAATCTGTTCGAGGTCTTGCGGGAGAAATTCAATGCCCTGGCCGAAGCAGTCGAACAACTCGACAAACTCGCATCCGCGTCCCCTCTCCTGGATGTCCTCGACACCGGCGCGGGCAAACTCATCCGCTGGAACGGTCCGGAACCGGAAAACGCGGGCGCGGCATCCTCGGAGACAGAAGTTATAACGGGATATGCCGGAGCGTTTGCCGTGAAGCTCGTCGGAGGAACTTCCGCCCGGATTTATAACGGATCGAATCCGTCCGGCGCTTATGCCGGGGAAATCCGCATCGGAAACGTGATTCACAACATGCCGGCCGGCACCGTCCCGGTTGCTCCCGGACAGTCTGTCGGGATCTATCTGACCGTGTATTATGACACGGCAGCCACGCCGCCGGCTCTTGTATACGGTTTTGCGAACAGCCTGTCCGCATTCGTTACGGGGTCACAGGGGTGGTACAAGACACTGGCGAACGTCAGTTCGGCCGGGACTGTGACCCAGGTGCATCTGAGCGGCGATGTCGAAATCTGCGGGAGATGGATTTGATGAGCTGGGACGATTATCATCTGAACGATCCGACATTCTGTACGCCGCTTCCGGTGATACGCGGGCTGGTGTCCGCGCTCTGCGAGCGCCGGGAGACCGTGGATTCCGATTTTCATGCGAGCTGCACGTCGTCCGGCACGTCCGCGGTCATCGACAATCAGCTGGCGCACATTCTTACCGGAGAATGGTACGACAATGCCGATCCGCGGGAGATCCCGTTGCGCAAGATCGGAAAAGAATACGCATACGATGTTATCTGGGGGATCACCCGGTGGATTTCGTATATGCATCTCTTCGATACGTTTCTTCTTCTCACGCTGGATGAATACAACTTCCGCCGATTCACGGACAGCGCGGGGAACGCTGTTTACGATTCGCTCGAAGACCTCGCGGCGGCACTGGCGGAGCCGCTGATCGTGCCGGAGACGCACCCGGAGAACAATTCCTATCCGAAGATATACGTTGACGGGACCTTTCAGGTCTGCCTGAATGCCGCCTGGGCTTCGCAGAGAACAAGGATGTTGAAACTCCTCCGGTATGTAAGTGTTTCCAATGGCGGGTTTTTGATGCGTCATGCCTATTCGCCCGCCTCTCAGCACAGTTACGGTTCATCGCCGCAGGCAGCCTATGATGCTATCCCGAACTGGACCCTTTACGAAACCGAATTCGGCGGATGGTACAGCCCGCTGGAATGCTGTGTGAACTACGAGAGTACGGAACTCGCCGACCCGAACGAACACTGGTGGATCCGTTCTGCATGGGAACCAGTTCGGCTTGTGCCGGAACACCATGGTTGTCCGGTGGCATCCGGCGGCAGGATCATTTTCGATGCGGTGGATCTTCGCGAGCGGGATGAAGACGGGAATCCGATTGAGGACGAATACAATACCTATGTTTTCGATCCGCTCTGCACGACCATATCGTCCGGGACGAACACGCTCGTCCTGAGCGACGGCGTTTTTGCATCGTGGGGGTACGGCTCGGCATCGGGCGTGGGCGGACCGGAAACCGCGCCGGACAATTACATCCGTGGATGGCAGGCTCAAAACGTCCGGGTCATCTACGATTACGAATCCAATTTCATTTTCAAACAAGGGAACTGATATGCAGGACATTGTTTTTTATGCGGCCGCAAACGAGACACTCGGCGTGGTCCGGGACTATGCAAATGAGCGGAATTCGCCCGCGCCGGTTTTGACGCTCGGCGTCTCCGTATGTCTGCGAATGCGGTTGTTTTCCTCTACGGATGGCGCGACGCCGTATCCGATCGCCTCACTTAACGGCATTTCTGACTGGCAGTGGAGCATGGACTCCGATTTCGACCGGGGCACGGCCTGTAAACTGGTCGCGGACGAGGGTGGCATCTCTGTTCATACCGAGACCGATACGGTCAATGGCGAAACTATGAACTTCACGGAATTCGTGATCCAGATTTCAAACATGAATACGGAAGAGCTTGCGGCCTGGCTCGGGAACGAAAAAATGAGATCAGGAATGACCGGAGAGCTCGTCGGTTACGACAGTAGCGGGAATGCCGCATTCGTGTTGCAGATCGAGAATTTCTCGGTACGGAACCGCGTTGCCGGACTTGTCGACCCGACCGTATTGGATCAGGAAATCGTGACTCGAACTCAGGCTGAACGTATGATCCAGACCGCAGTTTCCTCTTCGGCAGACACAAAACAGGATAAACTGACTTCCTCCAATGCGGGAACCGGGATCTCTGTCTCCAATGCGGGGGTCATCAGTGTTTCCGGCGTTCCACAGAGCGCGGTAACCGGACTGGTGTCCGATCTCACAGGAAAGCAGGATAAGCTCGTTGTGGGCGGCTCATACGCCATCAATGTCACAAGTGCTTCCACGGCCGGAACCGCGGGCAAGGTTACACTTGAACATGTTTATGTCGGAAACTCTGCAATCGCGGATGGTAACAACATAATCATGTCGGACTTTCTGCCGACTGCGAACGGAACGACGCCTGGTTTGGTGAAGTCCGCAGATACCAACATGCTTACCATCTCAAGTGGCGGGATCAGTATTGCGGTACAGACCAACATCGCGGGCGCGCTTACTTCCGCGGCAAAAGCGAAAGTGCCTACCACATCAGCCGTTCAGACTTTCGTGAGCAACTATGTTTCCAGCAATTCGCTCAATTCCGGCTATGTGTCGAGTTACGTCAACAGTGCCAATGTGATTCCACAAAGTGCGGTGAGCGGATTGTCGGGTGCGCTCCAGAGTAAGCAGAATACACTTTCTTTTGATTGGGGACTTGAGTTTGACGACGATACTCTTTCTCTTGCTCGGTATCGGACCATTCAAAATCCGACCGGGAATTCTATTACATTAGTCCCTGGTGAAGCATATAGAATCAATGCGACGACTTCTTCAAAAACGCTCAACGTCGGTACAATCGCAGACGGCAAGTGGGGGCTTGAAGGACACCTGGAAATCTTTGTCGCAAACACGGGCTATGTCGTGACAGGTTCCAATGTCGTGCTTGCAAATGCACTTGAGCCTGATTCAGTAAACAACTGCACCGTGCGTTTCCATGATGGCATGGCAATCATCAGCGTGGAAGACCATATCGCCGGTTACATTGTTACTGTCAGCGGGGGTACGACTGCCGGAAGTCTTTACTATGCACTTAGGACTGCATCCAATCCATACATTGCCGTAAACGACACGCTTGCAGGGCAGACTCTTGACCTCGGTGGCGTGGTTACTTCCGCAGGAGAAAAACACGTCGTCGGCAACGGTTACACCGAAACCATCGTCAGTGGCGGCATAAACTGCACCAGCAAAACCACCTTTGCAAACCTCGGCATGGATGGCGTTATCGTCAGTTCCGGCACGCTCACACTCGGTGACGTATACATCCCGAACGGCGCGACCGTCGCGGTCAGCGGCGGAGGACTTGCCATTGAGAAGGTCAGCGGAAACGGCGGGGTGATTGATTTGGGCGGCTCCTTTCTTTTCGTGAATTCTCAGTCGGCTAACGTTTCAGGTTGTACGCTAACAAATGGATATTACGCCACCGGCGGTGGATGCGCTCGTATCCAGACATACGCAAAATTTGAAAACTGCGTTATTAGTGGCAATCGCGCCGGTGTTTCAGGCGGGGCATTTGGCTCTGGATGCGGTCTACTTGTTACAGGGAGTGCTGATATTATTGACTGTGTAGTCAGCGGTAATTCTTCGGTAAATGCGGCTGCTGATATTTTTGTCGGTTCAAATGGCGTTGT
>Ga0265298_10009014_pt1 | contig 11924 bp, 14 predicted proteins | sample AusTroGonzalo_MG_3_FD_193486 | JGI IMG/M metagenome (GOLD analysis project Ga0265298, IMG submission 193486) | Bovine rumen microbial communities from tropical cattle in Woodstock, Queensland, Australia - Gonzalo_01 | ecosystem: Host-associated > Mammals > Digestive system > Stomach > Rumen ...
GCTTCAATGAGGAAATCCTCCGCATGGAGAACCTGGCGCTGGAAGGCCTTCCCGGAAACGGGGCCTCCACCGCTGCGCTCAATGCCTACACGGAGTATATTTACCAGGAAGGAGTCCGGAGCTGGAAAGCCCTGGAAGAAAAGTACTGGTTACAGTTCGGACTGGGATTCTGATTCCTACAACTTCTCACCAAAAGCCAGGTCTCCGGCATCTCCCATGCCGGGGATGATGTAGTTGTGGCTGGTGAGTTCTTCGTCAATGGCCGCCACCCACAGGGTATAGTTGCTGTCCAGTTTCTGGCACAGCTGGTCTACGGCATAACGGCTGGCAATGGGGCAGACCATGTGGGTATGGGTAGCCTGTCCGCCTTCCTCTTCCAGTTTCTGCAGGGTTACCTCCATGGAGGCGCCGGTGGCCAGCAGGGGGTCTACCAGAATGAGGGTCTTGTCCTCCAGGGAAGGGCAGGTGCAGTAGTCTGCATGCACCTTGAAATAATCTCCCTTGCCGGACTTTCTGAAAGTGGCCAGGAAGGCGCTCTCGGCGTGGTCGAACACGTTGAGGAAGCCTTGCTGCAGCGGCAGGCCGGCCCGCAGGATGGCTGCCAGCACCAGCTTGGTGTCCGGAGTGGAGACCTTGGCCACGCCCAGGGGAGTGGTGACCTCCTTCTCCGAGTACGTCAGGGTCTTGGAAATCTCGTAGGCGAAGATGGCGCCCACCCGCTCCATGTTGGTACGGAAGCGGAGGCGGTCTTTCTGGATGCGGACGTCGCGGATTTCGGCGATGAAGCTGTTGAGAACGGTGTTGTTCTCTCCAAGATTGACGACTTTCATAGGCTGACGAATTAGAATTCTACCTACAAATATAATAAAATCCCTTTTACATCTTCACCAGCTTCTCCTCCGAAAAGGAAAAAAACGAATCTTCCGCCACAATCACGTGGTCCATCAGGCCGATTTCCACCGCCCGCAGTGCCCTGCGCAGGATGTCGGTCTGGCGGATATCGGCCTCGGAGGGGAGGGCCTGGCCGGAGGGGTGGTTGTGCACCAGCACCACGTGGGTGCATTGTTTTTCTATGGCCCGCCGCACTATGCGGGGCGTGTCAATGAGGGTGGTTTCCATCCGTCCCGCCGTGATCATTTCCTTTCCCAGCAGGTAGTTGGCGCGGTTCAGGTACAGGATCCAGGATTCCTCGTGGTCCAGGTTCTTGAGCACAGGCAGCATAATCTGGTAGACCAGCTCCGGCGTGGTCACGGAGCGTTTGTCCATGAGGGAGACTTCCTCGAAACTGCGCCGGCCCAGTTCCAGTGCGGCGGCAATGCTTATGGCACGCGCTTCCCCAACGCCTTTCTGCTCCATCAGTTTCTCCAGGGGCATGGCCCCCAGCAGGGTGAGCCTTCCCCCGGCGCAGGCCATGAGTTCCTGCGCTACCTCCATTACGTTCTTGCCGCCGGTTCCGCTCCCCAGCAGGATGGCCAGCAGCTCGGCGTTGGAGAGCGATTTGGCTCCCCGCAGGCGCAATTTCTCCCGAGGCCGTTCATCGGCCACCATGTCGAGTATCTTCATGGGAACCAAATATATAATACAAAAAACGAAAACAACACAATCGGTGAAAAGATTGTGTTGTTTCAGGGGGTATTTTGTGGGTTTTACCCGATTTTTCAGAAGAAAAATATCGGTTTCTTATTGCACGAAGGCAATGATCTCGCCCTTGGCTACGTTGTCTCCCTGCTTGGCCAGCACGGCTACCAGCAGGCCGTCCACAGCGGCTACTATGTCTTCGATTCCGTAGTAGGTCTGTACATGGCCCACCACTTCGCCAGCCTTCACCTTCTTGCCCACCACGGGAGCCTTGGAGGCGTCGTCCACGTCCAGTTCCCATAAGAGCTGACCCTTGACGGGGCACTGTACGGGCGTGGCCTTGGGATACTTGGCCACATAGTCTTCCACCTTGAACTTGGGCATCTCCACCACGGGGCGTTCCACTACGATGGGGGCGCCGGCCTTGGCCTTCATATCGGCCAGATCCTTTTCAAAGCGCTCCTTGGCAATGCCGCTGCGGTAGTCTCTGTACTGGCGCTCGAACATGGCCATGTTCAGGAGTTCTTCGTCGTCCTCGCCGTAATCCCAGCCTTCCTCGTCCATCATCTTGCGGAACTTCGGAAGCTCGTCGGGATACATATCCTGCGGGTTGCCGGTGTAGAACTCCATGCCCTTTTCCTTGGCCAGGGCCACAATCTCGGGATCCAGTTCTCCGGGCAGTTTGCCCATGTTGCCCAGAATCATGCCCCAGGTATCCTTGTCGATGGTGGTCCAGCGGGGTTTGTCGTTGAGCATGTTGAAGAGGTTCATCAGGGCCGTGTTCTTCACGTACTGGCTGAACGGGGTAACCAGCGGCGGGTAACCCAGACGGGGCCATACGTACTCAACCTCGTCGAAGAGCTTGACCATGAGGGTGTCCAGGCTCATCTCGGGACGGCCATGGGCGCGCTGGGCGGCGTTGATGGCGCCCTGGAAGCCCTTGAGGTCAGCCATCATGGAACCCATCATACCGCCGGGCAGGCCGCAGCCCACCAGCAGGGAAGTCATCTGGGAGTTGGTGGGGTTGATCCAGTAGCCCAGGAAGTCGTCAATGAATTCCTGCGTGAGGCGACGTACCTCCATGTAAGCGTCCATATTGATGTCCTTCACCTGGAAGCCATCGGCCTTCATCATCTGCTGCATGGTAATCACGTCAGGATGGACCTTACCCCAGGAGAGGGGCTCTACGGCAACATCCAGATAGTCGGCTCCGGCGCGGGCCACTTCCAGCATGGAAGCAGGGGAGAAGCCGGGACCGGTATGGCCATGATACTGGACCTTGATTTCAGGATGGGCCTTCTTGATGCCGGCCACAATCTGACCCAGTTCGGTAGGACGGCCGACACCGGCCATATCCTTCAGGCAAATCTCGTCGGTACCGTATTCTACCAGCTGGTCCACCAGCTTGAGGTAATAGTCCACAGTATGCACGGGGGAGTGCGTGATGGACAGGGCGGCCTGGGAAATCATTCCGCCCTTCTTGGCAAACTCGATGGAGAGTTTGAGGTTGCGGGGGTCGTTGAGGCCGCAGAAGGAACGGGCGATATCGGTGCCCTGCTTCTTCTTCACCTTGAACATGAGTTCGCGGACATCGGCCGGAACCGGATTCATGCGGATACCGTTGAGGCCACGTTCCAGCATGTGGGTCTGGATGCCAGCCTTGTGGAAGGGCGCCGTCCATTTGCGCACGGAGATATTGGGATTCTCACCATAGAGCAGATTCACTTGCTCGAAGGCACCGCCGTTGGTTTCCACACGGTCGAAGCATCCCATGTCCACGATGGCCGGAGCCACCCTCACCAGCTGGTCCACACGAGGTTGATACCTGCCGGAACTCTGCCACATATCCCTGTATACCAGGGAAAACTTGATTTCTCTTTTAGCCATATCTAAATGCGCAAATAGTCGTATCCACAAAGATAACAATTTTTACCGTGCCCCCATCCCTTTTTCCTAAAAACCTCTCCCGGTAACGGTATCAAAGGGTAAAATTGCTATCTTTGTTGTACAGTCTTATTTTGTCATTAAAAGTAATATGATTGATAACACTAAACTGCCATACGACGCACCTGCCATTGAGGTCGTTTTCTTTGAAGTGGAAGAAGTGATTTGCCAGAGCCCTTCTTTACCTGGTCACGGCGACAGCGATAATCAAGGATAATAGTCAGCCCCGTTTTCCGGATGAGCTATGGAATACCTTTCGAAGCAACGATACGACGAGATTGCAGCCGAGTTGAGGCACCTCATCGAGGACGTCTATCCCAAGGTGAAGGACGATCTCGCGGAGGCCAGCGCGCAAGGTGACCGAAGCGATAATGCAGGATACCGTGAAGCCAGACGGATTCAGGGGAAAACCATCAGCCGTATCCGTTTTCTGCAGAAGGTCCTGGAGAATTCCCGCGTGATTGACCCCAATGTCCTTCCCAAAGACAGAGTCAGCCTTCTGAGCCGGGTCGAATTCACGAACCTGTCGACCAATACCAGGATGAAATTCGAGATAGTCAGCCCCCACGAGATGAATCTCGAGGCCGGCAAGATTTCGCTGAAATCCCCGATCGGCGCCGCCCTGATGGGCAAGAAGGTCGGCGAAATCGCCGAGGCTCAGGTCCCCTCCGGAACCCTGCGCCTGAGAATCGAAAGCATTACGCTTGATTGAATGAAAGCGGATATGACGAATCTTTTCATACAGGCCATCGGCAAGTTTCTGCTGGGCGTTGTCATTCTGGGCTTACTGATCTTCCTTCCGGCGGGCTCGTTTTCTTATTGGCAGGGATGGCTGTTTATGGGCCTCCTGTTTGTGCCGATGTTTGTGGCCGGGCTGGTGATGTTGGCCAAGAATCCGGAACTACTCCGTAAGCGCCTGAATGCCAAGGAAGAGGAGAAGGAACAGAAACTTGTAGTAGCACTGAGCGGCCAGATTTTCATTACCGTTTTTCTGGTAGCAGGCTTCAACTGGCGGTATCAGTGGATCCTGTTGCCGGATTGGGCCGTATGGGTATCGGCCGTGGTATTCCTGGCTTGCTACCTGCTTTATGCCGAGGTGCTCAGGGAGAATACCTATCTTTCCCGAACCATAGAGGTGCAAGAGAATCAGAAGGTTATCGACACAGGGCTATACGGAATCGTCCGGCATCCGATGTATACTGCCACCACGCTTCTGTTCCTGTCCATGCCGCTGGTCCTGGCCTCTCCCATCTCTTTTGCCATCATGCTTCTGTACCTTCCCCTCATCGCCAAACGCATCAGGAACGAAGAGAAAGTCCTTGAGGAAGGACTGGATGGCTACAAGGAATACAAATCCCGAGTCAAGAGCAAGGTGATTCCATTTATCTGGTAAATATGAAATTCTATTCCTGGGCCTTGCAGACGGGACGGATGAGAGCGCCCATTATGCGACTCTGGGTCTGATCTGTTTTTCCTACACAACCAATTATCCCGTCATAGAAATCTAACACAACGGCAGTTGTAGGGTTGGCGGCAAGTTTCGTCGTCCAATAATATCCCCGGAGATTCATTTGGGTCGGACAACCGAAATCATTCACATAGCCGCCGGCCGGAAGGAAGATGGATGATTTGTTGGTTCCCTCGACGAGGAAGCCGTGCACGCCGGTATCTTTGTAATCATCTATCCATATCCATTGACAGTGTAGGGCCAATTCTTCACAGTCCTCCGTCGACGGCATGGTCCAGCTTCCGCCCCAACAGGCGATAACAGCGTCGTCCACATCATAGAGTTCCTGGATGTTGTCCGGTTCTCCGTCCCCCGCCCAATACTCGGGCCGGTTCGACAGGCAATACTTTGTAAGCTTTTTCTCCCCGGAGCCTGCCCACTTGTTGCCGGAAGGAAGGGCCAGGTCAACCATCTATGGTTCGGACACGTCCTGCCAGACAAGGCCATCGGTTTTTACGTCAACGACCTCGGAAACAGGAGGTTCGTAAATTCTACAGTTATTCTCCATAAGGCACATTACTAAGGTTGCTTAGCGTTTTCGCATGTTGTCTTTCGGCCCCAATTTTCATCTTTGAACGACACTCATGTCATGAATCCGTCAACGCTTGTCATGAATGCGTCAACACTTGTCATGAATGCGTCAAATAATGACATTCCCGAGCACTTGAGCTTGTTTTTCCCTTTGAAAATGAGTAAATTTATACAACTAAACAATACGAGCTATGAGTCAAAAAGAATTGTATTCAGTACCAGCTACAGAGGTTTTGGAATTAACCTCGGAGGGCGTGGTTTGTACCTCTGTGCAGGTAACCAATGTTGAGTTAATCGAAGAAGAGTGGGATGGGTAGGAGGCACAAATTATGAAAAAGGTTTTAAATTATTTAGTGTTCGGCGCTGTAGCCATTATGTTCAGCGCCGCCTTGGCTTCTTGCCAGAAAGAGAGTGCCACGGCTTCTTCTGAAACGTCCGAGATGCACGTTTTCCATGTAGAACTGGATGCCGCCGTGGCCGACACCAAAGCCTCCTACAACTCGCAGGTGATTAACTTCGAGTCCGGTGACGCCTTGTATGTCGTGCTTACCCAGCCTACTTCTGCCACCTGGTCTGATGCGACAGGGACCCTCATCTATGACGGCAATTCTTTTATAGGCGACATAGCTTATAGCGGTACCTACAGTGGTTCGGACATCATTACTGATGCCAAAGACCTTAGTGCGGCTTTCCTACCCAAAGGATATAGCGCTGTGAACTATCTTTCCGCTACGGGTGCAACTACGGCCACCAATGCCTTCTATGCCGGTGCCAAGGATGCCGCTGTTCCTCATCTGGTGCATCTTACCGCTTCGGTGAGTGACGAGACCGGCGAACCCAAGAGCCCGCTCTTGTTATTTCCTGAGAATGAAGTTTTGTCTTATACCATTACGGCAAACGCTCTCTCTGCAGGTGTGCATACGGTCTCCGTCTCCAATGGAAATGGCACTACCATCAGTGGTGAAGTAACTGCGAAGAACAATATGCCCACAATCTTTGCAGTAGCTTTCCCTGAAGATGTCATGGCAAGGACCTATACCTTGGGTATTCCCGGATATTGCGATGTCCCTAAGTCAGGAAGAACCCTAATTGCCGGTATTGTGGCGAATATCACCGTGACCCCTAACGCCCCGCTGCCAGGTGTGTTCAGCGTAAGTTCAAACCAGACGGTGAAATTCTCTAAAGGAAACCTTCAGGCCTTCTTCGCCAACTCGGGTACCAGCTGCACATGGCGGTTCGCTGCAAACCAGTGGGACATTATTGGCGATGCTTCCGCCAACAACAGCATCGACGGCGACGGCTTCGTATCGTCCGCAGGCGCCGTAGACCTTTTTGGTTGGAGCACCTCTGCAACAACTCTCGGTATCTATAGCTCTGAAACGTCAAGCGATTACTCCGGTACCTTCGTGGACTGGGGGAGTAATGATAATGTCCAGGCCGGTATCGGCACTGGCTGGAGAACATTGTCCAGCACTGAGTGGGAGTACCTTTGCAATGGCCGTACGAGCGTAGCTAAACGTTACTGCATGGCGACCGTCAATAATGTGATGGGCGTGGTTATTTTCCCGGATAGTTTTTCGCATCCGTCAGGTGTTGTTGGAATAAGTAGCCCCAATATTGATGATGCAGCATTTACCACTAACAATTGGTCGGGAACTGACTGGGGCCAAATGGAAGCCGCCGGTGCCGTGTTCCTGCCTACGGCGGGGCATCGCAATGTCACTACGGTCAACGGAGTGGGCATAGATGGCCTCTACTGGTCAAGTACGTCTAATGGTGACGAGAGCGCCTTCGGCCTGGGCTTCATCAATTACGACATGAAGACTAATAAAAGCAGTAATCGGCACATCGGACGCTCCGTCCGGTTGGTCCAGAATCAATAACCCGGCTCTTAACCTGTTTTTTGGCCGATATTATGGCGAAGTTCTGTTTGGGTTGGAGGAGCGAAGCGACGATGCGCTTTAGGAGGCCATAGGCCGACAGGGCCTGCCGGCCCACGCCGTCACACTTCTAGATGTGGGGATTGGAGGAGCGAAGCGACGATGCGCTCTGCAGAGCGCCGGCCGTACCCGGGATTTTGCCGCGAGGCAAAATCGTAGAGGGAGAAAAGGCCGCGGGGGTGTATGAGGGGGCAGAGCCCCCTGTATTTACCCAAAAGAAAAAGCCCTCGCGAAGAGGGCTTTCTTTTGGGTGGATGATGGGGCTCGAACCCACGACACTCGGAACCACAATCCGATGCTCTACCAGCTGAACTACATCCACCATATTTGGGACTGCAAATGTAAGGATTATTTTCGGAATACCAAAAATAATTTGCAGGAGCCCTGAGATTTCTTAGCGGACGTTGTACGTCATCTGTCTGACAACGGCCTGGCCGCCTTCCGTGGTGATTCCGTACATAACCAGAGTGAGGCTGCTGAAGTAAGGAAGCTTATCCACGGGGATGCTGAACATGCGGTCTTCGGTAATGAGGTCGTCTTCAGACATGTGGACGGGATCCTCACCATTGCCTTCCTGCTCAATATAGAGTTTCATGAAGTTGTTTTCCACCGTGTAGTAAAAATGGAAGGCATGGGCGTTGTTAGAGGATTTGGCACGGGTGATGGTGAAACCTATGTTATAGTATCCGCCGCTGAATCCCTGGATCAAAAGATCGACGGGGTCCTGGGCCAGTGCTTCAGGGTCGTCAAGGGGCTCGGCTTCCACAACGTTGGAACGGAGCACTTCCTTGAGGCGGATGTCCAGATTGCGGTTGAGGATGTCGAAGAGGGCCAGGTAACGGGCTCCTTCGATTTTCCATTTGGCTTCACCCACGGCGTCTTCCACGACAGCCATGTTGTAGCCGTAATCGTTGTACAGCAGGCCATCGACAACGTTCACCATATCCTTGACATTGGTCTCGGTATAGGTGTCTTCCAAGTTACAGGACCAGCAGGCGAACAGGCTGGCAATCAGGAGAGGGATGAATTTTTTCATGCTGTCTTGGTTTTACTTCTTGTAGGATGTGCAATTAATTGGATATCGATGTCTTCTACCGTGTAGCCTTTGAACTTGCGGCGTCTCAGATGGGAGGCGACCAGCATGTTCAGCTCTTCGTCAATGATGTCACGGTAGGTATGGTTCTCGCGGTCGTACAAGTGAATGTGACGTACCACGTTGACGTCAAAGAACATTTTGCTGGTGGCCGACAGGCGGCGTCCGTAAATGCGGTTGTCTGCCAGCTGGGAGAGGATGTTATAGACGGAAGCCACGGTAACGTGAGAGCCTTGCCTGGACAGTTCTTCGCAGACCATGTCGGCCGATGCGTGTCCGAGGCCCATCATGACTTCGTGTACGGCCAGACGCTGACGCGTGGCCTTAAGGTTGTGACGGCGCAACTGAGTGCGGAACTCGTCCATGGTGGGGATGGGGAGAAGGGGTTGGGGCATGTTGTTAATAGTTTAACAGGGCTTGGGCGTTGGCAATGGCGGCCGCAGTAACCGTGGCGCCGGAAAGCATCCGGGCCAGTTCCTGCACGCGGCCTTCGCGGTCCAGGCACCTGACGGTGGTATGGTCGTTCGTTTTACTTACTAGGTAGTGGGCGTGGCCCTTGGCCGCCACCTGCGGAAGGTGGGTAATGGCAAAGACCTGCATATCGGCCCCCATCTGGCAAACGAGGGAGCCCATTTTGTCGGCGGCCGATCCCGACACGCCGGTGTCAATTTCATCGAAGACGAGGGTGGGCATCTGGGTGAGACGCGCCATGACGGACTTGAGGCTGAGCATGATGCGGGACAGTTCACCGCCCGATGCGGCCTTGGCAATGTCCGTGGGAGCCTTGCCGGTAGAGGAGAAGAGGAATTGGACGTAATTGGCGCCCAGCAATCCGGCGGGTGCGGGAACAACCTCCACCTGGAACACCGCATGGTCCAGTTCCAGGCTGTGCAGCACCTTCTCAATCTCCTGCGCAAACGGTCCGGCCGCTGCCTTCCGTTTGGCCTCCAGAGAGGCACAAATCTCCTGGTGCCGGGCCTCCAGGCCTTCCAGTTCCTTCTGCACGCGGGCACATTCTTCGCCCAGGGAAGTGGCGTCCTGAACCAGGCCCTCCAGCATATCCCTTTCCGCTATCAGTTCCTCCACCTTCTGCAGTCTGTGCTTCTGAAGCAGGCTGTAAATGAGGGAAAGACGCTCTTCCACCGCCTGCAGGCGCTCGGGGGAAGCCTCGGTACGGCTGTTCACCGTCGCCACTTCGGAGGCAATGTCTTCCACTTCCAGCCGGGCCGATGTCACCCGCTCGGCCAGCTCCTTCAAAGAGGGAATGTAGGCGCCCGCCTTGTCCAATAGGCGGGAAGCTTCGCGGAGAAGATGGGCAGGGGAGGCGCTTTCCTCCGAGGCGGGGGAAAGGAGTTCCTCTACGCCGCAGAGGGTTTCCTTGATCTGTTCGGCGTGGGCCAGTTCGTTCTGTTCGGCCTCAAGGGTTTCCAGTTCACCGGCCTGGAGTTTGGCCTCGTTCAGGCGCTCCCAGCGGGAACGGTTGTATTCCTGTTCGGCCACTGCGTGGGCTTCCCGCTCCCGGAGTGTTGCGAGCTTCCGGCGGGTTTCCAGCACCTGCATCCAAACTGAACCGCATTCCTCACGCATCGCCATGGTTCCGGCCCAAAGGTCCAGGGCGTCCAGGCGGAAGCGCTCCTCGCCCAGCCGCAGGGTCTGGTGCTGGGAGTGGATGTCCACCAGCTCCCGGGCCAGGTCTTGCAGGACGGGCAGGGTTACGGGCTCGTCGTTGGCGAAGCTGCGGGAACGGCCGCTCGAAGCCACCGTGCGCCGCAGGATGAGGCGGTCGCCGTCGTCGGGCAAATCGGCCTCCTTCAAAATCCTCCTTACGGCGGGCGTTATGCCGAACTCGGCCTCCACTACGCAGTTGTCCCCTTCGGGGCCCACCATGCCGGCATCGGCCTTGGCGCCCAGTACCAGCGAAAGTGCTCCCAGAAGGATGGATTTGCCGGCTCCGGTCTCTCCGGATATAATGATGAGGCCCTCCGGAAACGTAGTGTCCAGAGAGCCTATCAAAATATAGTTGGAGACCGAGAGGCTGTACAGCATGGCTTATTTACCGCTCTCGATGTCTATAGGATTTTCGTTCTGAGCCTTGCGGTAGAAGAGTTCGCCGTTCTCGAATTCTGCGATGGCAGTGAGGTCCGGCTTGGGCTGGCGCTCGTAGTACTTGGAGATTTCGATCTGCTCCTTGTTCTCGAAGACTTCTTCCATGGTGTCGCGGTCTCCGCGGAACTCGTCCAGTTTCTTCATGAGTTCCTTCTTTTCTGCCACGGCAATCTGGTTGGCCCTCTTGTAAAGAATCACTACGGATTCGTAGATGTTTCCGGTGGGGGCGGCGAGGTTCTTGATGTCGCGCGTCACCGTGTTCACAGGTACTTTTTTCTTGTTTTCCATTATGTAATTTTTCCTAATTCTATATTAATGTACACCGGCTGTGAGGAGAGAGTTTCAATTATTTTTTTACCTCTTCCTCCGTCTCGCCGCTGCGGCCCAGAATCTTCTGTACCTGGCGGTACAGGCGGTCCATCTCTGTGCGGTGATTGGACTCGGGATACTCTCCTATGAAGTTCAGATAATCGTCCACGAAGGTGAGATAGCGGTCCTTCTGCTTCTTGGCTACGCTCAGGCGGGCGTAGTGGTAGGAAGACATGGCGGTATAGTACAGCACTTCCTCGCGATAGACATTATCTGCATTGGTCTTGAGTACGTTCTGCAGTTTGATGCGGGCGGCCGGGTAGTCTTCCATCTTGTAATAAAGCTTTCCGGCTTCGAAGTCCTTGCGGTCCAGGCGCTCCATGAGGTCGGTCAGCATTTCCCGGCACACGGGGATGTGTTCATCGTCCGGACGCTCCCGGATGAACTCCATGATGGCGGCCATGCAGGAACGGGTGGGCATCTGGTCCAGCTCCCAGCGGTAGGTAGCCCTGTACATGCAATCCAGGCGGTAGAAATCGGCCTCTGCGGTGAAAGGGCTGCGGGGGAAGTTCTCCACAAAGCGGGCGAAGTTGGATTCGGCCGTGTAGTAGTCCTTGTTGCGGTAGTTGGACAGGCCCCAGTAATATTGGACGGTGTCGTCTCTCTCGGTGCCGTTGGTGAGTACGGCCATGGATTCAAACAGTTGGGCGGCCTTGGAATACTTCTTTAAGTTGAAGTAATTCATGGCGGCGTCATACTTGGCGTCTATGTCTCCGGAGGCCAGCAGAAGCTCGTACTGGGATTTGCAGGACAGGGCGGCCAGCAGGCACAGGGCAAGAAGCGCAGAAAGTTTCAAATATCTCATTGTAAGAGTTAATTAGCTTGTTCCAGGAGGAATTTTTCGGCGTCACGGGCG
>Ga0265298_10009015_pt1 | contig 11923 bp, 13 predicted proteins | sample AusTroGonzalo_MG_3_FD_193486 | JGI IMG/M metagenome (GOLD analysis project Ga0265298, IMG submission 193486) | Bovine rumen microbial communities from tropical cattle in Woodstock, Queensland, Australia - Gonzalo_01 | ecosystem: Host-associated > Mammals > Digestive system > Stomach > Rumen ...
TTAACAAATTCAAGACCCTAAAGGCATAAAAATGCGTATTTTTTACCTTTTTTATGGTGTATTTTTGGCAAAATTCGTATATTTGTGCCGAAATTTTGTTTGATGTAAGGTTTATGAAGCATTTCAAGGTATTCAGGATGGCCCTCATGGCCATGATGTTGATGGGTGCCGCCGCCGTGTCGGCACAGGTACATTTATCCTTTGACGGCATACCTCTTGACGGCAGCTATCAGATGTTCAAGAAGAAGCTGCTGGCCAAGGGTTATAAGTATGCCAAGGAGAATGAAGAGACCTCTTCACCTGCGATATGGGGCAAACCGCCGGGCTTCCTTGACAGGGAGGTCGGCCTTTTCATCCGCTATAGCCATGACAGGAACCAGACGGTAGGCGGTGTAACCGCCGTGATGTATGAGTTCAACAAGTTCGACTATGAGGCTTTATCCAATTATCATACGCGCACGAATAAGGGCGCTACTTCTGTTGCGACCTATTTTAAGTATGATGAGACACCCGAAATGGAACGTGTTGACCATGAGGTTGTCGTTACCATACCCAACAAGGGAACCGTAACCGTATGGGATGGCGTTGACATGGATGAAAACCCTGTTTTGACCGTAGAGTTCCGTGATGCACGGAACATCCAGCTCATTGAGCTGCCTGACTATAAGGATCCTGCACCTGTGACCTATGATATAGCGCGTTTTGTCAGCTGTGCAAACGGCTGCAAACTTTCCGTCATCAACTATGTGATGGAGCTGTCAGGCGTTTATAATGGCCGCAGGTTCCGTATTCAGGCAAGGGATTCCGATAAGGAGATTCTTGCTCAGTTGATGGATTACAATAATAATCAGGAAGTGAAATCGACCCTCCTGAATACTTATGTGTATTCGGTGGTGCGTGATAACCTTCCAGAGAATACCGTTGCTGTCACCTCTAAGCGTATGGAGAAGGTTATCTACGCCTATGTCGATGCCCAGCGCAGGGCCAGGGAGCAGCAGAAGCCGACTGTGCGCGGCGTGTTATGGGGTATGCTGAAGGACTACCTCTACACACCGAAGGAAAAGGCACAGATGGATCGGATGATTCCCAAGCAGGTACAGGAACAGATGTTCCAGGGCATCTTCGGAGCCGTCGGCGGCTCAGGCCCCACGAACTTTGATATGCTCTCCCCTGCCCAGCAGGCGGACATTCATGAGTCATCAAACGGAAGATAGCCGACGTGCTATCTTCTTTTTTTTATGCTTGGCTGTCGTATGGATAGATGTCCCACTCCTGCAGGGCTTCGTCCGGGTTACAGCCGTGATCCATCGCTTTGATGACCTCATATTCCAGGCGGTACCGTCGGGCTATTTCCAATGCTTCGGGGCGTGTGAAGCGTGTCTTCTGGTGGCACACATGATGATACCACCACCGCCAGAAGCATTTTTTGATGTATCTGAGTGGTCTATACATTATATTTTATGTATTTCTGCTGCAAAGGTACGCAAAAAATCCCATATTACCAAGGTTTTACCTCGTAAATTTGTTAAATCAAGAGATTGATTATGACATTTTTTGCTTTTGCCGCCGCATTTCTTAACTTTGCAGCTGTTAATGGGTTAAATAGTATTCTTATGACAATGCAAAGGATTTTACTTGTCATGTTTTCGATGTTCCTCACCCTCTCCGTTTCCGCTAAGGACAAACGGGGAGGGCGGGAGTTTTGGATTGACCGCTATATGAGCGTGTGCTATCCGTTGAAGTCAGTGAGGATCACCTCTAATTTCGGGACGCGCAAGGATCCCTTCACGGGTGAGAAGTCGGCCCACTCCGGCCTGGATCTCGCCGCGAGGCATGAGTCCGTCATGTCGATGTTCGACGGTGTGATTGAAGGCACCGGCTCTGACGGCAGGAGTGGAATGTATGTGGTGATACGCCACGGTATCTATACCGTCAGCTATTGTCACCTTTCCAAGATCCTTGTTGAGAAGGGCATGGAGGTGCTTGCTGGCGATGTCGTCGGTGTCACCGGCTCCACTGGCCGTTCCACCGGCCCGCATCTGCATATCACTGCCAAGCGCGACGGAAAGCGTGTCGATCCGACGATGCTCCTGAGATATATCGCCTCTGTCCGTACAGAGGCTATCGAGGCCCTGGGCGGTAAGCCCTCTTTGGCCTCCATCCCCTTTGACGAAGGCTGTGAGGATTTCATCAAGCACTATTCTGGTATTGCCATGCAGCACCAGAAGCAGTACGGCATCCCTGCCTCCGTCACGCTGAGCCAGATGGCCTATGAGAGCGGCTGGGGAAAGAGCGACCTCGCCCGTAACGGGCGCAACTATTTCGGCATCAAGGCCAACCGCAAGTGGCTGGCCGACGGTAAGCCCTACAGCGTCCATGACGATGATAGGAAAGGTGAGAAGTTCTGCAACTACTCTTCTGTCGAGGAGAGCGTGGAGCATCACAGCCGCCTCTTGATGTCTGACCGTTACAAGAAATGCCGTAACCATAAGGTTGATGACTATCATGGCTGGCTGACCTCCCTGAAGCAGGCCGGTTATGCCTCTGCCCCTGATTATGTCGCCTCGTGCGAGAAGATCATCAAGCGTTATAAGCTCTATCGCTATGACGCGATGGCCATGGCTTGATTAAAGTATTGATATTATGTGGCATACTCCCGACCAGCTCTTTGACCTCCTGCCCTTCCTGGGCGTTTGTCTGCTGATAGTGCTGCTATTGGTATTCTTCGGCAGCAGGAAGGCTCCCGGCTACCGCTTCTTTGCGGGTATGTGGGGAGAGAAGAGCGTCGCTTCGGCCTTGCGTACCCTCGGCAGCGGCTACAGGGTTCTGAATGACTTATTGCTGCGCAGTGGCTCCACCACCTGCCAGGTTGACCATGTGGTCGTTTCCAAGTATGGTATCTTCGTTATCGAGACGAAGAATTTCAAGGGGACGGTCACGGGCAGCGACCAGGCCCGCTACTGGTCTTGGGACGGCGGTGACGGAAACAAGACCTTCTACAGCCCCGTCGAGCAGAATAACCGTCATGTGGAGGTTCTTTCCTCCGTGCTTGGTCTTTCCCGCGAGCTGTTCGTACCTATAGTTGTCTTCACCGGTAAGGCGCATATCTGGCTGGACACGTCACATTTCGTGCTGTTCCTCGGCCAGCTGGTACCGTTCATCCGTGTTTTCCGTCGTCAGGTCATCGATGAAGCGCGTCTCAGGCCGATCGCAGAGCGTCTGCAGCAGCTGAACATTACCGATGAGAGGGTCAGGGAGGCTCATGTGGCCAATGCCCGCCGTGCCGCCCGTAGATGAAGGAAATTGTCTGGTTTAATTTTTTCATAATACGCTTAGTTAATTGGTTAATAGTTAGTAGTTAGATTGAATCGGCATCAGCGGATGCCAAGAAAGGGATGGCCTGCTGGCCGTCCCTTTCCGTTTTTTCTGGCGGTACGCCAAGAAAAAACCCGCCTACCCTCGCGGGCAGTCGGGCCTTGATAGATTATGGAAAGTAAAGTAAGATCAGTCGTTGATCAGCATCGGCATCATCAGCATGAGGAAGTCCTGTCCCTCCGGCTGCTCCGACGGTACGAACAGGCCGGCACGTGAGGGGTCAGCCAGACGAAGCTCCACCTCGTCGCTGTCGATGTTCTGCAAAAGTTCAATCACAGAGGCACCCTTGAAGCCGATGCTCATGGCCTGGCCGTTGTACTCTGCCACCATCTTCTCCGTTGCCGTCTTGGAGAAATCCCAGTCCTCTGCATCGAACTGGAGGGTGTTGTCCTCCACATGGAAGCGGATCAGATTGCTCGCGTCGTTGGAGAAGGGAGAGATACGCTTCAGAGCTGAGAGCATATCCAGACGGTTGGCACGGAGGATGTTCGGGTTATTCTGCGGGATGACGCTGTTATAGTTGGGGAAACGTCCCTCTATCTGGCGGCTCACCATCGTGAAGTTCCCTGCCGTGACGTGGATGTTACGGTCATCGAAGGTGATCGTCACCTCTTCGCCGCTCTTGCCGAGGATGTTCTTCAGCAGGTTTCCCGGCTTCTTAGGCAGGATGAACGAGCCGACCTTATCGCCCTTGACGTTCTCCAGCTTGCAGCGTACCAGCTTGTGGCCATCGGAAGCCACCACCGTCAGGCCGTCCTCTTTGAGGTCGAAGTACAGGCCGTTCATGACGGGGCGAAGCTCGTCCTGTGCGGTGGCCAGAATGGTGTGGGCGATGGTATCAAGCAGGGTGTTGTCCTGGATCTTCACCTCTGTGACGATATCCTGCTGGAGTTCCGGGTGTGTGGGGAAGTCCAGAGCGTTGTCGAAAGGCAGGGAGAAGGAACCCTGGCCGTACTTGACCTTCATCTTATGTGTCTCTTCGTCCACGGTGACTGTCAGCTCAGCCTCTGACGGCAGGCTCTTCATAGCGTCGGTGATGTCCTTGGCGCTCACGGCAAACTGGCCGTCGCCGTCTGCTGATGCCAGCTCCATCTTCGTAATCAGGGTGTTCTCGCTGTCCGATGCCTTCAGGATAAGCGTCTCGCCCTCCACGATAAAGATGATGTCACTCAGGATGGGGAGTGCGTTCTTGGTGTTCACTACCTTGCTGACCATCTGGAGGCCGCTGTTGATCTTGTTGTTGATGATGGTAAATGTCATAACTGTGGTAGCCGATATTCCCGTCGGCAGAGCGGATTCTTATTTTTTTTATTCTTGTTTATTATCTTGAAAATTGAGACCCCCGGCTTGCACGGGAACTCCAGATTTTACTCTGGGATGATGTTTAGGGTGATCAAGCCCCTGTTTCACCAAGTCTCAAAAGGTTTAGTATTCGCTGACTATTTTCCTGACGGTGTTATACACTTGCAGCAGCTGGTCGATGGAAAGGAAGGTGGAGGTTATCACGCCCTTGTCCTCGTATTCGAGGCCGAAGAACTGGTTCCCGTTGCTGCTCTTCTGGTAGGCCATACCGTCGGCGTAGATCGTTTCCGTCTCGATGCCGAAGCCGCCCTTTCGGTTGCGGGTGGTGGTGAGTACCAGAAGCTCGTCGAACTTCACTGTCTGTCCGGGCTGGGTGCCGATCTGCTCCAGCAGGCCGATGATGGCCTCAGTCACTGTCTCACGGCAAAGTGCCGTTGCCTCTTTCACGCATTTGGTGATGGATGTCTTTACTTTCATAATCTTACGGTTTTATTGTTAGTGATGTTAAAGATTCGCTGTCTGACGTGCGAGCTTTCCGAAAACGCCGTTGACGTAGTTCTCCAGCTCATGGTCTGTGCAGTGGTAGAAGATGTTATCTGGAACGTAGCCCATGAAAACGTCCTCCATGAAGCGCGGTACGCCGAAGGGTGACTGCTGCGCCTTGATATAGAAGCTCTCGGGATAGAATTTCTCTGCGGAGAAAATCTCGTTGTCAACCTCGCGGAAGGGTACGCCCTCGTACTCGTAGATGCCGCTCTCTATCTGGTGTATCTTCGCCATTTTCAGGCTGCTGATGACATGCCAGAAACCCTTGTAGTCCTCGCAGATCCATTCCCCTGCGCTGGCAAAGTACGTCGGTTCATCCTCGGTATGCACCTCGAAGATATACGCCTGGCCGCTTGGGGTGTTCACCTTACGGACGGACTCGACGCATGGCAGGCTGAGGATGTCTGCTATATGCTGTCCTATCTGGATGGCTTGTCTGTACTCGCTTTTCATAACGCCGGGATTTACTTGTTATAGTTCTTAGCCCACTCTTCTATCTCGTCGGTCATATCCTCACGGATCAGGAGGATGGAACCTGAACCGTCACCCCACCAGTCATACATCCACTGCATCGTGTCGCTCTGCTTCTCGCGTCCGTTACCCTCCAGACCCAAAGCCTTGAAGAGATCCTTGAAGCGGTTGGAAAGGCTCTTCCGCTCGAAGTGCTTGCCCTGATAGGCCAGATCGGTGATGTAACCGTAAACCATTACCGGCTCCGTCTCACCCTTGAAGATGGTGTCGGTGTCGCCCCATGCACCATGAATGATGGTGTCTGCAAAGAGTTGTTTCTGCTCGTCGTTGAGATTGGAAAGAATCTCGTTGAATGTTCTTACTGCCATAATCTTTATATGTTTATTTAGGATTTTACTACGGATGCCGTTGCCACCAGAGTGCCGTCGGTCAGATAGAAGGAACATTCCGAAACGCCCATCCCGAAGCATCTGAGTGCGCAAAGCCCTTCTGCGTCCTTGACTGATACTGCGCTGTCGCTGATAACCTCCTTACTTCCGCTGTGATAGGAGATCCTTAGCTCTCCCTGAAGCGTCTGGGGACATTCGCCCGTGAGGTGTATTTTAGTCCTTATCATTTTTTTGTTGCCTATTTATATGCCGTCGGCTGCGGTGTTTGTTATGATTTTCACATTTTCACGCTACGCTTGTCTGAGTTTATCGGGTTTCCTGTTCTGGAAGCTTTTACTTTTATTTCAAGTCTCATTGTGTCCATGTGATCTTTTTTTTATGTCATCGGTACGACCTTTATCTGTATAGCCTTTTACTTGCCTTGAAGAAGGAGGGAAGACTTTACCGCCTCCGGCGGTGGAGCAAGACAAGCGATGAGGGAGGAACAATTTCGTGGAATACCCAGATAGTGATTAGCTATCTGTGGAAGGCTGCTGCGATAATTTTCCTTCCGAACCTGTAAGGCACACCTGTGCTTGGCGGCTCCGGTCTTTACCCTACCTTTGCAAGGTAAAAGGGGTCAAGTACAGATAGGTCGCAGTATCGTGATACGTTACCGATAAAAAAGGAGAGCAGGGACAGGTTCAATGAGCCGTTAAATCCCTTCACTCTCCTCTTGCGACAGCATTATGAATTGACAGTCTTCATGTTGACCGTCTCAGGCGTTTAGTCCTCGTCGATAGGCGGGTTGAACGGTGACTCATAGACGGGCTTTACAGGCTGCATGGCCTCTTTGATGCGCAGCAGCCGTTGGTATTCCCGTTCCTCGTCGGAAAGGCCCTCCAGACCTTCCGAAAGCAGCTCGTCAAGCTTCTCGCGTGAACGGCGTTCCTTTTTCTTTTTTGGTTGCTCCTGGGGCTGTACCGCTGGAGCTTCCGGTGTTTCAGGTGCTTCCTGAACGGCTTCTTCTTGTTCTTGTGGTTCTTCTTCCACAACCGGCTCTTCAGCAGGAGTTTCGATAGCCTCTTGCGGGGCTTCTGACACCTCCTGCGGTTCCATGCCGAAGATGTCCTCGTCTTCGGTGAAGAGCTGGCTGGCACGGCGGTACATGACGTATGCCAGCGTTGTGAGGACGAACCAGAGGACGGTTACGAACAGGTCTATCCAGTAGAACGTGTTAAGTGCTATCTTGTCGTAGTGTGCGGCCATGAAGGCCACTGCGATGATGGCGATGTACCAGAGGAACAGCGTTCCCAGCAGGTTTCTGAAAATCTTCTTTTCCATGACGGCGTATTTTATGCGGAATGGTAAATCTTTTGCTTAACCCAGTCGCTCGTTTCCTCTGCAATAGCCTTATCGACTTCTTTCAGCCGCTCTTCACGTACACGCTCGTTTCCAAAGTCGTAGGGCTTGAAGAACTCGATGCGTTCCAGCGTCTTGTTCGGAGCATCCTTCTCAGGACGGCATTTGTCAAGGCTGTCTGTGACGAGCGTGGAAAACAGGCGGTTGACGTGTGGCAGCGATGCACTGCCGACGATGGCCAGATAGATGTTCTCCTTGTCGTATTCGAGGGAGAAATCATCTGCGCCCTGACGTGTGATCCAGCATATCTCAGGGGTATTCAGCTGCATGAGCGGTGTGCGGATATAGGCAAACACCGATTCCAGCTGGTCCATCATCTTCCACATATAGAAGTTCTCGCACGTCTGTACGAGGTGCCTTATCTCGAAATGGTTCCGGAGAATGATGAAGATGGAATCGTAGTCATAACCCAGGAATCTCAATAGGTTAGGCAGTGCGCTCATTGGCGCGGCCTTCTCCTGTTTAATCATTTCCTCTGTGAGTTGGTCGTTGATGACCACCCAGAGCGAGGCAGCAAGGATGTTCGCGGCCTGACGGCGAATGAACACCGATCCCATCTGCCTGCCGTTCTCCTCGTAGGCGGCACGTAGCAGGTTCTCTGCCATGGCCAGGCACTTATTCAGTGTCGGCAGGTAGCGGTACTGGATGGGATTGAACCGCATGGAGTGTTCCACATCCGTGATGTCCAGGACACGGATCTTCGTGTCCTCGTGGCGGCTGATATAGTCCAGTGTCGGCAGCGTATAGCCGCCGACGGGCTTCAGGCCGTCATACTGTTGGTGATACAGGCGTATCTCCTTCTTCTCTGCGTATCTCATAAGCATATTACTTTTTAACTTGTTTCGGGTTATCTTTGTTGGGGATGTATATCTCCTTGATCATATCCTCCACGTCCTGATTCACTTGATTGTAGCAGGCATAGAGGATTCTCTCGCGGGCATCCCTTGACTCGAACTGGTAGGGCTTGGGAAGCGGGTAGTTCTTATAGTCGTCTTCCTCAGCCTTGATCTCCTTCATGTCGAAGTTCGTCTTGCAGAAGAACTTGGAGGTCTTGAACTCCTCCGCGTTCTGTATATCCATCGTACCGCCACGGCCTGTCTTCGTGACCACGAAGTCACGGGCGACCTGTCCGCAGAGCCAACCGGTGGACATATCGGAGATTTTCGAGGCTGGCACGAGGTTATCCATGTTCTCGTTGATATTGATGGAGGTGCGGTCACGGTCGATGGTTACGCCCTTCTTCATCTGTACCACCTTTCCGAATATGTCGTTTGACATCCACTCCAGCGTCTCTTTGTTACGCAGGGAGCCGCAGATGACGTTACCGATGATAGAGACGATCTTGTCTTTATTCACCTTGCCGTAGCTCTCTTCCAGCTGTGGAAGCTCCTGGAAGCCCAGCACGACGCATACCTTATTGGATCGTGCCGTTGCAATCAGGTTATCCACACCGTAGTAGAACAGCGTCGGCAGCTCGTCCACGATGATGCTCACGGGGATGTTCTTTCCCTGTCCGCTGTTCACACGGGTGGTGAGTCGGTTCAGGGCCATGGCGTTCAAGGCGCTGATGATCTTCTGCTTCTCCGGGTCGTTGGCAATCAGGAGGTACGACGGGTTCTTCGGGTCTGACACCTTCAGGTCGAAGTCGTCACCGTCCTTATGGAACACCCAGTATGCCTCTTTCGTCGCCAGACGGGAGATTTGTACGCGCAGCGTACCGATCATACCTTCCAGCTGTTCCATGGCCTTGTTGTCATACGCCGTGATGAACGGTGCCAGGAGGGGGAACACCTCTGCATCGGTCTTCAGCACCTCGAAGATCTGCTCATAGTCGTGGTTGAGGAACGAAAGCACATGGGGCATATCCGAGTATTTGCCGAGCCAGTAGTACGAGTCGGGATCTACGAGGCCGACGGAGTACACTGTGCCTGCGGCACGGGCCTGTTCTGCCAGGTCGCGGTTCGCCTCCGTGTCGAACACGCGGCCTGTGAGCTTTCGGTGGCCTGTCTGCGGGTCGGTATAGTATTCCGGCCAGAGCATCGTGTTCTTATCCTTGTACGGCATACGCTTGTAGTTGACGAAGAAGTAGATACACGAGGCCAGGAAGTTCACGGCAGCCTTGAAGAAGAAGTCATCTGAGCCGCCTCCCTCCTTCTTACCGCCCTGCAGGGATTCCACCAGCACCGTTGCCGTTTCCTGTGCGCCTGCGAGGTCGCCGATGTACTTATGCTGTATCGGGTTGATGCGCTGTGAATATTCCACGTCCACGAAGTTGATGACGTTGAATTTGAAGTCTTTGCCATCCTTCTTATTCTTCGCGTAGTTCTTACGGTAGTGGTAGTAGAGTTTCTGCGCCAGCGTGGGGAACTTGTAGTCATAGACTACCATGGAAAAACCTTTCGCTGACTGCTGCCGTATGAACGGCTCCACGACGGAGAATGACTTACCCGAACCAGGCGTACCGATGACGAAGGTACCACGGAACGGGTTGTTGATGTTGATCCATCCGTGACGGAACTTTCCCTTGTGGTAGTACCGCATGGGGATGTTCACGGAATATTTTGTTTCCTGAAACTCTTCGTTCTGCTCAAAACTCTCGTTCTCGAAGTTGAAGCGGTCTTTCATGATGCCGTCCTTGATGTATTTAGAGACGTTATCCAGCGCGACGTGGACGGCGAGTGTGCCGATGATGGTGGCTATCATATAGAGCCAGGTGTGTATCATCAGCGAGAAGACGTAGGTGTCGAGGTATTCCGTGGAGAAGAGCCAGAGCGACAGCACCAGCAGCACGAAGCCGATGCCGATGGGCCAGAAGACCATCTTCCGGGCATCAAACTCTATATGCTTCTTGTTGCGTGTGCCTATACACGTCACGAACACCAGCAGCAGCGTTGCCAGCTTACTGTAATACAGGTGGCCCGGCTGATAGAGTATCAGGCCGCCGATGCGCTGATGGATGATGACGAGCCAGCTGCCGAAGCCGCTGATCATATCATCGGTCACCACGTACTCGAAAAACTCAATCATGATGGACACATAGACCAGTGTCCGGAACAGTTTGTACGTTCCCTGTAGTTCTTTGCTCTCTTCCATATCGGATTATCGGATGTTTTGCTTCCAGTTGGCGTAGCACCTTTCGATGACCGTATGCTTCCGTGTCGGGTCCATGTACTGTGCCCGGATGCGGATGGAGTGCCACAGGTCTTCGAAGGTGGTATATTTCAGCACGATCAGCAGCTGTGCCAGCTGCTTGTTGACCAGCTTCAGCTTGGAACGTGCCGAATCAAGGATCTTGTTTCTGTCCTGTTCCGTGCGCTTCTGTTTTGACAGTGACGCATTATACAGGTCTTGCGCGGCTCCCAGCGACGTGTTGATAATGGAGCCGTAGAGTCCGCTGGTGTTTGGCTTCAGCAGGACGGCGATGGCGTTGGCCGGTGCCGAGGACATGGCCGAGGACACCTGACTGACCAGCTTGGAGGTACGTTTTATCTCGTAATAGATACCGTACAGCTCTGCTGCCATGCTAACCGCGTCATGGAAGGTGTCGAGGTAGTTGTTGAACTCCCTTTGGAAGGCGTTGGTGGCCTGCACCTCACGCCCGACGAACACATGGCCTTCGGCCACCAGCTCCTGCGCGAGCTTCTGCGCTGTCAGGGCTTTCGTGGCATCCCGCTTGGCCAGATAGATCCTTGCCGCCAGCGTGGGGTTGGATTCCACCGCACCGGCAGGCAAGGACGCGAACATCGTTAATAACATTATATAGATAAACTTCTTCATGGTCACAGCGTTTTTAGTTCATGATCCTGACTGCATCCTGTATGCGGTTCCACCGCTCTAAGCAGTTCTCTGCGATGTCGCCTTTGTGGCGCTCGAACATCCCGCGTGTGTAGAACGCCCAGATGTCCTTCACCCTATAGTAGGCGACGCTGAGTATCAGTTTGCGTACTTTTGTGTTAAGCTCATCCATTCGGTCCACCAAGGCCCAGAGCATTTCCGTGCGCTCTTTGCCCGTGAGCATATTGAACTCCCCTCCCGTGGAAACCGAGAACTTCAGCATCCTGAAGGTCTTGATGAACTCCGTGATGGTTTCCATGTAGAGGTTGTTCATGGCCAGGGTGGCGGCGATACCCTCCGGATTACGGGACATGACTTTCTTCAAGTCCATCAGGTCACGCATGGTACGCACGGCCTGTGCCGTGAGGTTGGTGCCTGCGTTGAAGGCTTCTGCGTAACCTGATGCCGTCTTCAGGTAGGAGTTGTATTTCCGCTGCCACTCCTTCACGGCGTTGAAGTGGAGTGCCATCGTGTTCTGCAATGCAGAGATTTCGAGGAGCTTGGTGGTCTGTGTTTTATATTGGTCATTGACACGTTTCGTACCGTCCATGACGGCCTTCTCCCAGAGGGGATCGACGCTCACGTAGTCAATGGCGAACACGCCC
>Ga0265298_10009016_pt1 | contig 11923 bp, 8 predicted proteins | sample AusTroGonzalo_MG_3_FD_193486 | JGI IMG/M metagenome (GOLD analysis project Ga0265298, IMG submission 193486) | Bovine rumen microbial communities from tropical cattle in Woodstock, Queensland, Australia - Gonzalo_01 | ecosystem: Host-associated > Mammals > Digestive system > Stomach > Rumen ...
GCGGCCGCGCCATGATGATAGTGGGCAACGAGGCCACCCTTCGCCACTACCTGCAGAACGCCGTGGAAATCAACGAGAATTCCCCCGTTCTGGTGGACAAATACATCATGGGCAAGGAAACCGAGGTGGACGCCATCTGCGACGGCACGGATGTCTTCATCCCCGCCATCATGGAGCACGTGGAGCGCACCGGCATCCATTCCGGCGACTCCATCAGCGTGTACCCCAGTTTCAGCCTCAGTCCCAAGGTGAAGCAGGAGATTATCGACGACACGGTGAAGCTGGGCAAGGAGATTGGCATCGTGGGCCTGTTCAACATCCAGTTCATAGTGGATGCCGATGAGAACGTATATGTGATTGAAGTGAACCCCAGAAGTTCCCGCACCGTACCGTTCATCTCCAAGAGCACGGGCATCCCCATGGCCAAGATCGCCACGCGCGTGATGCTGGGAGAATCCCTGAAGGACCAGGGTATCACGGAGGTCTATTTCCCGGAACGGAAGAAGCACTTCGTGAAGACGCCGGCCTTCTCCTTCGGCAAGATCAAGGGCATAGACATCTACCTTTCCCCTGAGATGAAGTCTACCGGAGAGGCCATCGGCTACGACAAATCGCTGAACAGGGCGCTGTACAAGTCCCTGCAGGCTTCCGGCATGGACATCAAGGCCTACGGCACCGTCTTCGCCACCATCGCCGATAAGGACAAGGAGGAGGCGCTGCCGCTTATCCGCCGCTTCTACAACCTGGGCTTCAACATAGAGGCCACCAAGGGCACAGCGGCCTTCCTTAAGGAGCACGGTATCCGCACCAAGACACTCAAGAAACTGAACGAAGGCAGTGACGAGATTTACCAGGCGCTCCGCAAAGGCCATGTGAAGTACGTAATCAACACCATTGACCTGAACCAGAAGAGCAGTCACCTGGACGGCTATGAGATCCGCCGCACCGCCGTGGAAAACAACGTGACCATCTTCACGGCCCTGGAAACCGTAAAGGTGCTCCTGGACGTACTGGAAGAAATCACCCTGGGTATTTCTACGATTGATGAAGAATACAAATAAATGAAGCAATCAGTCATTACCTCCAAAACCTTCGCTTCGCCCATCCCTCCCATGCGCTGCGCTCTGCGAGCGCTGCTATGGGCCCCTCCCTCTGACACGGCCGAGGGTGGCCATGGGTTTTGGAGGTAATGACTGATTGCCAGAATATTATGAACAAGGAACTCTATAGAATAGTTGAGAACAAGCTGGTAGCCACTGATACCTATAAACTGGTATTGGCGGGGAATGGGAATGTGGACGGAGAGTTTGTGCACATTGATATTCCGGGATACTATCTGCGGCGGCCGTTTTCCATCTGCGATGCCGATGAGGGCAGCCTGACGCTATTGTTTAAGACAGTAGGAGAAGGGACTAAGGCCTTGGCGGCGTTGCCTGTTGGGACAAGCCTGAACGTGCTCACGGGACTGGGCAAGGGCTTTGATGCCGATGCCTGCCGGAAGGAGGCGCTGCTGGTGGGCGGCGGCCTAGGTGCTGCTCCGCTTTATCCGCTGGCGAAAATCCTGAAAAACCAGGGGAAAAGCCTTACTGTAGTGCTGGGATTCAACAAGAAGGAAGAGATTGTACTGGAGGAGGAATTCCGGACACTTTGTAACAGTTTTTACTTTACGACCCTGGACGGAAGTGCAGGAATCAAGGGTTTTGTAACAGATGCCCTGAAACTTTTGCAGCCGGAATTCGACTATTTCTACACCTGCGGGCCGATGGTGATGATGAAGGCAGTTTGCGAACTGCTTAAAGGGCCCGGGGAGGCTTCCCTGGAGGAACGGATGGGCTGCGGCGCCGGCTTCTGCTACGGTTGCAGTATCCAGACGAAGAACGGCCCGCGACGGGTATGTAAGGACGGTCCGGTGTTTAATAAGGAGGAACTGCTATGGTAAAAGACCTTTCCGTGAACCTTTGCGGCCTGCAACTGCAGAATCCCGTGATTCCCGCCAGCGGAACCTTCGGTTTCGGAGAGGAACTTTCAGGCAACCTGGACCTGAATGTCCTGGGCGGCATCTCTTTGAAGGGAACTACCCGCGAGGCCCGCTACGGTAATCCTACCCCGCGCATAGCCGATTGCGAAAGCGGGATGATTAATTCCGTCGGCCTGCAGAATCCGGGCATCGATGTACTTGTAAATGAAAAGGTTCCCGCACTTCGTAAGCTTTATAACGGCTGCGTGATTGCCAACATCAGCGGTTTTTCCGTGGATGAGTACCGGGAATGCTGCACCAAGGCCGATGGGTGTGAGGGCATCGACTGGATTGAAGTGAATGTTTCCTGCCCCAATGTGCACGGCGGCGGTTTGGCCTTCGGGACATCGGCCCGGGCTGCGGCAGAAGTGACGGCGGCAGTGAAGGCCGTATGCAAAAAGCCCGTATTCATCAAGTTGAGCCCCAACGTTACGGACATCGTGGAGATTGCCCGTGCCTGCGAAGAGGCGGGGGCCGACGGTCTCACCCTGGTGAATACCTTCCTGGGGATGCGCATCGATATCGCCCGGCGCCGGCCCGTGCTGGCCAACAAGATGGGCGGATTCTCCGGGGCCGCCATCTTCCCCATTGCCCTCAGGATGGTGTATCAGGTGGCCCATGCCTGCAAAATACCCGTTATGGGTTGCGGCGGCGTAACCAGCGCCCGGAACGTGATTGAGATGATGATGGCCGGTGCTTCGGCCGTTCAGGTAGGGGCCGAGAACATCCGGAATCCCTTCGCCTGCCCGGAAATCATCGCAGAACTGCCTTCAGTAATGGAGGAACTGCATATTGACGCTTTGAAAGACATTATCGGCACTGTATGAACAGAGACGTAATCATAGCCTGCGACTTCCCCGACAGGGAAACCACGCTGGCCTTCCTGGACCGCTTTGAAGGCGGGCGGAAACCCTTTGTCAAGATAGGGATGGAACTGTTTTATGGGGCGGGACCGGAGATTGTCCGCGAGATCAAGGCCCGGGGACACCGCATTTTCCTGGACCTGAAGCTGCATGATATCCCCAACACGGTGAAAAAGGCCATGAGAGTGCTGTCTGCCCTGGATGTGGATATGGTGAACGTACACGCCGCGGGCACAGTGGCCATGATGCGCGCCGCGCTGGAAGGCCTTACAAGGGCCGATGGTACGCGTCCGCTGCTCATTGCGGTAACGCAGCTCACCTCCACCTCCGAGGAGGCACTCCACGGAGAACTGCTGGTATCGGCCTCCATGGAAGAGACCATTGCCCATTATGCCGCCAATGCCCGCAAAGCCGGACTGGATGGTGTGGTGTGCTCTCCGCTGGAAGCCGCCGCCGTGAAATCGGCCTGCGGAGACAGTTTCCTTACGGTGACCCCCGGCATCCGCTTTGCCACTTCGGTCACCGACGACCAGGTTCGCTTCACCAGCCCGGCCCGCGCCCGGGAACTCGGCTCCGACTTCATCGTGGTGGGACGTCCCATCACGGCAGCGGAAGACCCGGTGGCCGCCTATCAGCGTTGCATCGAAGAATTCCTTTAACCTATGGAACAGAATATAGCCAAAGCACTCCTCTCCATCGGCGCCGTTTTCCTGCGCCCCGAACAGCCGTTTACCTGGGCCAGCGGCATCAAAAGCCCCATCTACTGCGACAACCGCCTTACTCTTTCGGCCCCTGCGGTGCGCAAGCAGGTGGAAGCCGGCCTGGCCGATCTGGTCCGCCGCTTCTACCCCGAATGTGAGATGCTCATGGGCACCTCCACCGCCGGAATTGCCCACGCCGCCATCACCGCTACCCTTTTGGGACTGCCTATGGGGTATGTCCGGGGCGAAGCCAAAACCCACGGACGCACCAACCGCATTGAAGGCCGGATGGAACCCGGCACCAAGGTGGTAGTGGTAGAAGACCTGATTTCTACCGGTGGCAGTGCCATCGAATGCGTAGAGGCGCTCCGGGAAGCCGGGGCCAAAGTGCTGGGTATCGTGAGCATCTTCACCTACGGGATGCAGAAAGGCCTGGACCGGATAGCAGCCGCCCGGACGGAGAATCACTCCCTATGCAACCTGGACGTGCTGGTAGACGTGGCGGTAAAGGAAGGACGGATAGCGCCGGAGTGGAGAAACCGCATCCTGGCCTTCCGGGACAATCCTTCAGACGAAAGTTGGATCCAAAAATAACTTACCTGTATGAAGCATCTTATCGACCCAATGGACCTCACCAAAGAGGAACTGGACCAGATTATCGCCCTGGCCGAAGACATCATCGCCAATCGCGAAAAGTATCAGGAATCCCAGGCCCACAAGAAACTGGCCACGCTTTTCTATGAGCCCAGCACCCGCACGCGGCTCAGTTTTACATCGGCCATGATGGAGCTCGGCGGCAACGTCCTGGGCTTCTCCGACGCCAAGAACACCTCCGTGAGCAAAGGTGAAACCGTGCAGGACACCGTGCGAGTAGTGGGCTGCTTTGCCGATGTGATTGCCATGCGTCATCACATCGAAGGCGCCCAGCTGTATGCCTCGGAGGTCTCCCGCGTGCCCATCATCAACGCCGGTGACGGCTCCCACAGCCATCCCACCCAGACGCTCACGGACCTTCTGACCATCAAGCGGGAACTGGGACATATCGACGGCATTACCATCGGCTTCTGCGGAGACTTGAAATTCGGCCGCACTGTGCATTCGCTCATCAAGGCCCTCTCCCGTTTCAAGGACATTAAGGTAATCCTGATTGCTCCGGACGAGTTGAAACTGCCGGACTACATCAAGCAGGATGTCTGTGACCGGCTGGGCATCCGGTACAGGGAAGTCCCTACCATGGAAGAAGTTATGCCGGAGCTGGATGTGCTTTATATGACGCGCGTCCAGCAGGAGCGCTTCCTGGACCAGGACGAATTCGACCGGGTGAAAGACAGCTTCGTGCTGGATGCCGCCCGCCTGTCCGCCGCCAAGGAGAGAATGGCCGTACTGCATCCCCTTCCCCGCGTAAACGAGATTCTCACCGAAGTGGATGCCGACCCCAGAGCCGCCTATTTCCGCCAGGTGGAAAACGGAAAATTCGTACGCATGGCTCTTATTACCAAGTTATTGGAGTGGAAGGACGACCCTTCGCACCCCATGCCCTCCGCCGAAGAGCCCGCAGTGGATCCCACCCTCCGCTGCATCAACAGGAAATGCATCTGCAACAACGAACATGCTCCCCACAAATTCCGCCGTACCGAAAGCGGAACGCTTCGTTGCTGGTACTGTGATTCAAAAGTAAAATAAACTATTCCATAGATGAAAAAACATAGCAGAAGAGTCGGGACCGTGTCCCGCGGTATCCGTTGCCCCATCATCCGGCAGGGTGACGATTTGGCCGAGATTGTAACCACCAGCGTTCTAGAAGCGGCTGAAGAAGAAGGCTTTCAGCTCCGTGACCGCGATGTGGTCTGTGTCACGGAATCCATCGTAGCCCGTGCCGGCGGCAACTACGCCACCGTAGATGCCATCGCCCAGGATGTTCGCACTAAGACCGGCGGAGAGACCGTGGGTGTAATCTTCCCCATCCTGAGCCGAAACCGCTTTGCCATATGTCTCCGCGGCATAGCCCGGGGCTGCAAGAAGGTGGTCCTCATGCTCTCCTACCCTTCTGACGAAGTGGGCAACGAGCTGGTGAGCATCGACAAACTGGACGAGGCGGGCGTGAATCCCTATTCCGATGTCCTTACCCTGGAGCGCTATCGGGAGCTTTTCGGCGTGAACAGGCACGAGTTCACCGGCGTTGACTATGTGGAATACTATAGCGACCTGATTAAGGAATGCGGTGCCGATGTGGAAGTAATCTTCGCCAACCGGCCCCGTACCATCCTGCAATACACGGATACGGTAATCTCCTGCGACATTCATACCCGCGTGAGGACCAAGCGGATACTCCGGGAGGCCGGCGCCCGCGTGGTGCTGGGCCTGGACGACATTCTGAACGCCCCCGTGAACGGTAGCGGTTTCAACGAGCGTTTCGGCCTGCTGGGATCCAACAAGGCCACGGAAGAGCTGGTGAAACTCTTCCCGCGCGACTGCCAGGGCCTGGTGGAGGAAATCCAGCAGCGCTTCCTCAAGGCCACCGGAAAGCACGTGGAAGTGATGGTCTATGGCGACGGCGCCTTCAAGGACCCCAAGGGCAAGATTTGGGAGTTGGCCGATCCGGTGGTCTCCCCCGCCTTCACCGATGGCCTTATCGGAACGCCCAATGAACTCAAAATCAAGTATTTGGCCGATAACGACTTCGCCAGCCTCAGCGGTGCCGAACTGCGTGACGCCATCACCGCCAGCATCCGCTTCAAAGACAAGGACCTGAAGGGCCAGATGGCCTCCGAAGGCACCACACCCCGTCAGCTCACGGACCTCATCGGCTCCCTCTGCGACCTGACCTCCGGCTCCGGCGACAAAGGCACCCCAGTAGTCCTGGTCCAAGGTTATTTCGACAATTACTCCAGCGAATAAGGCTTCGTTGCATTTCACTCACGCGGTCCGGGAACAAAAGCATGTCATTTTTGTTCCCGGACTATGCTTTTTCATAGCTTCGGGAACGGTTTTGACCTCATTTCGTTCCCCAATTGCCGTTCATTGATTAAGCCCCCTTCGTGATATAGAATTTCGTGGCGGTATTCTCAGCGATTCTTCACTGTTATTTTTCTGATTTTCAATGACATGATTGCTCTGTTGCTCTGGATTCAAAAAAACTTGGCTGAAGGCTTCGTCAAAAGAATTATTTCAGAGTGTCAGAGAAAAAAGTTAAATTTGTCTTTTGCAAGATTCCGATAATTCAACACTATACGAACTATGACGCCGGAGGAAAAAGCGCGCGTACTCATTGACCAGATGTTTCATGACGCTGGTTGGAAAGTCGTTTCGCGCGACGAATACTCTGCCGACACATCCGCGGCAGCTATAGAAGAAGGCATCCTCCAAGGTGGGAAGGAAGCCGATTATCTTCTTTTCATCAATGGCATGGCCGTCGGTATTCTTGAGGCGAAAAAGGAAAGTACGGATGTTTCTTCTGACAAGGTAACGTCACAAGCGGAGAACTATACACGTCTCCTTCTGCCGTTCTATAAAACTTGGTCCAAGCCCCTACCTCTTGTATATACATCCAACGGACACATGGTTCTGTTCCGCGACCATCGGAATCCTGACGGCGGGTATATCCCAATGAAGAGAATCCATACGCCAAAGGAGATTTGCCAGATTCTGGGAATTGAGGATGAATTTGCTGGGCTTCCAACTCTAAAGAAGAAAGGTCTTCGCGACTGCCAGTTCGAGGCAATCACAGAACTGGAGAAGAGTTTTAAGGGAGGTCAGAATCGTGCTTACATGGTCCTTGCTACAGGAGCAGGCAAGACATACACGGCATGTATGGCATCGTACCGCTTCCTGTCTTATACCCCTATGAGGCGCGTGCTGTTCTTGGTTGACCGCAACAATCTGGGTAAACAGGCGGAAGATGAATTCGGCAAGTTCCGGCTGACAGAAAACGGAGATGCATTCAATACGATATTCTCCGTTGAGCGCTTGAAAACCAGAACCATACCCCAAGGAATAAACGTCGTTATTTCAACCATCCAGCGTCTGTTCTCTCTCCTAAAAGGCGAGGATATCGTGGAAACAGACGATGATGAGAATTATGACGGCGATGAAACCCCTGGACCGGTTGTCACTCTCCCGGAGAATCCAACCTTGCCAAAGGACTATTTCAACCTCATCATAGTGGATGAATGCCATCGTTCCATTTATGGCTCCTGGCGCTCTGTACTAGAGTATTTCTCTTCCGCACGTATCATCGGCCTTACAGCAACCCCGGCTCCGGAAACGGAGGCCTTCTTCAACTATAACCGCGTCATCAACTATACGCTGGAGCGTTCCATAGCCGATGGCGTGAATGTGGATTACCGTGTCTTCCGGATTAAAACAAAGGCTACAGAAGATGGTGGCGCCATACGGGATGGCGAGAAGGTTAAACAGATTACGCGATACACTGGGACAGTCAAGGATGTTAGGAACAGTGGAGAGAAGACATATACCGGCAATGAATTGAACCGAAGCATCGTGAATCCCTCGCAGATCAAACTCGTACTTGAGACCTATCGGGACGCGGTGTATACGGAGATGTTTAATGATCCGCCCCGTGAGCCGAATATGGATTATCTGCCCAAGACGCTGATATTCGCGCTCAATGATAATCACGCCAGCAATATCGTCCAGATTGCAAAGGAGGTCTTCGGGAGGCCGGAAAGTGACAATCAGTTTGTCCAGAAAATTACCTATTCGGCCGGGAATAGCAACGAATTGATTCGCCATTTCCGCAATGACAAGGAGTTCCGCATTGCCGTAACCGTGACGCTGGTAGCCACCGGAACGGATGTCAAACCTATTGAGGTTGTGATGTTCATGCGCGATGTCGAGTCAGAGTCTCTGTATATTCAGATGAAAGGGCGCGGCGTTAGGACCTTAGGTGATGAGCAACTTCGTATCGTAACTCCGAATGCCTATAGCAAAGATTTATTCTTCTTGGTCGATGCCGTCGGGGTAACAGAGAGCATCAAAATAGTTACGCGTCCGACAACGGACCCCAAGCCTGGTTTTATTTCATTAAAGGAATTGTTGGAACGCATCACGCACGGATATGTGGATGACGAGTACTTAAAGATTCTTGCGGGCCGTCTGTCAAGGATTTACGCTAAGTCTAACGATGAACAACGTGTAGAGTTCGAGTGTCTTTCCGGTATCGCAATGAAGGACCTTGCCATCCGCATCTATGATGCTTTGGGCTGCGGCCAATTACCACCCTTCGAGGATGTTAACGAGCCGAACAATGAGCGTCGCGGCTTGGTCGCACCTCTCGCCAACCATCCGGAAGCAAGGAAGTATCTTCTTATCCTCAATGCCGGGTTTGTGGATATCCTCCAGCCTGGTGAGGATGAACTGATCTCAAAGGGATTCTCCATTGAGGAAGCCACCGAAACGACTGCCGCCTTCGAGCAGTATATCACGGCCCATAAGGACGAAATAGAGGCACTCCGCATCATTTACAACAATCAGGGAGAGCCTCTGACTTATTCCATGTTGAAGGAATTGGACACACGACTTCGGTACGTAAATGCGAAGTTCAATCCGGCTCTTCTTTGGAATACCTATGCTATAGTTCGGCCTGCCGATGTTGTCAAGTTCACCACGAAAGATGAGAAGGAAGCACTAACCAATATCATCCAGCTGGTTCGCTTTGCCTTCAAACATATCCCGAGACTGGAAAGCCTCAAAGGCGAAGCCGCCAAGTATTTCAACTTGTGGTGCGGCCAGGGCTGGCGTGGCATATCCGAGAAACAGAACGAACTTTTAGGGCAAGTAGTAAACTACATAGTATCAAATGGTTGTTGCTCGATTTCCGACATTAAGGAAGAGGATACAACCACTGCCGGACAGTTGGTGTTGGCTTTTGGCGGAATCGATGCTGTCAATGTTGCCCTGGCTTCACTGTCACAGTTTTTGATTTACAGAAAAATAGCATAATTCATTATGGCTAAGCAGTCTACAGAACAGACATTAATCAATAAAGTGTGGAAAGTTGCCGATGTCCTTGCCGGACAAGGCGTAGGCTTCACGGATTACATTACCCAACTTACCTACCTCCTCTTCCTGAAGATGGATGATGAGAATGTGAAGATGTTTGGCGAAAAATCCGCCATTCCCAGGGGCTATCGCTGGAAAGATTTGATTAGTTTGGATGGTCCGGATCTGATTAGCCAATACGAGAAGACGCTGAAGGTGCTCAGCGAACAGGAGAACCTCATCGGCACCATTTATACCAAGGCGCAAAACAAGATTGACAAGCCGGTGTATCTCCAAAAGGTCATAACCCTTATCAACGAGGAAACATGGCTGGTGATGGACGGCGACGTTAAGGGCGCCATTTATGAAAGCATCCTGGAGAAAAACGGCAAGGATAAGAAGAGCGGAGCTGGTCAGTATTTCACCCCGCGTTCCCTTATCAAGGCAATTGTTGATGTTACACGCCCGCAGATAGGCGAAACCGTTGCAGACCCTGCCTGTGGAACGGGAGGATTCCTTTTGACCGCATACGACTTCATGAAGGTCCAGTCTGCCGATAAGGAGAAACGCCGTTTCCTACGCGAAGAAGCACTCCACGGCATTGACAACACGCCTCTCGTGGTCACGCTTGCTTCCATGAACCTTTACTTACATGGCATCGGCACGGACCGTAGCCCAATCGAGTGTCGGGATTCTCTGGAAAGCGAACCCACTACGTTGGTCGATGTTATCCTTGCTAATCCGCCTTTTGGCACCCGACCTGCAGGATCCGTGGACATCAACCGTCCGGACTTTTACGTGGAAACTAAGAACAATCAGCTGAACTTTCTGCAGCACATGATGATTATGCTGAAAAACGGCGGTCGTGCAGCAGTTGTTCTCCCGGACAATGTTCTGTTTGAGGGCGGTGCCGGCGAGGTCATCCGTAAGAAACTCCTCTCAGACTTCAATCTGCATACGATTCTGCGTCTGCCTACGGGAATCTTCTATGCCCAGGGAGTTAAGGCAAATGTCCTGTTCTTCAAAAAGGGTGAGAAGACCAAGGATATCTGGTTCTACGATTATAGAACCGGCATCAAGCACACGCTAGCTAACAACACTATGGAGCGCCACCATCTGGATGACTTCGTGGCCTGCTACAATGCCGATAATTTCAACGCACGCAAGGAGACCTGGGATGCGGAAACCAATCCTAATGGCCGCTGGCGCAAGTATCCGGTAAAGGAGATTCTGGATAGGGACAAAACCAGTCTGGACATCACTTGGATCAAGTTCCAGGATGACACAGACTATACCCTAGCCGAATTGGTTTCCTCGATTGAGGACAAGAGCAACAAGATTGCCGAAGCTGTTGCCAAACTGAAAGAACTCATAGCTGGAATCGAGGAATAATGGATACTAAGAAACTACGTCAGAAGATTCTCGACCTCGCCATTCATGGGAAACTGGTTCCCCAGGACCCGAATGACGAGCCTGCATCCGTACTCCTCGAACGCATCCGCGCCGAGAAGGAAAAACTCATCAAGGAAGGTAAGATCAAGGCCCCCAAGAAGGTCAAATCTGCTGGTGATACGTCCCATTATCCGAAGGACGTGCCGTTTGAGGTGCCGGAGGGATGGGTATGGTGCAATCTCAGAGATATATGTCAGATAGCTGGCAGAATCGGTTTCCGAGGATATACAAAGGCTGATTTGGTAAAAAGAGATGGAGCAATAACACTAAGTCCATCAAACATCATAAATGGCGAGATGGATTATTCTCGCTGTACCTATATCTCTTGGGCGAAGTACAACGAATCTCCTGAAATAATGGTTGAATGCGGGGACATTCTTCTTGTAAAAACAGGTTCCTCATATGGGAAAGCCGCATTGGTAACAACACTGCCACAGCCATCAACCATCAATCCTCAATTTGTCGTAATAAAGTACGTGGGTGCTGACAATCGATTCCTGAATTTTGTGCTTCAAAGCAACTATGCCAGAAAGCGCTATGACACATTTGTTTTAGGAACCGCTATTCCGACTTTCACGCAAGAAGCATTGGGAAATATGCTCATCCCATTACCTCCTATGGAAGAGCAGCGAAGAATTGTAGATCATGTGAATAACTACTTCCAAATAATCTCCTCGGTCGATTCAAACCAAAGGCATATTGAAGACTCTATCCTCAATACAAAAGCGAAAATCCTAGAACTTGCCATTCATGGTAAATTGGTTCCCCAAGACCCTTTAGATGAACCAGCCATAGAACTCCTGAAACGTATAAATCCCGGTTTCCAACCTTCGCATAACCTCCATTCCGAGGTAAAATTGCCTAACAGCTGGATTATCAGCACTATAGGC
>Ga0265298_10009017_pt1 | contig 11923 bp, 10 predicted proteins | sample AusTroGonzalo_MG_3_FD_193486 | JGI IMG/M metagenome (GOLD analysis project Ga0265298, IMG submission 193486) | Bovine rumen microbial communities from tropical cattle in Woodstock, Queensland, Australia - Gonzalo_01 | ecosystem: Host-associated > Mammals > Digestive system > Stomach > Rumen ...
AGCGGAGCTTGCGGAGCGAGTGTCGCGGGACAGACGAAGGAAGCGGCGGTGTTGCGCAAGGCCGCCGATGAAAGCAAAAGCGCACGACGAAGGAGCTCAGCATTTTGTTTTCATCAGCGCTCGTTATAGCCTTGCGCACACCAAGGCAGCCGCAAGAAGCGGCGACGCAGGGAACACCGATTTCCCCCTCGGTTTTTTATTGGGTGGGTTGTGCGGTGGGTTGTTCGTTATTTACGTTTTTCTCGTTATTTACGTTATGCGTACTTACGTACTTACGACGGTTTGAGGTTGCAGATCAAGTCCGCAATGAGGGGGTGGATGGATGGCTTTAAGTCCGTAGAAGCTTAAAGCGAGAAGTTGAGGCAGCCGCTGGTGCGGTTTTTTGCCCAGTTGATGCCTGAGCTGTGGGTAAGGCGCGACGGCCTTTCATTAGACTTTCTTAGAAGTAGGAGCCTCCCCTATCGATGTGGCCGCCCTGGGCATGTGTCGTTTTTCTTTTCGGGAGTTTTTTCGTACCAACGTGCTTTCGTTATTCGGTTTTACGAACCAACGAAGAAGGTGGCAATTACTCCCCCGGCCTGCGGCCACCCCCTCTCAGAGGGGGAAACGACTCTTGCCCAGGGCGATTTAGAAGTAGAGGCAGGCCGTCGCGCGGCGCTGGGCGGTGTTGTCGACGGGCAGAGTGTTCGCCCGCAGGAACGAGGACGAGCACCCTGAACGGCGGCATTACCGCACAGCTTCGGGGAGGCAAGGTTGATGCCCAAGCATTGCAAAAACCGTGACAGCGGCGGCTTGGTCGGTAGAGGCTAAAAAGAGGGCTTATAGGACAGATAAGACTAATAGCAAAGAGTATGAGCTTTTGTTCGGGGCGGGGCTGCTGCTATTGGCCGCGGAGGTGAGCGGAATAAGTGTTTTGTGGGTGAGAGACGGTGCGACCGACTACGGCACGACAAGCTTATTTTTGGTGTAGCTTTCCGGCGATGGTGTCGCTGGTGCGGCTGGGCGACCTGACGACGGACTGTAGCGGAAGCGTTTGACGACATCGGTACGGTGTCGTCAAACGCTGGAGCGGAAGGTAGTTGTCAGGCCGCGAAGGGCTGGCTTCTTCAGTAGAGACAAGGGAGCCTCGTTTGCGTTGGGGAAAACGCAACCCCCCGCCCTGCGGGCACCCCCCTTCAAGGGGGAATAGCGACCGTAGCGGCGAATGGCAGCAGCTTTGGCTTGTGCGGCTGACGGGATGAACATGATGTGGAGCCACCTAAGCGATGCGAGCAGGCGCAGGGGTCGGCAGCGCGGAGAGGCGTTAATGGAGCGGAGACCACAGAGAGGCACGAACCGTGGCCGAAGCGGAATGGTAGCCCGGAGCACTGACGGCCACAAGACAAACGCTTCGCTGGGGGCGGAACTCCTTGGCGGGGTTGGGATGGTAAATGGTAATGAGTGAATGAAACACGAATCGGGATGGGAGGATTTAACTCTGAAGGCGGTCTATCAGGGTTGACTTGACGATTTCGTAGCCTTGGATGGGGTCGAAGGTGTCGCCTAAACGGAGGAGGTTTTTGGTGTCGCCGAGGAAATCGGTGTCTTTCATCTTCTCTTCCATGTTCAAAACGTATTCCTTGTAAGTGGGGCTGTGGTCAACGACAAAGGCCATGTATTCCCGATAACAACGGATTACATTTTCTAAGTTTAGATTGGCCATGGTCAAGGCTTTGTACAAATCATAGAGGTCTCGGCCTTTGAGCCGTTGGTACAAGGCGCGGAGCTTGGTGCCAACCAACTCGTCCAACTGATAAGTCAACAGTTCGGCAGTGCCTTCATACCATAGGCTTTTTACCTCAAAAGGCTTTCGCACCATAGGCAGAACGCTGAAATGCTCCTTGCAGTTGATCTCTACTTTCAGATGGATGGGAAGTGACGGCACACCTGAAGATGTTGTCCTGAAAATCAGCGTGTTGTTGTGCTTCTTCTGTTTTACTTTCGGCTCGCCAAGGAATGAAAGGGCATCACGCAGATGGTCGTAGGTTTCCTTGATGGGGCCTGCCTCCACTTGAACGAGGTCGATGTCTTCGCTGTAGCGAGGCTGAGGATGGAGATAAAGCTTGTGAAGTGCAGTGCCACCACGGAAGGCCAAATGATTGGCGAGGTAGTCGTCCTTGTAAATCTCGACCAAGGCTTTGCATATTATCAAATCCTGTTCGACTTGGACTTCATTAGGCCAGGGCACGAACTGGTTCCATTCAGTTATTGCAGCTTGCGGTATCATAATTCGTCTATTTCAATTTCTTGGTTTACCATTATTTTCCATCGTTTGTTCAGCTCACAGTCATCTGAGACCTCTTTTGTTGTTTTCAAAGCGACTTTCCTGAAGCGAAGATTTGCGGATTGCGCCAAAGCAAACAGTTCGTTAGACTTTTCCTGTTCATCGAGCACGGCTTCCAACAGGTAGCCCAAGCGTTGGATTACCGGAGTGTTGAAATAGTCCAGCAACTTGGGGGAGATAGAGGTGAAATGAATTTCTTCAGCCAATTCGGCCAAGACCGTTGCCACTCTTGTAAGGCCACCGACAGCTTGTTCCGAATCGACCAAATCCAAAGCAGTGAGTTCTGGGGAAGACACATTCACATAACCTGTTTGCGTTTGGAATTTCCTGGTGAAATCCATGGGTAAATGTTCACGTTTGAAAAGCAGGATTTCGGTTCCGGCTTTAATGCCTGAATGGAAAGCCTTTCCTTCGATGAATACCGTAAAGTTTTGTGGTCTTTGATGGGCTGCACCGTACATTTCGGCGGCATTGAGCAGGGCCACATAGTATTGACAGCCAAGATGACGCATCAGATTGTCGAGATAAAACACTGGTGGGACGATGCCTTTGAGTTTGTATTCGGTTGGGACAATGACATAGAAGTTGTGCCAGGGAGAAACGACAGTGTTTTTGGCAATCAGTCGTGTGATGGTTCTTGTGATGGCGTTGGAAGACTTATCGGGAAAGGCGGAGCACAAATCGTTTTTGGTAAAGAAGAAATGTCCTCGCATCGACATTGAATCAATCCATTTAGGTATGCTTTTCTGCTCTTCCATTTTCTTGGTTTTTGACAATCACGATGCAAAAGTACACAAAATTTGTCTTGTTTTGCTTTCTGATTGCAAATATTTCGTGATTTTTGATTGAATTTGCGCAACTCGGCATTACAGGCAGAACGGTTCAGCGGCATGTTGCCGCAATGCAAAAGAAAGGTGTTTTGAAAAGAGAAGGCACCAACAAGGGCAAATGGGTTGTGGTGTCGTGAATTGTCGTGAATTGTCGTAAATTGTCGTAAATCTGTCGTGAATTGTCGTGAATGTCACAGCATTGTAATACTTCAAATTCTTTTATTTCAAAGAAAAACCGCATCTTTGCAAGCGAAAAGTGCGTTTTTTTTGCATGATTATTCAATGAGTTTATGAAAATCCTTGTTGTAGATGACGAACTGGATCTCTGCGAGATACTACAATACAACCTTGAAACCGAAGGATATGAGGTCACGACTGCCAATTCAGCAGAGGAGGCTCTCAAACTTCCTTTACAAGAATATGCTTTAATTCTCTTAGATGTGATGATGGGCGAAATGTCAGGGTTCCAAATGGCGCGAAAGATAAAGGACAATCCCTATACCGCACAGATACCAATTATCTTTATCACGGCACTCGACAGCGAGGACAACACGGTCAAAGGACTCAATATCGGTGCAGATGACTATATTGCCAAACCGTTGAGTATGAAAGAGGTGAAGGCAAGAGTAAAAGCAGTGTTGAGGAGGGCTAATTCTCAATCTTATCAAGGAGAAGTTTCTGATTGTAAGATTTGTTATGGTGAAATCACCCTTGACCTGAACGCCAAAACAGCCTCGCTTGACGGCAAGGAGTTGGCTCTTACCAAGTTGGAATTTGAATTGTTGTCGTTCTTTCTCCATAACCCAGACAAGGTGTTTTCGCGCGAGGAATTACTGACCCAATGTTGGCCACAAGATGTTTATGTGCTTGACCGCACTGTAGATGTCAACATCACCCGTCTCAGAAAGAAGATAGGTCGCTATGGCAAACAGATAAAAACACGTATTGGTTATGGCTACTGCTTTGAGAAGTAAATCGTTTCAGAAGAATCTGTTCTTCAGCATTGGCGGAATTTTTCTACTGTTTGCCGTTTGCTTTAGCGTATACCAGTACCAACGCGAAAAGGACTACAAAATAGACATTTTGCACTCACGCTTGCAGATGTACAATTATGAACTGATGCAGTCTTTGGGCGAGCAAGGCATTCTCTGCGACAGCCTTTTTGAGGCATACACCCAATCCCACAACATTGACAGAATGCGCATGACCATTATTGACACCAACGGACTGGTGCTTCAGGACAACAATTATCAAGAGATTGATTCACTGCCTAACCATCTGAAACGAGTTGAAGTTCAGGAGGCTTTGGCCAACGGCAACGGGTATGACATCAAACGGACTTCCGAATCCACCCACGAAACATATTTTTATTCTGCTACACGGTTTGGTGACCTGGTCATTCGTTCTGCCGTGCCTTATTCTGCCGAACTGACAGAATCGTTGAAAGCAGACAATACCTATATCTATTTCACCATTGCGTTGACCTTATTGTTGGCCTTTGCGCTCTATTTGAATACACGCCGAATCAGCCGACACATAGGACATCTGCGGGAGTTCGCGGTAAAGGCAGAGGAAGGAGAGGAACTGGACCATGAACTAGAGCGTCATTTGCCCGATGACGAATTGGGTGAGATTTCGCACACCATCATTACGTTGTATTGGAAACTGCGTCATAGTGAAGAGGATAAACTACGTATCAAACGTCAACTCACTCAAAATGCTGCTCACGAACTGAAAACGCCTGCCGCAAGCATTCATGGCTTTTTGGAAAGCATTCTTGACAATCCCGACATGCCACAGGACAAACGTCAACATTTTCTGGAACGCTGCTATGCTCAGAGCGAGCGGATGAGCAAGTTGCTCATGGATATGTCGCAACTGACACGTTTGGATGAAATGCCGACGAGTCTTTCGTTAAATGCGCAAAACAACAACACTATTGACATTGTACCGATTATTCACAATGTATTGGAAGATACAGCATTGCAATTAAGAGACAAGGGCATTGAACCCATCGTTGAACTTCCTGAAAGCATCATCGTTTCTTCACCTTTTGCTGAACCAGAGAGTTTCATATACAGCGTCTTTCGCAACCTTGTGGATAATGCTCTTGCCTATGCTACAGGAGCTACCAAACTTCTCATAACCTACAACAATGGTGAGTTTTCTGTTTCCGACAATGGTGTAGGGGTTTCTCCCCAGCATCTTCCATATCTTTTTGAACGTTTCTATCGTGTTGACAAAGGCCGCTCGCGCAAACTCGGCGGCACTGGCCTCGGTCTTGCCATCGTAAAAAATACCGTTGCAGCCCATGGCGGAACAATCACGGCGCTTCCCACGCCTGGTGGCGGTCTGACAATCAAATTTACGCTTTAAGCATAGCATTGCAATGCTTTTGTAATATGGCTGAAACATACCTGTAACTTTAGGTGTGTTCTTTTGCTGCGTATTTGAAGAAGGCATTGTGAACAAAGAAAACAATAACAATAACAACAAGTTTATTGAATGGTTGGTATTTATTATCCTCCTTGTATTAACTTTTGTGCTTATGTACTTGGAGATAATTGTTGCATCAACCGACAAACTTTAAAAACAGCAAACACATGAACATTCTATTTTTCGGAATAATAGCATTCCTTATTATCCTTGCCGTTTTCGACCTTGTGGTGGGCGTGAGCAACGATGCAGTGAATTTCTTGAACTCAGCCATCGGTGCCAAAGTGGCAAGGTATAAGACAATTGTGATAGTGGCTGCCGTGGGTGTGTTTGCTGGGGCAGCGTTGAGCAATGGGATGATGGATGTGGCACGCCACGGCATTATGACTCCCCAGTACTTCTCGTTTTATGATGTGATGTGCGTATTTTTGGCCGTGATGGTGACCGACGTGGTGTTACTCGATGTGTTCAATACGCTCGGGATGCCGACGTCGACCACCGTCTCGATGGTGTTCGAGCTGCTGGGTGGAGCCTTCGCCATCGCTCTGCTGCAGATTGTCCACGGGGCGACGGCGGCTGACGGGACTCCGCTCTCATTAGGAGACTTGCTAAACACGGAGAAAGCCATCTCGGTAATCCTTGGCATCTTCCTTTCAGTAGCCATCGCGTTCGTCCTCGGTACATTGGTGCAGTGGGTAGCGCGTATGGTGTTTACATTTACGTATCGTGTGAACGGAAGGACAACAGACCAGTCGGGTCAAATGGGAGGTCTCGTTGCATCGTCGTTGAAGATTGGCATATTTGGCGGACTATCGGTGACGATTATCGTCTGGTTCCTTCTTATCAATGGTTTGAAAAGCAGCAGCCTGATGACCCCTGAGGTGAAAAATATAATCAATCAGAATACATGGTTGATTATTGGAGGAGGCATCGTTTTGTTCTCCGTGCTGATGACAATACTGAGTGCCATGAAACTGCCTGTACTGAAGTTCGTCGTGCTACTGGGCACCTTCGCTCTGGCAATGGCATTTGCTGGTAATGACCTCGTGAACTTCGTGGGCGTACCGCTGACGGGGCTTGAGGCCTATCTGGACTATATGGCAAACGGCAATGGCGATGCACATGGTTTTATGATGCGTTCATTAATGGAGAGTGCACACACGCCCGCCCTCTATCTTATCTTTGCTGGTGTAATTATGGTGCTTTCGTTGGTGTTCTCAAAGAAAGCACAGAATGTAGTGAAGACTTCGGTTGATCTTTCCCGTCAGGATGAGGGTGACGAGATGTTTGGATCGAGTGGTGTCGCCCGTGCTTTGGTTCGCACTACTCAAAAGACCGCGGCGGCTGTTGTAGGAATAATACCCAATCGTTTAAAGAACTGGATTGACTCACGCTTTAATGCTGACGAAGCGGTGTTGCCCAATGGCGCGGCATTCGACCAGATTCGCGCAGCCGTCAATCTTGTTCTCGCAGGACTTCTTGTCGCTCTCGGCACAAGCATGAAACTTCCTCTTTCCACCACATACGTCACTTTTATGGTGGCCATGGGAACCTCGCTTGCTGACCGTGCATGGAATCGCGAAAGTGCAGTGTTTCGCATCACGGGTGTTTTAAGTGTCATTGGTGGCTGGTTTATCACCGCAGGTGCGGCTTTTATCATTTGTTTCCTCGTCACCAATGCATTATTCTTTGGCTCGTTTGTAGCTATGATTATTGCCATTGCTATGTCCATCATTCTGCTCATCCGCAGCAATTTGCGCCATGAGAAGAACAACAGAAACGAAGAAACCGATAAATTGTTTACAGAGATTTTGCATAGTAGTGATAAAACTGCATGTTGGGCTATGCTTTGTAAACATCTGAAACTTACTACTTTAGATAATCTTCAATTCGTGGCAGAGAACTACGAAGCCCTAACTACCGCTTTCTTTAACGAAGATTACCGTTTGCTTAAGCATACTGTTGCCCGGTTTGATAGTCAGCGCAAAGATATAAAACGTCAGCGTCGTAAACAGATTGTCGTATTGCGCCGTATAGACCCAGTGTTAAGTGTAGAGAAAGGCACTTGGTACTTCCTAATCATCAATTCCCTTTCGCAGATGGTTTACTGTCTGAAACGCATGGGCGAGCCATGCCTGGAGCATGTCGGGAATAATTTCCGTCCTATTCCCATTGGTTATGCCAAAGAGTTTCTCATCCTTCGCGATGAGATTGTATGCATTTTCAATCGGGCTTTCTCCAATGAAACTAGCAATCAAATTCGCGATGATGCCGCTAAAATCCAAAGCAAGCTATCTGATTACCGCAAAATAATCATTAAGGATATCCAAACCAAACAACTCAACATTGAGAGCATGACTGTCTTCCTCAATCTTGTTCAAGAGTCGCAAGAACTTCTTAGTGCCTTGCGCCATACGATGAGAGGCAAGGATAAGTTTCAGGAATAGAAAAAGGCTAATCGGGAAATGAGTGAAACCAAAGATTCTGTGAAGATACGGCATTTGATGGAGCAGGCGGAGCGGCTGCCGAAGCAGGACTGCATTGTCGTGCTGAAAACACTGATGGCCACCGTGGCGGAGGAGGATGGCGACTGGACGCAGACGTTGAGGATGGCCATCGAGGAGGTTGAGGAACGGGAAGAGACTGCCGAACTCCATAGCCGTTACAGGATCTCTAAACAAAAGACCACGGCTTTTGTGAAGCTGTTCCGCATCATCTACGACTTGCATATCTTTGAGACGGCTGACGGCAGAATCGCCTCCAACTCGGAGGATTTTGTCTGCGACTTGGGGCTGTACTTCAATACCGAAATCCGTAACATGAGGAACCTGCTTTCGTCGGCCAAGCGCACGGGTAACTTCATGGATGTGTTTGACAGGCTGCATGAGCTTGCGCAGGCGTATTATGAGAAAGGGGATGGGCTGAACACTGGCAAGCGGGCTGAAGCTCGCGAGTGGCAACAACGCATCGATTTTGACAGTTTTTGATTATACGTACAATTGTAGTATAATTCATAGTCCGACACAAGGCCTCATCTTTGCCCACGATTTAACCGTCGTGGGCATTTTCTTTATAGGTACCGTAAGGATGGCCCGCGCTAAAATGAAAGTATCATGTTAGACACCATCACATTCGACCAACTTCCAAAGGCCGTCGCCGACATCCTCGACGGCATCGCGGAACTGAAGAGCATCTGCAACGACATCCGTGACAAAGACTCCGGAAAGGATGTTTACCTCACCGTGGAGGAGCTTTGCGCCTACCACCCCGACCACCCCTCGCAACAGACCGTGCGCCGCTGGAAACGGCTGGGCTACTTCCCCTATTACAAGGACGGGGAGACTCGCCGCGTGAAGTTCAAGAAGTCGGAGATAGACGCCTGGATTGCCTCCAGCAGGCACATGTCGCGCCAGGAGCGGAACGCGCTGCACGACGCGCAGATTCTTGCCAGACGGCGACAAATGGAGATAGGAGGGCTGGATGATGAATGATGAGACGAAGAGGGTGAGAGCAGGCGAGACGCCTGCGAACCCGGAGAAGGCGGACGAGCCGTCCGCGGGCCTGAAGGAATATCCAGTGCTGTTCGACTGGATAGAGCTGTCGGACCTGCTGCTGATGCTGCACCTGACCAAGAACACCCTGAAGGAGTGGTGTTCGGAAGGTGGGCTGAAATGCAGCCGCATCAAGAACAAGACCTATTTCCTGCGCCAGGACATCGAGCGCTTCCTCTACAACCATTACCAAACCTACAAGCCATGAACACCGACAAAAGCAACATCCCGGCGATGTACTTCTGGGGCACACCTGACAACTATGCCGTGAAACCCTCGGCGCAATGCGACCTGAAAAGACTGCCCGGCTTCAGCATCTTCAGGCGACCTATCACGAACAAATACCCTTACCAGGTGGTGAACCTGATTGATGTGTTCAACTACATCATCAGCGACTACGCCAAAGACCGCACCCGTGAGTACCGCTTGATCAAGGACGAACGGTACCGCCGACAGTACAAGTCGGACAAGTTCGACTACTGCACCTTCTCCGGCATCTTCACGGTGCGCATCGACAAGGCCATCATCCAGCACTCGGGCTACCTCTGCCTCGACTTCGACCACCTGAAGGATGTGGAGGCCGTGTTTGAGCAACTGAAGCAGGATCCTTATTTCGAGACGCTGCTGCTGTTTCGCAGTCCCTCGGGCGATGGGTTGAAGTGGGTGATCTCGTTCACGGACTCCTTCTATCGATACGGCAACGACGGGGAGTCGTTCGGGGACTACCAGGTGCGCTTCTTCGCGAGCCTCTACAACTACATCTTCAACCACTATGGAGTGGAGGTTGACCGCCACTGCCGCAACCTCTCCCGCGCCTGTTACCTGCCGCACGACGCGGATGCCTACCTCAATCCCTCGCTGCTATGAAGAAAGCCGTCTTCAATCCCGATGACTGGAATGCCACCGTGGCTTTGTCGGCCAGGCACACGGATGTTGAAGCTTTGGTGAGTGCCGTCGAAGCCACGGGCATCGACATCACGGCTGCCTATTCCGACTGGTTGGCCATCGGCTTCGCCTTGGTGTCGGAGCTGGGCGAGGAAGGACGGTCGCTCTTCCATCGCCTCAGCCGCTTCTATCCGGGTTATGACATGGCCGAGGCCGACCGACAATACACGGTCTGCCTGCGTGACGGGAGCCGTGAAATCAGCATCGCCACGCTGTTCCACATTGCCAAGACGCACGGCATCGTTATCCCCGTTTCCTCACGAAATCGATGTGAGGAAGTTGAGGAAGATGAGGAAAATGAGGAAGCGGGGCGGTCAAAATCGGTCAAGGCCGACACCTTTTCGCAGACTGTCGGCGGCCAGCTGCCCGACATCCTGAAACGCATTGTGGCCGATGCCGTGTCGGCGGTGGATGCTGACCTGCTTATCCTCGGCTCGCTCACGGTGTTTTCGGCCTGTCTGCCGAATGTGTACGGCGTGTATGACAGGAGGGAGGTGTTTTCTAATATCTTCCTCTACGTCACCGCCAGTGCCTCGACGGGCAAGGGGCGGTTGTCGCTGTGCCGACACTTGGCCGCGCCGCTGCATCGGGAGCTGAGGGAGCAGTACCGCAAGTCGATGGAGAAATACAAGCAGGAGCAGCTGCAGTATGTCATGAACAAGAAGAAAGGCGAGGCTGCCGAGCCTGAAGAGCCGCCGTTTCTGACGCTGTTCATCCCCGCCAACAGCACGGCGACGGTGGTCTATCAGACCCTGTCGCAGAACAACGGCGTGGGGCTGCTTTTTGAGACCGAGGGCGACACGTTGGCCAATGCCTTCAACTCCGACCTTGGGAACTACTCGGACGGCTTCAGGAAGGCGTTTCACCATGAGACGATTTCGTACCTTCGGAAGAAGGACCGCGAGTATGTGGAAATCACGAAACCGAAGTTTTCGGCCATCCTGTCGGGCACGCCGGAGCAGGTTTTCAACCTGATCCCTTCGGCGGAGAACGGGCTTTTCAGCCGCTTCATCTTCTACGTGATGCCGACGGAGATCGTCTGGCACGACATGTTTGACGCTTCGGAAGGGCCTACTGCCGACGAGCTTTTCAAGGAGATCGGCAGGGACTTCTACCAGTTTCACAAGCTGCTGGGTGCGCAGCCTATCCGTTTCACCCTGCAGCAGGAGCAGCAGCGGAGGTTCAACGCTTTCTTTTCGAAGACACAGGCGGAATATGCCGCGCTCTTCGGCAACGACATCATCGCCTCGGTGCGCCGACTGGGACTGATACTTTTTCGCTTCGCGATGATCCTGACGGTGCTCCGCCAGATGGATGACGGGGTGTTCCCGTTGGCTCTTGATGACGGGAAGGAGACTTTGCTGGTCTGCACGGACGCTGATTTCGAAACGGCCTTGGCGATGGTGAAGGTGCTGCTGCAGCATACGGTGAGGGTGTTTCAGGCCTTGCCACGCAGGACTGAGCGGCGCTTCAGGCAGGATCGTAGGCAACGCACGGAGAGTTATATGCAGACTTTCCTTGCCGCCTTGCCCGAGGCGTTCAGCCGCTCGGGCTATCTTCAGACAGCTGCCGACATGGGCATCAATGAGAAGACGGCGGAGCGATATATCGCGGAGTTGTGTAGGTCGGGGCTGCTGGAGCATCCGGCAAGTGGGCAGTATGTGAAACCTTCTTGACCGTGGAGTTGCCCACGGGAATCAGTTGGGAAGGGCCTCGGCATCGGTGACGATGTCCGGGGCCTTTTTGTTGAGGAGCATGAGCCATTGGCGGGCTTCGTTGAGGATAGGCTCGCGCTCATCGAGGATCTTGGCGACTTCCTGGACGCAGTTTCTCACGGT
>Ga0265298_10009018_pt1 | contig 11923 bp, 11 predicted proteins | sample AusTroGonzalo_MG_3_FD_193486 | JGI IMG/M metagenome (GOLD analysis project Ga0265298, IMG submission 193486) | Bovine rumen microbial communities from tropical cattle in Woodstock, Queensland, Australia - Gonzalo_01 | ecosystem: Host-associated > Mammals > Digestive system > Stomach > Rumen ...
TTCAAACGTAGGCTCAAAATGCCTGCTCATGTTTTCACGCTCCATCCTTCACTGGTTTTATAATACTGTTGCCTGTCTGTCATTATACACAACGGATGATGAATTGTGAATTATGATTTGAATCTTACCGCCCTCCGTACCGGTTCCGCCAGCAGGACTGCCGCGGTAATCTTTACCGCGTCTCCCGGCAGGAACGGCAGTACGCACAGGCTCAGCGCCGCGCCCAGAGTGTTTCCTGTCTGGATCATGAACCAGGCTGTGCCGATCGTGTACAGCACGGCTGTGCCGATGATCATCATTACGGGCAGGATCCATTTCCGGCCGTCCCTTTCCATGCGTTCGGTTCCGGCTCCGGACAGAAAGGCACAGGGCAGATAACCGATCAGATATCCGCCGGTCACCCCGGCAAGTTTCTGGAAGCCTCCGCTGAAGCCGGAAAATACCGGCATTCCGGCCAGTCCGATCAGCAGGTACAGCCCGACAGCCGCCGTTCCCCGTTTTTTTCCGAGGATTGCACCGTCCAGGTAAACCGCGAAGGTCGCCAGGGACAGCGGGACCGGTCCGGCCGAGATTGTCAGCGGTCCCGCGACACAGACCAGCGCAGCCGTCACAGCGGTCAGCGTCATATCCTTTACCTTCATTTACCGGTCTCCCTGTCCGTTGATTTTCAGGCTGACCTCGCCGTAGTTCAGGCAGGATCTTCCTTCCTCTGTCTCAATGATCAGCCTTCCCTGGTCGTCGATGTCCAGCGCCCGGGCCGGATAGGTTTTGGCTCCTTCGATCACCGTTACATTCCTGCCGATCACATTGGATCTTCTCCGGCTTTCCTGCAGGAAAGCCCCCGTCTCCAGATCCCCGTACAGTTCCTCCAGCCGGTTCAGGATCTCCGCGATCAGCCGGTTCCGGTCCGGCGCTTTCCCCGTTTCATTGCCGATGGATGTCGCGGTCTCTTTCAGTTCCGGCGGAAAAGACATCCTGTTCACATTCACGCCGATTCCTACCACCGCATACTCCAGCTTTCCCGCTTCCATATTCAGTCCGGCTTCACTGAGAATACCGCAGATCTTTTTCCCGCCGATATACAGGTCGTTTACCCATTTAATCCTTACCTCAGCCTCCGCAATGTCCTCAACCGCCCGCGCCGTGGCCACCGCCGCCAGGGATGTCAGCAGGCCCGCCCGTTCCGGCACGCAGTCCGGACGAAGAATGCAGGTCAGGTATACGCCGGAATGCTCCGGTGAAAAGAAGGATCTTCCGAGCCTGCCGCGCCCGCCGGACTGGGAATCTGCGATGACGGTCAGCCCGTGCGGCGCGCCTGAAGCCGCCAGCGCTTTTGCCCGGTTATTGGTGGAATCCAGTTTTTCATGAATCTCCAGCCGCTGTCCGATCTCCTTCGTTGTCAGCCACCGGCGGATCTCCGTTTCAGACAGAATGTCCGGCACGGATACCAGCCTGTATCCCCGGTTTGTCCCGGCGCTGATTTCATATCCGCTTCTTCTCAGCTGATTCACAGCCTTCCATACCGCGGTCCTGCTGACGCCCAGCGTTCTGGCCAGTTCCTCCCCGGATATGGTTTCGCCTGTTTTCATCAGTTCAAGCGCTTTCTCCCGGACACTGCTCATTCCCGTCCTCTCCTCTTCCCGGATTGTTCCGGGAAATGGTATCACCTTTCGGTTTAATCGTCAACCGCAAACATCTTAACAGGTTGACAATTAAGACGTACGAAAAGCGAAAAAACGGCAGGCGCCTGTTCATTCGGTGCCTGCCGTCATCTGCTGTAGTCTTTATCCGCCATAGACCGCGCAGCTGTCGTCCCGTGTTTTTTTCAGCCCCAGCAGTGCGCTGTCCGCGTCCCTGAAAATCGAACCCTTTGGATTCGGCCGGTCCCAGAAGGCGACGCCCGCGCTGAGTGTAACCGGCGGAAGATCCTCGTTGCTCTCCGCAAGTTCCTTGTTTATCTGCCGGAACTTGTCCCGGATTGTATCCCCCAGGGCCTGGCCGGCTCCCGGCATAATGACACAGAATTCGTCCCCGCCGATCCTGCTGATATGGTCCTCGTTCCGGAAATTGCGTTTCAGGGCTTCGGCCGCTTCACACAGCACCCTGTCGCCGATATCATGGCCGAACTCATCGTTGTACTGCTTAAAGTGATCCACGTCCACCACGACGATCCCGATCATGTCCCTTTCGCGCATCCGGTATATCTTGTCAAAGGCAGCCCGGTTATATACGCCGGTCAGCGCGTCATGGGTCGCGGTATAGGACAATGCCTCTGTTTTGTCCTGGTTGTCTTTCAGAACCTCGTTATACACGCTGGCCAGGTGGCGCACCTCGTAGCTTCCCCGCACCGGGATCGGTTCCCGCCGGTCCAGGTTCTCCACGCTTTTCTGGATCGGGGAGATAATCAGAAGCCGGTTCAGCAGCAACGCCAGTGCCGCGACAACCACGAACAGGATCACAAAAAGCGTCTGATGCCTGACAATTCCCTGCACGCGGCTGAATGTTCTGCTCGCCTGGATCTGCCCGACCTCGGAAGAAAGCCTGTGGCTGTTGTCAATCGATGTTTCAATCGTCTCCCCGTATGCCGCGTACTCTTCCGTTGTCAGCATGGTTATCGCCGTTGCTTTCTTCTCTTCCGGGGAAAGCGCCTGCTCTTCTTCGTTCAGTTCAACCTGCTGTAAAAAATCGGGAAGCGCGGCAAAAACAGGCTGGGGCAGCGTATCGGCCACCAGCCGCATCGCCTTTTCCTGCACTTCGCATCTGGCACGGAAAGCATTCACAGCTTTCTGGAAAGCTTCGTCAGCCGACGCGCTGTTGGATGTTTCCGGATCGTACTGTTCCAGCTGCGCGTTGATTGTATTCATCTGTCCTTCGTAGGATCTTGCGGGGCCTGGTTCACCGCTCCTGACAAAGGCAGCGGCCTGTTCTGACATGCCTTCCGCGATGGTATTCAGCATACCGCCGGTCTGCTGGTTGTTCAGATAGGCGTTGGTCAGCGTAACAATCTCCCCCACGCTGCCGGTTGTCTGGTACATGGCAACAACCATCAGCGTGGCAAGCACCAGGCCGATGCCGATCATCAGCATATTCAGCCGGTCCAGATGAATCCCGTTATGCTTTCTGCCGGTGTTTTCTCCCTGTTCCCTGCTCACGGTGACTCCTTTCGGATGAATCAATTTGTTTGATGTTTGATATGCATATTACCACATTCTTCCTGCCGGCGTCCACCCCGTCACGCCATATTTATCCTCCGTGTCCTTCCTTGCATGCCCGCTTGTCCTCGTACATCAGTCCGTCCGCCCGTTCAAAAACGTCCTGCACCCGGTTGTCCCTGTCCGGATCAAACTCCGACATTCCGAAAGCAAGGGGCCGGATCCCGCCGCACAGGTTCCGGTTAAGCTCCGCGAGAAGCTGCTCCGCCAGGTTCTTCCGGTGATCATAGTCCTGCCCCCGCAGCAGTACCGCGAACTCGTCCCCGCCGATTCTGAACACAGGACTGTGGGCATAGATATTGCAGATGATCCTGCAGGTTCCGCGGATAAAACTGTCTCCCGCCTGATGGCCCTGGGTATCATTCACTTGTTTCAGTCCGTTCAGGTCACAGACGACGATGCCGAAAGGCGGGTAGTCTCCGCTTTCGATCTGCCTGTCCAGCTCTTCTTCCACCTGGGCATAGGCTCTCTTGTTCTTTACACTGGTCAGCGCATCCCGGTTTGCCAGGTTCATGGCTTCCTCATACGCGATCTCCATCCGTTTGGCGGCGTCCACATTGGCGATTGTGATAATAATATGCTCCGGGTCTCCTTTGGGGCAGACTGCGTACAACGTCATGAACTGGGGCTGGTCGTCGATCATCAGGCGGTAATTCAGGAAGGCTTTTCCGGAAGCGGAAAGCGTTTTGAGGATATTGTCCTTTTCCATGGCCTTCATCATCATCGGCAGGTCGTCAGGATAGATATCCCGCTGCATATTCCTCTGCGTATCGGTGAAAAAATCAATTCCCTTTGCGCCGACCTGCAGTTTGGAATACTTTTCATTCGTACTGTATTCGGTATACTCATTGGTACGGGTATTCACATGATAGATGACCTCATACTGCCGTGCCAGCGCCATGGCGATATCGCTGAAGGTCCGGTTCTGTTCCCTGATCTGCTGTTCCCGCCGGACCTGCGCGTCCGTATTGGATACGCCGATCACGATATGATGCGTATCGTTTCTGGGCTGTACGACCATCATGTTCACATGCTGGTGCTTCCCGTTAAGCTGCTGCCGGTAGGAAATACTTACGGTTCCGCTCCTCTTCAGGTCGTTCACCAGGCGCTCCTTCGCCAGCCGTTCCAGGGTGTGCTGAACGTCCTCAGGATGAATATAGATCCGGATATCCGCCGCGGCATCGGCAAAAAAGTCTTCGCCCTGTTTGGTTGTGCCCAGTCTGGAATACTGTTCGCTGGCGCTGTACTGCGTGTATTCGTTCGTGTCGATGTTGATGTAATAGATGACCTCGTAGCGGCTGGCCAGGGCGCCGGCAATCTGGGCGTAGGTTGCGCTGGCTGCTTCCTGTTCCAGTTCTCTCCGTTTCTGCGCGTCCACATCCTGCACGCCGATAATGATATTATGATTGCTCGCCCTGATCGCTTTCATGAAGAAATAGCGCGGGGCGCCTTCGATATTCAGCCTGTAGGTCAGCGAAAAGGAGAGTCCGTTTTCGAGCGCGCCGACCATGGATTCCTTCCGGAACGCGTTCAGGAAAAATTCATGGTCCTCAGGCCAGACCTGCTCCCTGCAGTCCCGGCGTGCATCCCGGAAAAAATCATCTCCGCTGTTCACCCGGACCAGCTCTTTTTCATCGCCGCTCGGTGAATACTCAATATAACTGTCATCCTCGGAATCGATCACAAAAAGGCGGCTGTAGTCATTGGCCAGCGCAAGCGCAATGCTGGCAAAAGACAAGGGCCGATTTGCTTTTTCCATCGCCGGTCGCTCCTTTTTCAGGCAGGCAGGTGACTCTGAACACCGGGACCGGTTTGACGCCTGTCCCGCCAGGTACAATATAAAACGTCCGCGGATTTTTCTTCCGCAGACAATTATACCGGTTCTTCTTTACTTTATCAAGAGAAACTCCTTTATTTCGCCGCCGCCTGCTCTTCCGCCGGAATGCGCATAAAGGATGCCTTTCCCCGGGCCCTGTGTCCCGTTACCGAGATCTGGTAGCTGCCCTCCTCCGGAATAACCAGGTCGAAGGCAGCGTTCTCCTGTGCTGTTCCCTGATAGATTGGTTCTTCCCCTTCGCGGCCGATCTTCACATCCACTTTGCCGCCGGTATGGGAAAGCTCCACCCGGAGCGTATCGCCCTTCTCCAGTTCCAGGGCCGCGATTTCCTCACGGTTCAGGGCAGCGTAGTCCATCATAAACCCGGTTTCATTTGTCATCCTGCTTCCGTCAAAAGCGCTTTGCTGTCCGCACCCCGTCAGCAGGAGAAGCATCAGCAGCAGGCAGATGCCTGTCCTTTTCATTACGCCTCACATCACTTTCTCCCGTCCGCGATCGCCACAGCGGACCGGTATACCAGATACAGCCCCGTGCTCAGCAGCACTGCGCCGATAATGTCCGTCAGCCAGTGCACGCCGGACACCAGCCGTCCGATCACCATAAAGGCTGAGAACAGGATCACAAAGGCAGTCGTAATCCATCTGACTGTGTCGTTTCCTGTCCTTCTGTCCGCCTGGAACTTCAGCGTCGGCATGACGCTCAGCACCAGCAGCGTTGTGGAAGATGGATAGGATGCTTCCATGGCGCCGTCGATCAGGATCGGCCTGTAGTTGATCGGGATCATTTCAAACACCAGGTATCCGATGATCACCAAAATATAGTAGATCCCCAGCAGGATAATGTCCGCGTCCACCTTCTTCAGGCTTTTTCTTTGGATCAGCTGAACCAGCCCCAGTATGCCGAAGCAAACGCAGATTACGATCGGAACCAGTCCGAGCCAGTCTGTGACCGTATAGATCCACATCGTTTCGCCGGTCAGCCTGTGAAACCATGTATTTACCGCGGCGAACCCGATATCCGTATTGTTCACGCCCACCGGCTGCACATCCACGGTCCGGATCAGGATCGTCCACAGGATAAACGCCAGAATCAGCGCGATGCCGAAGATCACTCCTTTTTTGCCTTTTGCTTCCATCTCTCTTGTCCCTCGTTCCTTCGTCCCGGCCTGAATCTCCGGGTTTTATCCGGATCCGTCTCTCACCCGGATCCCGCATAGTGGATTATATGCCAGACCTTCCCTTCTGTCCACTGCCTCGCTGCCGTAATGCAGAAAACAGCGCCTGAAATGCATTGAGTTCCTTCTGTCATCCCTGTGATCCCTGGTCCGTTTTGTTTCGCTTTCCTTCCGCGGGGGCGTCTGTCTGCTTTCCGTCTTCCGCCTTTCTCCGTTTTTCATCCTCTTCCCGGTTTTTTCTGGCCTTGTTCAGTGCGTGCATTGCCTCAAACGGGCCCACGATGGCAGAGATAATGATCAGGATCCAGTACCATGGCATTTTGTTTCCTCCGTCATGCTGCTCTTTTGCGCGTCTTTCCGTCTGCGCTGTTTTTTACCCTGTCATGATACCCCAAAGCCGCGCGACAGGCAATATAAATCCCGGCGGCAGACTGTCCCTGCCGCCGGGGGAATATCGTTTATCCTTAACAGTTATGGCCTCTGAACCTGCGGATAACCAGTATAGCCGCCAGCAGAAGCACCGCGCAGATACCGGTCTGTATCCATGCGCCGGTATGGTTCGTTTCATTCCGGTAATTGCTCATACCGGGAAATCCTGACGGCCTCTCACCGGCTCCGTCCGGTTGTTCGGGAACTGTGTTTCCCGAAATTTGTGCCGGCCGGTCCGCCGCAGGGGTTTCCGCTTCCGCCGGCACTTCCGCCGTCTCAGCGGCTTCTTCTGTCACAGCGGAAGACGTTTCATTGAAAGAAGTTTCAGTTGAAGTCTTCTCATTGGAAGCCGCCTCAGTGGAAGCCGCTGCAAAGGGCCCGTTCCCTGAAGGCGGGGTAAAGCTTCCTCCCGCGAAATCCGGCGGACTGAACCCGCTGCCCCCCGGGAATCCTCCGGAGCCGTTTTCATTTCCTCCCGGCGCGTTTCCGTTGTTCATACTGCCCATGTCCGATGTGGCAATATCGCCGGCATTGATCAGCGTGCTGTCGTCCGCCCGCTGTCCCTCCGTCGTGGAGGGAATCGTCCCGTCCAGCTGTCCCCGGATGCTTTCGCCCCGCCTGGCGCAGAAAGTTTTCAGGGTGCTGACCGCTGTTTCGAATTCCTCTTCAGTGTAGAATTTTGACGGATCGCTTTCCACATAAGGCGCGATCATTTCCTGTACGCGGGTAATCTCTTCCTCCAGCCATCCGCTTTCAACGCACTCGCTGATAAAGCGGTCATACGCTTCGTGATAGGCCGCGAGCGCTTCGTCGTCGCTGAAGATCCAGCTGATCAGCGGGCGGGAATCCGTTGTACCGCTGGTCACAGGACTGTCAATGGGCGAATTGACCGTGGAGGTCGCGTCTGCGGAAGCCGAGAAGCCGCCGAACGCCAGATTGTAGTCCCAGGGCAGGATGGTCAGTTGTCCCTTCTCCTCATAGAGGTAATAGTTGTGCACCATCATGCCTGTATAGCTGTCGTCGTTGCACAGGAAATTGTGAACTGCCAGGTAGGCGGTCACCTCGTTCTTATTCACCACGCTGTCCAGGTCTTCGCCTTCATTCAGCTTCTTCAGGGAAGCGATCAGGCGGTCCTTGTCCTTTGAACTGATCGTGGTTTTGGCGTTGTCGAAAATATTGCTGTAGCTTTCCGGATTGTCATCGGAATAAACAAGTTTGACGTCGTCGCTTCCCATCCCGAAATTGAATCCGCCGAATGCGCCATCAGGTTTCTGTGGAAACTGTCCGGACTGTTCCGGTGCGCCTTCGCCGCTTCCCGTGTTTTCGGGGAATCCTCCGCCCGGGAAGGAGAACCCTCCCTCAGGCATCTGGGGCATACCGTCCGGCATGCCTTCCGGCGGAGTAAAGGAGCCGTCTCCGAACGGACTGCCGGACGGGAAGCTGAACCCTGGCATGCTGTCCCGGCCCGCGGCCTCCTCCGTTTCCGTTCCGTTGCTTTCGGAATCGTCCTCTTTCTCCCGGAATTTCTCAATATCGAAATCGCCGCCGTTGCCCCGGCCGCCGCCGAAGGACAGGCTGTCAGGTTTGTACAGTTCGCCTTTGGTCATCCCGTTCCGTTCCAGGAACGCGTCTTCCACGCCTTCCACCGCCAGGTACAGTCCCCAGGTTTCACCGTTCACGATGATCTGCGTGTAGCTGCACAGGGAGGCAGGAACGTCCATCTTCGCCATCAGTGTATAGGCCAGATAATCCTTCATCATCGTGGCGTCCTGGATCAGGTTGTTCAGGCTCAGCTTGTCCAGCCCGTGATACTTCTTTCCCTTCACATAGTGGTTGAATTCCACCTTGAAGGAATACCGGGTAGAGCCCAGCGTCGCGACGGAGGAAAGCGATGTGTTTCCCTTGGCGCGGATGCCAACCTGGCCCAGGTTCTCGCCGTCGATCACGATCGTGCACTCCCGGTATTCTTCCGCCGACGCGTTGGCGATAAAGTCGTCCCAGTTGTCCATCGTGATTTCAATGGTATGGACCCTGCCCTGGTCAAACAGCAGCGATTCATAGCCGATCTCATGGCTTCCGTCCCCCTGTACGGGTTCGATCGCGCCCAACAGGCACACCGCCGCGATCAGCATAAACGCCGTAAAGACGCACACGATGCGGTCCGCGGTTTTTGTTCTCAGCATGGGATCACCCCATATAATCGCCGTTGTAGCTGACCAGCACCGCGCTTCCGACGCCGTCCATCTCGGACAGCCGGGTGATGAAATCGGTGCTGTTATCCTTCAGGGTCACTTCCCAGGTCAGCTCAATACTGCCCTTCCGGGCGCTCTTGCTCTTCACGGAAGCTTTACCGGTGTTCTGCTTCAGGTATTCCTCCACCTTCTTCTCCGTTTCCGCTCCGTCGCAGGAGATTACGGCTATGAAAGGCTTCTGCGAGGATTTCCGGTTGCAGAACAGGATCATGATCACCCCGATGATCACGCTGCCGACAATGGCCAGCGGGATCATTCCTGCCGCCAGCACAATGCCGCCCGCGATGGCCCAGAACAGGAAAGCGATATCCATCGGTTCCTTGATCGCCGTACGAAAACGCACAATGGAAAGGGCGCCGACCATACCCAGCGAGAGCACCACATTGGATGTCACCGCCAGGATCACCATGGTGGTGATCATCGTCATGGCTATCAGTGACCCGCCGAAAGCGAGGGAAAACATCACGCCCGCATAGGTCTTCTTATAGACAAAAAAGATGAACAGTCCGAGGCAGAAACTCAGCACCAGTGCCAGCGCCATATCCGTCAGGGAAACCGCTGTCACGTTCTCAAGGAAGGATGATTTGAAAATGTCATTGAAACTCATGTTTTTTCTCTCCTGTCTCTGGTTTTATTGATAAACGCGGCATGCCGCGTACTTGGAAAAAGCGGACGGTGTGCGGCTTTTCAGGGCTGCCGCCTTTCGGATCACACCGGGCAAGTACTCATCCCATTTGACTTCCAGCAGCATCACGTCGTCCTCTATCGGAAGGGTCAGTCCGTCCGGGTCCAGAAAATCCTTCGGCAATCCGGTCCGGATGGCCCAGTCGATGGTCACGCGGACATTTCCGGGCCTGTAGACGAACGGGACCCGTTTGTACTCAACCACTGTCTTCGGAGCAAGTCGGCGGGTTTTCATATCTACATACAAGGCAGCCAGAAGCGGTCGTCCGCTCTTTACCAGCCAGTCGATCTCACCCCGGATAATCTTCTGTGTCTCCTCCTGTGTCAGCCTCTCCTGGGGTTTGCATCCTACGCCGTCGCGCTTGATCTTACACTCGAGCATGATATAGCTGAGATCATCGTTATAGTACCGTATGCGGAACTTCCGCCTCTCGTTCACGCCGTCCAGCTTTTCATGAAGCGCCGTGTCCATGGGGTCGTCAAAATATAAGCTGCGGATCCGGTAATATCCCTTTTCACGCGCGTGCGGATCAATCTGTGCCACAGCGCTCAGGTTTGTCCGGATGCCTGCCGCGTCCCCGGCTGTGATGATATGCTTCACCTCATGCCGATACTCCATTCCGTCCTTCTCCTTTTCCGAAAATCCTTCATCGGATGGATCTTACAGCCGGAACCTTAAGTGAAATTAAAAACCCGTATGAGCGCTGCCCATACAGGTTTTCCCCATATAGTTTTTTTCTGTATAAGGATCCGTCCGGATTATTCCGTTTCCGTCTCCCCCATTGCGAACAGGTTATCTTTCCCCATGCCGCAGACATAGGGATTGGAGTCGTACCGGTAGCAGAAGTCCAGGAAATCCGCCTTTTGCTCCGGATCCTTCATAATCCTGACCAAAATTTCCCTCGGAATAGTTCTGCCGTATGCGCCGGGACCGCTGAACGAAATATTCCGGACGCCGTGTTTTCTCAGTATTCCCTCCAGCTCATTCGGCAGAAATGTATAAGTGATGCACCAGGGTGCCCCGCCCTTTTCATATTCCGCGATTTCCGCCTCCCCGCCCATCAGTCCGTTGTCGAAAACTTTCCGCGCGTTCCGGCCGTCGAACCGGAAACCGTTGATCATGTTTTCCCGGTTTTCCACGCACCATCTCACAAAAGGATCGTCTGCGTTCTCATCCAGGATGAACTGGTTTTTCTGGATGGGGTTCGCCAGATACGGAAGGCAGCCCAGCCGCCCGGATACACTCAGCATGATTTTTTTCCGGGAAATACGCACCAGTTCGCCGATCACCCGTTCCTGGTTCGGCCAGGTATAGGATACCGGCGCGTCAAACGAAACGACCAGGTCAAAAGCCCGGTCCGGGAATGCGCCCAGGTCCTCCAGCGCGCCTTTCACAAAAGTGATCCGGTCCGATACGCCTTCCCGCTCTGCCAGTTCCTTTGCTTTGTCAATCATCGGCTGGGAAATATCAAAATGCGTGACGACGCATCCCTGTTTCGCCAGCAGAATGGAGAACCGGCCGCTTCCCGCCCCGCCGTCAAAAACAGTCCGGATACCGTCCAGGTTCTCCAGCAGCCTGCGCTCAATATGGTTTTTCTGGATGATGTCGTCGATATAGGTCTCTTCCCGGCGGCTTTCCAGTTCTCCTTTATCCGGAAGGTTCCACTGCCGCTCCGCGATCTTCCGGCTGTAATCATTCTGTTCCACGGTTTATCTTCCCCTTTCCCGTTTTTGCTTCACGCTTCAGCCTGTTTCTCCTCCTGTCCCGGCTGCCCCCGCGGCTGCTTCGATAAACGTTTCCGGCGCACGCATTACGTCCCAGCACAGGACCGCGCCGTCAAAGCCGCAATCCCTTATCGCGCTTAATGATTCCGTGATATAGCCGGCGTCTGTCCTGACAAGGTTTTCGTCATAATTGACCTCTATCCCCGGATATTTTCCGCAGGGCACCCGGCTGACTGCCTCAAGCTGCGTGTCCAGGAACGCCTTATCCATCGTGATCTGTATCCGTCCCCGGGCATCCGGCGCGTATTTTTCAAACAGCCTGTATTCATATCCGATACCCGCCGGCGCCTCCGTTTTCCGGTACAGCATCGGCTTGATGAAATCCGCGTTCTTCGTAATCAGCGGATAGTGCTGGCCCACAAACCGGCTGACCAGGGGCGCGAACAGGTCCAGCCCGACCGTCAGGCCTTTTCCCTTAAAATACGCGCAGATTTCATTCACCGTCTCCGCGATGATCTCTTCTTTTGCATCAAAGAACCGCTGTGCGAGAGGATCTTTCAGTTCGAACCGGCCGTTCATCGGATAAGCCGTCAGATCGAAAAAGGCGTCC
>Ga0265298_10009020_pt1 | contig 11922 bp, 25 predicted proteins | sample AusTroGonzalo_MG_3_FD_193486 | JGI IMG/M metagenome (GOLD analysis project Ga0265298, IMG submission 193486) | Bovine rumen microbial communities from tropical cattle in Woodstock, Queensland, Australia - Gonzalo_01 | ecosystem: Host-associated > Mammals > Digestive system > Stomach > Rumen ...
TCTGAGTTTTCATGGTCGTTATAATGATGTCATATCCATTCAGAGTGCAGATCTTATTCATGTTTTGCCCTCGCTTTCTGCCATCCGTGCTCTTTTAATTACCTCGGCCATGTTCTCTCCCTTTCAAGCATTTCAACGCTCGTTTTCATGTCGTTAATTAAAAGACTTTGTTTTTCAAGCACCTGCTCCATGTATTTAATCTGATTAACGCAATCTATGATTTTATTTTCAAGTTCATAGAATTTCTTAGTAAGTTCTCTTGAGTCCATATCTCCTCCTTTTCGGGATGTGATGCCGTTTCAAATCGTTATTCATCGCAACTCCGAATAGACACCGCAGGAGTAACTTTGCCGATACCGGCGATAACTTTATTTCTCCGCTTATCTCATCTGTTATTTTTGTGATTTTCTGCGGTGGTTCCTCGGTCCCCTTTGTTATCTCCAGTTCCACCGGTTCTCCGATCTCAAATGTCTTTCCGGTTTCCGGATCCATCGCGAGCAATGTTGCGTTATGTAGTTCTTTTGTGGGCATTTCATCCTCCTAACCTCTAATAACTGTTTGAAGGGCAGCAATCATCTTCTCCTGTTCCAGCAACTTCTTCTGACAAATATCCAGCTCTCTCTGCAATTCACACCGGACTTCCCCAAATCTTGTTAGAGAGATAAACTGCATACCATCAATGAAAACATGATGTTCATCCAGTATTTCAATATCTTTACTAACTTTACCTATCATTCTACACCTCCATCTTCACCCCACAATTAGGGCAATAAGCGTAATCAGCCTCTGCCCATGCGTGACATTTGTCACACTCGAAATTTGATATTAAATATCCTTCCGATTCTTCTGCCCATTCATGCTCTATCCAATGACCTACCTTTTCCGTGCGTTCTTCGTGCGTTTCATGCTCCGAACTATCGCTCGCGTGCGTTCGCGTGCGTTCTTCCAACGCCTCAATAGTCGAACCAGTTGACGAACCGATATTTGTAGTTGACGAACCAGTTGACGAATCCTTCTCGCTTTCTGTATCTGCTTCAATGATTGTTGGCGCATTATCGTTATATTGACTCAATAGTAACCACACTTGATGTTTTGTAAATGCTTCTCTTTTATCTCTACTTATTTGGTCAAGCAAAACATCAGCGTCTATCAATCTTCCGTGTCCTTTCGGAAGTGGTGTGCCATGCTTAATCAAGAGCATGTCCATCGAACACTTTTCGTCATTAAACCCTTTCAACAAACTATAGTATTCCTCAGGAATATCAATTACTATTTTCATTCTTTATTCTCACTTTCTGCCATCAGCCACTTTCCAAGCATCTTACAAAAACTCTCTGCCGATTCTTCGCTATCAAAAGACGCGATCTTTTGTGAACACAAGCCATTCCCAACGAGTAGAACAGGCTTTTTATAATTCGGTAAGTGCGTAATATGGATTGTTTCTTTTCCACGCCTAAATCCATGTAATTCGCTCATTCCTTATCCTCACTTTCCAACTTACAACTAACTTACAACTAACTTACAACTAACTTACAAGCCGTGTTATTCTTTATCCTCGCTTTCCTCATACTCCTCGCACTCCATCCCGTCCATGTCCTTTTCGCATCCGGCGATAAAATACTCACGGCGAGTAGTGCCGTAATACTCTTCGTAGTCCCAGAGTGCATATTTGCAAGTGTCACATTTCATGCGTTGTCCTCCTCTATCCATACAATCATATAGCCATCCCCGATGTAAAAATGCTCTACTCCCGCATCTGCTAATTTGTCTTTCAGATACCATGCCGCGACAAACTGACTACTGCCCGGAATGAATGTACATATGAGATATTCATCTATCTCCTCGATTTTCTTTTTGCCCTCATTGATTTCGTCAATCAAGTTGAACATATCATCGTAGTCTTTATCCGAGCAAAGGTAAACAATATGCTTTTTCCGTGTCCAAATATCAGTAAATTCACTCAGAGTCAATCCTTAATCACCCCCAACTCAATGCGCACATCCCCGCGAAACTCACTGATAAATGTCGGCTCAAGGTTTTTGTCAATGCTTACCGTGAAAGTTCCCCACTTGTCCTCCGTCCACCTGTCTACCTCCACGGACGGATCATCCAGATTGAACACCACTTCCATATCGTCATCGTAACAATCCAGTTCCTTTTTCAGTTCCGCTACTGTCATTCGTCAACCTCCTTTTTCAAAACTCCGATCAGCTTAACCTTGCGCTTCCGGAAGTACCAGGGCCGCTCCGGATCGCGTTCTTCAATCCAGGCACTCGTGATCAAGTAATCCTTAGCCCATTCCTCATACTTAGCCAAAGCGGCCTCCATGGTGTCGAGCGGTCGGAAGTCGTGAAACACTCCGCGCCGCGTCTTTATATAGGGCATGAATTGTTTGCTCATTCGTCCTCCTCGTCAATCACAACCTTGCGAAAACTGCTCCGTGCCTTCCCGAGTTTGTATTTGCTTACACCGGAGATCACTGCACACCGTGTTGTCCCACACTTCTTAGCCAGCGCGATTGGGTTATCCGCAATCTCCAGCGGAAACTCATATTTATCGAGCGTGACCTTCATCCATATTGTCATTCCCGATCACCTCCTAATCACAGCTGTCACTGGTCAAATACCTGCAGAAGTATTTTCCATCTTCCTCATATCCCCGGGCCGTATAGATTCCATATCCGTACAGCTCGCAGGGAGAAAACATACTCTTTTTGTCCTGATCAGTGATAAAGCCATTGTTCTCTTGAGATCTTTCATAAACTTCTCTGCTTATTGCTCTCTTACAGTCAATCAGCATATAGCTCTCGCTTTCCGTGGCTTGCACAGAGCCACTTAATTCTTTCATCTGATAAATTGCACCTTAAAATGTTTAAGGCTCTTAAAACGCGTTTAACGAGTTCCTTTCTGTTTCTCTTTCCTCTTTCTCTGATACTCTCTATACATTTCTGCGTGCCGCTCGCAGTAGGTATAACCGTTTCTTGTCCGATCATCCTCAATCTTACATATGGGACACTTGCACTGGACGACCAGCCTGGCATACCGTTTTCTCATTCTTTCATTGTCTCGTATACTCATGTATAAGCTCCCATAATACCCGCTTAAACTTCTCTTCTCCTGCGATCCCGGTGAAGCTTGCCACCACCGTTTCATGGTTTCCTTCCCGTACCACCAGACACGGCTTGACTCTACCTGGGATATGGGAAACACATAAGCCATTGTCACCTTTTGATACTCCACAAAAACTCGGATCCATATTTAGTTCCTCCCGATCTCTCCGCAAAACTCATCAATCGCATCTTCCCAGCGTCCGTTTTTAGCGATCAGAATGTCATTCGTGCTCCGGTCGATCCCGAGGCCGTAGTCCTTAAGGTACATCCGGAACCGGTGCAGGATCTCGGACTGACTTCTTCCTTCTTTCTTCAGATCCCGATAGATCAGATCGTCGATGGAAACATTAAAGTAGTCTGCAGTCATAATCAGTGTGGCGAGCCTCGGTTCATTGATCCCTCTTTCCAGCCGCCCTACGGCCTGCTGCGTGAGATGGAATTGCTCGGCCAATTCTTTCTGCGTCATGTCTTTTTTCATTCTGAGATATGCCAGGTTGTGTGCGAAGTTATCCATGTTCCAGATCCTCCCCGATCAGCTCGTTATATGTCACATCCAACACCTTACAAAGGGCGAGTATCGCTTCCAGGCTTGGATTGCACCGTCCGGATTCCCACTTCCATACCATGTCGTGAGAGAAACCCAACTGTTCACAGAGCTCCATCTGAGATAGGCCCTTTTTGATCCGGAGGTATCTGATGTTATTTGCTATGTAGCACATCTCATCACCCCCTCTGATATTTCGTGATTGAGTTCACGATACTTTCCAGCTCCGAGGTCTTCAGCGGTGGCTTACACGCCACCTTATTTGCGTGTCTCAGTTCGAGGTAGATCATTCGTTTTGAGAAGCCGCAGGACCACATTTTTCCCGCCAGACTGAGAAGTGATACATTGCGTCCCCCGCTCTGTATTTCGGGATATTCCGGACGGATGGGTATTTCTCCTGGTTTTATCTCTTCGGGCCATATAGGTGTATATATGCGCTCCACAAGGGGTTTCCCTGCGTTCTCTCTGGGAGTGTCCGGAAAGTATGTAGTCACCACATAATCTATCGCTTCCTGGTTATCTATGATGTGATCGAAGAGAAGCACATCGCCCGTTGTGATAAAAAACCGCCTTGACTGGTAGATCTCCACGCCTTCCCGGTTGTTCTTTCCATGAAACGGAAGCTTCCCCCGGAGCAGGATATGTACGCCACGCCCAGATCTCGATCTCTCTGTATAGCTCTTGCAGGCGTTCATTATGTCGCAGCAGAGAGGTGTGAGTATCCCATCTTCAAAACCCACATCTATATCAATCCCTACAATCCCGTTATCATTAAAGACAAAGCCGATCTGATCATACTTCCCATCAGCCACGGCCTTTTCAGCTGATTCAAAACTCCCCCAGGATAAAGGATCAACAGAAGACGCTGCACGACGCTCAAACGACCTCATAGGCACCTTAGAGTCATTCCAGACGCACACCCACTGATTAAGTTGTTTGATCTCCTTCGGGATCATCGTGTAGTCTGCCATTATCCATATCCTCTTCTCTGTCATCAGATCTTCCCGCTGCTACTGCTAAAGCCATAACCACAAGGCCGAAGAAGCACCCACAGCAGAAACTTACTATAGCTGTAACCATTTCCTTCTCCTTTCCCTCCTGAGGCGGTGCAGATAGGTAGCGCTTCCTACCTGCACCTAAAGATTAGGAGGTTGTATGAGGTTATCCCAACAGATCATCCAGATCGAAATCTGTATCATCTGAAGCGACCGTTTCTGCCGGCTTCGGTTCCGCCGGTGCGGGAGCTGCTGCCGGAGTGATCTTTCCGTCGAAGCCCGTCGCGTGTTCCTTATCGTTGGAGAGATTTACGAAAGTCCGGTACTCTCCCTTGTCGTTGGGCTGCTTGCTCTGGTTATGGACGATAGAAGTACGGATGTAGTGTCCTACCATATCCATCGGGTTTACTTCGCCCATGACATCCTCGTCCAGGTTCATCGCTGCACGGTAGAGGCATGAGAAGCGCCACTTAGCATAGTCTCCCTTCTCTCCGTTGAAGTCATAAGTCTCCCATACTCTGCGGCCTTGTGCGTTCTCGTAAACGATCTCCAGCTTTCCGAAAGTATCCACCTTGCTATCATCCACACTTCTGATCCGGAGGACGGTTTCGCCCTCAGGGATCAGTTCAAAAGTTCTTCCCGTTAATCCGATCATACTCACTTCTACTTCTCCTTTCTGAGTTTAGGTACCAGTTTTATTGTTTCTTTTTCCACGGTCTTATATTTATCCAGCAGACCGTCCGCCTTAAGTGCTGCTTCATCAATGCCCTTGCTTACGGTCCTGGATGTGGTCCAGTCATACAGCGGCCCATGGATCACTACCTGCTTATCTCCATCACGGAACTGTGCTACGCTGGCCTCTTTGATCTGATCCTTGAGGACCTTAAGACGCTTCTCGTCTTCCTTGGTCTCTTCTGCGATCTTATCCAGCTTAGCTGTGATCTCCTCTGCCTCACGGATCAGCTCTGTCAAATCACTCTCCGGGTTGTAATTGTTCTTCCGGAGTTCCTTGAGGATGTCCGCATCCTTTTTCTCGTCGTACTCAGGAGATACACCGCCTACGATGTGTTCCTTCCACCATTTCTCCACCTTACGGATGATCTTATTCATGTCCGGATAACGCTCGGAGACCTTAAAGGGACGCTCAAAGGTGTTCTCCTCTGTAACCACGAAGTCCTCCGGGTGCTCATAATCACTCTCCTCCAGGATCGTGCAGACCATCCGCACATTATCCACACCGAGAAGATACGCATAGAGAGCGGCCTGCATCGCGTAGTATTCCGGGATATCATCCAACCAGTCTTCTGACCGCTTGGTGGTCTTCATCTCGAGTACTTCCGTGGGCTTGTCCTTATCATCGAGGAAGAGATAGTCCCACATTCCTCCGAAGATAGCCTCATCCGGGAAGAAGTCTCCGTAGGTCTTGTTGAAATAGTCTTCACCATACTTATCGGTCGGTGTCATAAATCTCTGCCAGAAGTACTTGTCCCGGATGTACTCCGCCTGCTTCGGTTCAATAGTCTTTCCGGCCACAGTGTAGATCGAGTCTTCAAACGGCTTCTCGTAGGTCCGAGTGATCGCGCACCAGGCTTCAAACGGTGTGCTCCACTGATTGAGTCCGAGAACCGCCGCAAAGCGTGTTCCGGTGCACTTCTTCGGTTTCTTCGGCGGTGAGATCGTGATCGTCTTGTCATCATTCCACTTCATATATGCCTCCTTATTTTGAGTATTCTGCCAGTGTGTCACTGATCTTCTTCATAAGCTTGTTGTACCCGTCCAGTTTTGCTTCGGTCAGTCCCTTGGTCTTAAGGGCCACGCCCTGCACAAGCTTCTCAAACTTGGTGCGGTCAGCCTCGATCAGTTTTTTACAAGCTGCTTTCAGCTCCTGCATCTGTTCAGGAGTAGCAAGGTCGGGTTCCTTAGCCGGTGTCTCCGGCTTAGAGGTGAGCACCTTCTTCGCTTCTTTCCTCTCTTCTACGGTGGCGGGTTTCTTGGGCGGTGCCGGATCCGGATCAGCTGCCACGGTGTTGTCGATACTGTCATACTCAACGATATCGAGCGCCATCATCCACAGATACCGGCGGAGATAAGTGATACTCGATCCGAGTGCCTGGATAGGTGTGGTCACTTCTCTTCCATCCTTGGTGTGGATCTGTCCTGCTTCACAGTACGGTATGCTGTATGTGATTCCCGGTTCCTCGAGATCATCCGCGTTATAGATTGTCATGGTGGCGGTTTCCGTGGAGATATCCACATCCGACACGAGACCGAGTTCAGCAAAGATCTCAATAGCGGAGGGGATGATGTCCTGAAGCTCAAAGTACATATATTCAAGCTTCATATTCTTTCCGGACTTCTTAATCCCTTTCCTAAGAAACTGCAGTCTTGCCTGCGCCAGCTTCTGACGCACATTTGCGGGTTTACTTGTTGCTGCCATTTGTTTATCCTCCTATAATTCGTCCAAAATTCCTTCCATTTCCTTCTTAAGGCTGTTGATCTTCCGGGTGTTCACCTTCGGCGGTTTGATCCCGGCAAAGTCATCTATATACTTCTTGGCCTGCCATATATACCAGTCTTTATCCACCACTTCTATACCGTGTTCGTTTTTGTTATCGACATAGCAGCTGGCCGGGAGTCCTGCGATCTTCGACCACTTGTTATCCTTCCGGTGCACTTTGTAAATCGTTTCATACTGCGGCATATGGGTGGCATATACACGGTTCACATTCTGCACCTGCACCCACTCACCGTTTACCTTGTGATAGCTGGCCTTATATTTCGATCCGGCCTTGGCGATCAGCTGATAATGCAGGATGTCATCATCATTGTGTATGGTTTCCTCCACCGGGATCCCGTTAATGTAATACTCAAGGATTGCCTTAGCGATAACTGTAGCGTTGTTGTTGAGCATCCATGCTCCTCCGCTGAGATTATCCCAGGCATGGAGCCCCATCTTCTCAAAATCCAGCTGTCCGTTAGTTAGGACACCTCTCACCAAAACCCCGCCTTTTATCTTGTATTTTCCTTCCTTGGGGATCTCGATGTAGTTGTTTACATCCTTCTGTATGATCTTCTGAATGATGTCTTCTTCGAGAGTGAAGCCGGTTCTGTCCTGCCACTCCTGGGTGATCTCCTGCCACTTCTCCTCGTCAGAATTGTCAAAGGACACCATGATACCGTCGGTGTTGAGCTGGATGATCTTGAGCGTTTTGCACTCCTTAACCAGATGTTCTGCCAGTTCCAGGAGAAGGAGCTGACCGGTGATACAGACAGATCTTCCCATCAGCGGATCATAAAGGTCGTTCCACTGATTAAGCATGGCCCCGTATGTGGTATTGAGTACCAGTTTCTTAGCGTCAGCTGATGCCTTGTTTCCGGCTTTCTTATCCTCGATCCGTGACTTAAGTACATCTATGTAGATCTGCGGATCCGGTATAGCTCTGCTGCAGTATCCATGGATTTTTCCGTCCATGAGCGGGAGTGATACCAGGTGAGGATAGTAGCTCACTACATCCTTGTTGCGGATGGTCCGTGTCTCGGTGGATTCCTCGATATAATGCGGAAGTGCCCCGTGGATTCCCCCGAAGCCTATTGTCACTTCACACTTACCAACCTTTATGATGATCTTGTCTGAGAAAACAAAGTCATCCGTAAGACTCATATCGTGGAGCTGATCAAAGTACTCAAACACCTCCGGAGGGATGTATTCCTTTTTCAGCTTATCCGGATATACATACTCCCTCTCATCCGTCCACGGTTTCTCCGGTTTTCGTGCGTGCAGGTAAGCTGCTGTAAGTTTTGCATTTGTCATATGGATACCGTCACGGACATCCATACCGCAGGCGCGGGCCAGGTTAAGTTTGTTGATCAGATACCCCTGCCGGATCCGATAAAGGATCTCTGTAGCGTCCACATCACATCGACAGTATCTCTCGACTTCTCTTCGCTCCGCGTCCGTGAGAGGACGATCTATCGTGAAGTCTACGCTGCTTTCCTCGATGTTCATTCCCAGATGGGCTTCTATCGACTTAAGGCTGATACCTTCCTGGCAGTCATCTCTGAGGTCAAAAGTGTGGAGCCTCTGGGTGAAGACGAAGTTCTTAAGCAGGGGGATATCCCATCCTTTCATACCATCTACGATGATATTGTCATTGATCATTTTGATCTGCTCAGGATTACATCCGATCAGTATCCCCTTGAGGATGTGATCATCATAGTGCTTATTGTTAAAGCCGCCGATGAAAGGATCGCCCTCCATAAATGCCCGCATAGCGTCATTGTCATTCCAAAACGATGTATACTCTCCGGTAGTTACTGACTTGGCCGTAAAGAGCCAGTCATAAGCGAAGACTTCATAATCGAAGATGTATATATCATCAATTTGTTCTTCAATTTCCATTATTCCCTCCTAAATAGATTTTCTCCGTAGATCAGATTCCCGACATGACCACACTGTACTCTGCTGTCACAGTACATTTTCACTCCCATCTCAGCTGCACGGTGGCAGAAGCTGTAATCTTCTCCGAGGTATGGGAGAGGTTCAAAGGGTGACATTTCAAAGTGTTCACTGAGTCTCTTAATCAGATCCACGCTTGTCAGCACAAACCCAAAACCGGAGCCTGCAATCTCAAATGTCTTATCCTTTGGGTAGTCATAAAACGGAAGTGCTGCGTGTTCTATGATCCCGTCCTCACCTTTACGGTAAATGATCTCCTGATGTACGACCGGCCTTACCGGAAAGCCTCTGGTAAAGAACATCCCGCAGATATACTCCTTTCCTTCTTTCGCTCCTTCCAGGAGAAGATCCAGTGCGTCAGACCGGAAAGTCATGTCCGAGTCGATCCATAAGATATAATCGGATCCGTTTTCTATGGCCTTAAGTGCCAGCCTATTTCGTGCATCGTAGACTACTGATCCAATCTCGATGGCATACTCAGTTCCCGGCGGAAGTTTGAGGTTGAGGATGGATACAAAGGTCTCGGCCTGGATCGTCCTCATAATTGGCATTGCTATGGTTACTTTCATGGTTCCTCCATGATTCTGCATCCGGCCTTACGGTAGGTCGTACACCGGAGCTTATAAGACTTGATCAGTCCCTTAGTGTTGTCTACATAGTCATAGACCACCGGCTGATCTTTACCTTCAAATGTTCTCGCCACCCGTCCTACGCTCTGGGTGATCACCGCATAATCTTTCTGCGGAGTTGCGAGGTATAATCTATCAAGCCTCGGTATATCCAGTCCTTCTTTACACAGCTGATAGGTTGCGAAGAGGTATCTTTTCTTTCCGGTCCGCATATCCTCTATGGCCTGCTCCCGTTCTTCTTTTGCTGCCTTGCTGGTCATCTTTCCGTCGATCACTGCCGCCTGAGCTCTGAGCTTCGACGGAAGCATATCGTACAGCGTCTTAAGATGTATCACCCTTTCTGAGAGGATCAGATTATAGTGATCAGCGTTATCTACAAGGTCACCTGCAATCTGTTCATTTCTCTCCTTATTCTCAGCCAGATAGGTGATCATTTTTGCGTAATTGATCGTGCCGTCTGAGTTAAGGTAGTCATAGCTGAGCCCGATCCCGGTACCACGCGGCGATACTTCCACCTTCATAATCCTTCCAGCCACATCCTCATCGGGTACCTTGTACACTACTTCACCGAGAAGTGCATAAGTCGCTTTAATCAGTCCGTCTGCTCTGTGTACTGTTGCGGATAGTCCATACTTATGCCTGGCCCGGAGAGCGTTCAGTACCTTGCTGAACTGTGTTACTGCCGTCGGGGATCCGGCTACTCTGTGACACTCATCCGTCACGATCACATCCCACTCGTCCTTAACCGTATCCAGATCCACATTGCACATGGTCTGTATGGTCGCAAATGTGATACACTCCCCGATATTCACCTTTCCTTCCGTTATGGTTCCCAGAAGCTCCGGGTTGATATATTGCTCTGCCCTGCTCTTACTTTGATTGAGTAGGTCTTTCGTATGTGTCAGCCATAGGGCCCGCCGTCCCATCATCACGCATAGGGCTATACCCATCTGCGTCTTACCACATCCTGCCGGTGCCTGGAGGATCCCGTACTGTTTTTCCAGTACACCCTTAACCGCATCCAGCTGGTAGTCATAGAGGGGGATATGTGCTTTCTGATAATTCACATCCACCTTGTCCCGGAATGTCGTACTTATCACGGCCCCCTTACTCATGGATAGGATTTTCCTGCATAGACCGAAAGGAAGGATCAGATCATTTCCCCGGATTGTATACAGCGATATGGTCCGTGGAGTGTTTCCAACCCAGAAGCCCATGCGTGCCTTTTTGGTATAGTCCGGATTGGATAGGATCAGATTATCCTTGCACCACTTCCGGATTTCCTCTGTGGCATTTCTCACCTCAATGTTTTCGCCGATGATCACTTGCATAATGTTCCATCCATTCCTCCAAAGTCTGATAAATCCTCACATCAATCGACCTGAAGCCTGCACCTTCCATCTCCTGGATCTGCTTCAGCGCTACCATGTAGACTTCCTCTTCATAGAGGCAGGCAAACCACACTTCTGTATTTCCATTTGACCACCACTTCAGCGCTGCAGCTTCCTGGTTAGGCTCCACCCTGCTCACGGAGAGCAGGCCTGTGTAACACCTCTTACAGTCGATCAGACACGGCAGATCATCCTTGACCGCAATGATGTCTACGGGCTGGCCAGCTGCATTCTGTGTGAAGTTATGTGACCAAAAACCTGCAGCTGACAGCTCGTCACAAAGTTCACTTTCAAAGTGGGTTCCGTCTCGTCTGTTGCTCATGTCGTTTCTCCTCGATCTGATCTGTTAAGTCATCCTTCGTTTTGGTCAACTTAGCGTTTACCTTTTCATATGCTTTTACTCCGGCTTTAAGCTCGTTACTCAGCATACTTACCAGCTGTTCTTCACCTCCGGAACCGAACTTCCCCTCCAGTACATCCATGAGATAACGGAGCTGGTTAGCTACAAAGGAAAGCTTGCCGGTATTGATCTGATCGTTGGGGAGAGGTGGTGAGTCGAGATAGCTGGCAAAGAACTCACTGAATACCTCACGGTCCATCTCAATCACTTCAGCTTGAAAGCCTACAAATTCCTTAATGTGAAAGATCAGATTCTCACGGGCTACTCTGAGCTTCAACATCTGCAATTCTAATGATTCCATGGTTCCTCCTTGTCGCGCCTGCCGGCGCGGATTATAAGATTCCAGATTTTACTATGCAAGCCGGGACCGCCCCACCGGCGTTACCCGCGAAGTTGCT
>Ga0265298_10009021_pt1 | contig 11922 bp, 9 predicted proteins | sample AusTroGonzalo_MG_3_FD_193486 | JGI IMG/M metagenome (GOLD analysis project Ga0265298, IMG submission 193486) | Bovine rumen microbial communities from tropical cattle in Woodstock, Queensland, Australia - Gonzalo_01 | ecosystem: Host-associated > Mammals > Digestive system > Stomach > Rumen ...
TTGCAATTTTTCATGAATGGAGCAATAGATATAAACAATGGATAAAAGAATATACACCTCCAGAGTATGGCAAATTTGAAAAATTATACACTATAGGTAGCGATTGTGTATTTGAGCCAGAAAGAAGGCGAATAAATAAGACAAAGTATCGTTTCTCTATATCGAAAGTGATTTCAAATAGCAAAGGAGTAAAGTATATTTGGGAAAAAAACGGCTTAATCGTCGAAAGCATAACCATTAATTCAAAAAATAAAGGAAGTGAAGAGATAACATCTGAATATACGATTTCCACCAGCATAGGATGTCTTTCACAAAACAAAAGCCATTGTAAATCTTGTGAAACAGGGAAAAATGATGTTATAATATCGCTTAAAGCAGAAGACATTGCTTTACAATGCATTTTTATGGCATTGTATGATATTCTTTATTGTCATGGACATCCAGAAGTCCAAAAGTGTAAAAGAGAGTTTGTGTTTCAGATCCAAGGAGAACAGCTACGCTATCCAGAATCCGTTAAGATAGCAAAAGAGTTAACGGAAATCGCAATGGCTAAATGTGACCAAAAAGATTTAAAATATGACTGTTCCACTTGTTGTAAAATTCACACACTGACTTTTTCTGACTCTGATATGCAAGATGCTGGGGACAATACCATTCGGGTTTTTAATGCAGCCATTCGATTGCTGAAAGAAGTGAAAGAAAAGTATGAGAAAACAAATGGTGCTACACGTAAAATATATTCAATATACTTTTAACACCAATACTGCTTTTCTCTCATTTATTTTTTTGTTGTTTTTAGAATTGAATAGTAGTTTTTTTTATTGTTATGAGCGACTCAAGATTTCCTTTTAAAATAATTGGTTTGCATGTGATGAGTGAGTGTGATGAGCGCTTTCGCAAGGTCCTTAAACCTGACACGACATACTTCTTTTGCAATGATTACGAAGATGATGACAATGGAGGTGTTCGGAGAAAAGCAAATTGTCAAGAACTTTTTTCGACATTTTTTAGCATTCACGAAAACAACAATAATCCTTTGGTGAATGTTTCATGTGTTGTAGGTCATAATGGCGATGGGAAAAGTTCACTCATTGAATTAATAATAAGAGTTATCAATAATTTTGCCTACCTTTCGGGATTTCTTTCTGACCTTCCAGATTTAAAATTCATACCAGGAATATATTCCAAATTATATTTCTTAGCCAACAATAATATCTGTTGCATTAATTGTTATGGAAAATCTGTAGAATTGAAAGCTGGAGAAAAGAAGTTGGATTACAAATATTCCAAGAAACATAGAACAGAAGGGGAACGTTCCAAAAAGAAGAAAATCCTTAATTATGTAGATAATATTTTTCATACATTTGTAAACAACTATTCGCTATACGCTTATAATTCATGCGAATATAAATCAGAAAGCTTGAGCATTGATGAAAGTGATTCTTGGATATCCGCATTGTTCAACACAAATTATGCATATCAAACGCCTATAATAATTGCTCCGCAACGGAAGCAAGGAGCGATTAATATTAATGTTGAATATTTTTTATCAGCACAAAGACTGAGCGAATTGTTTCTTGATTGCAAGCAAGGGAAATTCAAAATAAGCGACACAGAACAAGTGGAGGGATTTGCGTATAGAATGGAAAAACAATCTAAATTATGGACAAAGACAATTAAGGAATATTTGCTTAAAAAATCATTAGGTGCACGAGAAATCATCCACTTTAATGTAGATATTAGCGAAAACAAATTCAGTCTTGATTTCACCAAAAAAGATGTTTTAGAATCAAATCTCAAATTTTGGAAAAGTTTTGATCCGGTTTTTTTTGATTCGAATCTTCTTGATTTGGCTCGACAATTGATAAGCAAAGAGGGTAAAGAGAACATTTTATCAACAAACACTGATTTCAGGCTGTATCTAAAAAAAATAATAGCACATGTTCAAAAAAAACATGAACAATCGTCGGTTCCTGCCAACAACATACAAAATATGATTGCAAAGGGAGGAGGTGAGTTGACATTTCTTCAGTTTCAACGTATTTATTTAGTCTATGAAATTATGGTTCGTTGGATGAAGGAACTAAGAATAGACAACAGCTTAATTTTCCCATTAACATTTAAAACGGACAATCCTATTAATCATGCTCTATGGTATTTGACATATAAAACAATCAAAGTTATTGAATCTTATCCTGATTATTTCGCCGGCGGCATTGCCGATTATGAAATCCCTCAACATTTTTTTCACAATGATGTTCATGAAAACAATATCAATAAATGGTTTGATATATTGGATGATGACATCAAAATAAACCAATCTCACCTAACATTAAAAATTCGACAAACGTTGTTTTTTATAGAGAATCATGATTCTCTTCCACTTTTAAAACAGACACGGGACAATTTTAATAATGTCAAAATAGATATTTCCTCATATGGATACGATTACTATTTAGATTGTGAGCAATACTACGATAGCATCAAACAATTGCGGGATATTTCCAATGCCATTCCACCACCTATTTTTGATAAAGATTATTTGATTTCTCACAAGGGAAGTTCCTTGTATCGCCTCTCAAGAATGAGCTCTGGAGAACGGCAACTGTTGAATTCAGCAAGCTCGATTGTTTATTATCTTAAGAATCTAGCACATTCTTATTCAACACCTATAAAGTTGGCATATCGAAATGTGAATGTAGTATTGGAGGAGGTTGAACTCTATTTTCATCCTGAGTACCAACGAAGATTTGTGAAATATTTGTTGGAGCAGATTGAAAATGCACACTTGCCTGCGAAAATGTCCATCAATCTCATGTTCGTGACACATTCACCATTCATTTTGTCCGATATACCTCGTCAAAATGTCTTGTTCCTAAAAGACGGAAGTCCAGACAGAAGCATGCAGGAAGACACTTTTGGAGCCAATATTCATACCCTTTTACAAAACGGATTCTTCCTCAATAGTGTTCCTATAGGTGCTTTTGCCAAAGAGAAAATCTCACAAATGTTCGCATTGTTGAATCAATCAGATGATATATCGGAAGTTAGTTTGAACAGGTTGGAAAAAGAGATTCCTTTGGTGAGCGAACCTCTACTTAGAAGTCAGTTGATGCGCTTGTTTACCATGCGAAAGAAATATAAATGTGGCGATTTTGAAGAAACAATCGCTGCACTAGAAAAACGTATCCAAATTTTGGAGGAACGATTGCATGATAAGGATTGATTGGAAAATTTTGGATTCTGTAGCTCAGGAATATGTTAAAAGATTAGAAGATTGGGCACATTTACATCCTCATTCATGTCTTCAAACTAAAATACTTGCCAACAATATGTTGGATCACATGGATTTTAGAAGTTTGATTCTCTGTCCACCTCATCTTTTGCGTAAATATCCCTATCCTTCAGGCATTCAAGGGGGACATTTTCTTACATCATACCGTTCTTTTTTTTCAGGGATTGGAAGAGATGGGGAAAATAACGCAGTATGGTTGACTAAGAAGTTGAACTTTCAGGTTTGTCCTTACTGTAATAGAGCTTATACTTTTACAGTGGAGAAAAGTCAACCCAAATCAAAAAGAATAGTACGACCAGAGATAGATCACTTTTACCCGAAAAGTAATCCCGACTATATGCACTTGGCTATTTCGTTTTATAATTTAATTCCCTCATGTCCTAGTTGTAATCATTTAAAATCAACTCAAATTCTTGATTTTCATCCGTATGTGGGAGATCTGAACAACAAAAAGGCTCAACCTAAAATATTAGTTAATTTAAAAACGAATAACAAAACAGGTGATACTAGTTTGTTTCCAGAAAAACCGACAATTAACATAGAGCCCTCTAACACAAACACACAAGTACTCTGTTTGGATGAATTATACAAACAGCATTCTGATTATGCTAAGGAACTCCTGGATAAAATTCAAGCTTATAACAGGTCGTTATATCATCCATTGATTGAATCTTTTCAAAGTATTGGCTATACCCCCGAAGAGATTGATCGATTGATCTGGGGCAATTATATTGAAGAAGGAAGCTTTGCAAAGCGTCCTTTGTCTAAGATGACTCACGACATTCTTGAACAGTTTGGAATTATATAAACAGGCAAAGGCTTTGCCTCATATGTGTAGCAAATTGATATGCTGGTTCTGTTATAACTCAGAATAATCATACAGTCAATCAACATGTATTTATTCACATGACAAATTATCAACTTTCAATTATAAACCATTAACTATATACAATGAGTGTATTCAAAGACAAAACCCTCCTCATCACGGGAGGTACAGGTTCGTTCGGTAATGCCGTTTTAAACCGTTTTCTGAGAACCGATATTGGAGAAATCCGCATCTTCTCCCGCGATGAAAAAAAACAGGATGATATGCGCCACGATTTCCAGGCACGTATGCCGGAGGTGGCCAACAAAATCAAGTTTTACATTGGCGATGTGCGCAACAAGAGCACGCTGAAGTACGCCATGCAGGGTGTGGATTACGTGTTCCATGCAGCCGCCCTGAAGCAGGTGCCCAGCTGCGAGTTCTTCCCCATGGAGGCCGTCAAGACCAATGTGATGGGTACAGATAACACGCTGGATGCCGCTATCGATGCCGGCGTGAAGTGTGTCATCTGCCTGTCAACCGACAAGGCAGCATATCCCATCAATGCGATGGGTATCACCAAGGCCATCGAGGAGAAGATTGCCGTGGCCAAGAGCCGTCTGAGCGGCGATACCAAGATCTGCTGCACACGTTATGGCAATGTGATGTGCTCCCGAGGCTCGGTTATTCCGTTGTGGATTGACCAGATCCGTAAGGGCAACCCTATTACCTTGACGGAACCAAGTATGACTCGCTTCATCATGTCTTTGGAAGAGGCTGTTGACTTGGTATTGTTTGCCTTTGAGAACGGCAAAAACGGTGACATTCTCGTCCAAAAAGCACCTGCCTGCACCATCCAAACGCAAGCCGAGGCTGTTTGTGAGCTGTTTGGCGGCAAAAAGGAGGAGATCAAAGTCATTGGTATCCGTCATGGCGAAAAGATGTATGAGACATTGCTTACCAAGGAAGAGGCGGCCAAGGCCATCGACATGGGCAACTTCTATGCAGTGCCGGCAGATAACCGTGACCTGAACTACGACAAGTACTTCAAGGACGGTGACGTGAAGCAGGTGACGATTGAGGAGTTCAACTCAGACAACACCCGCCGTTTGAATCTCGAAGAGACCAAGGCGAAGATTGCAAGCCTGACGTATATCCAAAACGAGTTAGCAGGAATACCCAATTTGGTTTAAAACATTAATTACCATTAATTATTCATTAATTTCTCTCTTCCATGACCAACCTTTCGAAGTATGCCAACAAAGTCTACAAAATCATTGGTGCAGCCATGACGGTTCACTCCGAGCTGGGCTATGGTCTGCTTGAGCCGGTGTATCAGGAAGCAATGCACTTGGAGTTGCTCGACCGTGGCATTGCCAACGACAGGGAGATAGAGGTGCCGATATACTACAAGAAGCACCTTTTGGAGAAAAAATACAGGATGGATATTGTTGTGGACGACATTATTGTGGAGTTGAAGTCAGTAACTGGTCTGGTGTCAGGTCATCGAGCACAGCTGTGTAACTATCTCCGTCTTACACGCAAACCACTTGGGCTACTCATTAACTTTGGTGAAGAGAGTCTGGTAGGTGAGCGCTGGGCGTATGATAAAAACACCAATGAATGCTTCCTCGTGGATCGCAATATGGAGCCTGTAGAAGAGGCCGACTACAGATACTTGCCGGATGACGATGAAGAATAATTAATGGATAATTATACGGTCAATTAACGGGCATTAATGTTGAAAAAAAGAGAATATGAATATTTTGCTAACTGGTGCTAAAGGTTTTGTGGGAAAGAACCTTTGTGCCGCCCTGAAAAACATACGTGACGGCAAAGACCGCCGCTTTCCGAATCTTTCCATCGAAGAGGTTTTTGAGTATGATTTAGATAGCACTCCGGGAGAGTTGGATAAATGGTGCGCTGAAACGGACTTTGTGTTCAACCTTGCCGGTGTGAACCGTCCGCAGAACCAGGAGGAGTTCATGCAGGGTAACTTTGGCTTTGCCAGCACGTTGCTGGATACGCTTAAAAAGCACAAGAATACTTGTCCTGTGATGCTTTCAAGTTCCCAACAAGCTTCGTTGACCGGCCGTTTTGGCAACAGTGAGTATGGCCGTTCAAAAAAAGCAGGTGAGGATCTGTTCCTAGAGTATAGCAAAGAGACAGGTGCTGATGTTCATGTTTACCGTTTCCCTAACCTGTTTGGCAAATGGTGCCGTCCAAACTACAACTCAGCCGTAGCCACTTTCTGCAATGCTTTCGCTAATGACCTTCCATATAACGTCAACGACCCGTCTGTGGAATTAGAGTTGCTGTATATAGATGATCTCGTTGATGAGATGATAGCCATCTTGGAAGGTAAGGGGCATCGTTGCGAGTTCAACGGACTGGATGTTGAGCCAGTCGAAACAGGTAAGTATCGTTATTGCCCTATCACTCACAAGGTGACCTTGGGCGAAATTGTGGAGCTGTTAAAGTCCTTTACCGAGCAGCCCAAGACGCTGATGATACCTGAGATTCCTGCCGGCAGCTTTGCCAAGAAACTCTATAGCACTTACCTCAGTTATCTGCCTTACAATAAGACCGCTTTTGACCTGAAGATGAATGTGGATGATCGTGGCTCCTTTACCGAGCTGGTGCACACTCTCAATGCAGGTCAGGTAAGTATCAACATCTCCAAACCTGGTATCACAAAAGGTCAGCACTGGCACAACACCAAGTTTGAGCAGTTTATTGTGGTGAAGGGGCATGGACTGATTCAGCAACGCAACTTGAATGATCCCGAAGGCAAAGTGCTGGAATGGGAAGTCTCTGGCGACCACATCCAAGCCGTCCACATGTTGCCTGGATATACTCATAACATCATTAATCTTTCCGATACCGAGGACTTGGTGACGGTGATGTACTGCAACGAAATATTCAATCCTAATAAACCAGATACATTTTTTGATCCCGTTAAATAAAGAGAGCAATGGCAAAATTTAAAGATATGGAAAACTGAAGCTGTTAATTATTGTAGGAACACGTCCTGAGATTATTAGATTAGCAGCAGTAATAAATGAGTGCCGCAAGTATTTTGATACCTTGCTGGCGCATACCGGTCAGAACTATGACTACAATTTGAATGGTGTGTTCTTCAAGGACCTCAAACTGGCTGATCCTGATGTGTATATGGAAGCCGTGGGCAATGACCTGGGCGAGACCATGGGTAATATCATTGCCAAGAGCTACCAGCTGATGGTGGAGGTGAAACCCGATGCAGTTCTTGTATTGGGTGATACCAACAGCTGCCTCAGTGTTATTGGTGCCAAGCGTCTGCATATCCCCATCTTCCACATGGAGGCCGGAAACCGTTGTAAGGACGAGTGTTTGCCTGAGGAGACCAACCGCCGCATTGTCGATATCATCAGCGATGTGAATATGGCCTACAGCGAGCACGCCCGCCGCTATCTCGCAGACACTGGTTTGCCTAAGGAGCGCACTTATGTGACAGGTTCTCCTATGGCTGAGGTGTTACACAACAACCTCAAAGAGATTGAGGCCAGTGATATTCACAAGCGTCTGGGCTTGGAGAAGGGTAAGTACATCCTTTTGAGTGCGCATAGAGAAGAAAATATTGATACAGAGAAGAACTTCCTTTCGCTGTTTAATGCTATCAATAAGATGGCTGAGAAGTATGATATGCCTATTCTCTACAGTTGCCACCCACGCAGCCGCAAGCGTTTGGAAGCCAGTGGATTCCAGCTTGACAAACGCGTGATTCAACACGAACCCCTTGGATTCCACGACTACAACTGCTTGCAGATGAATGCCTTTGCAGTGGTGAGCGACAGCGGCACACTGCCTGAGGAGAGCAGCTTCTTCACCAGCATTGGTCATCCTTTCCCTGCCGTGTGCATTCGCACCTCTACCGAGCGTCCCGAGGCATTGGACAAAGGCTGTTTCGTGTTGAGCGGTATCGACACCAAGGGCTTGTTGCAGAGCGTGGATATCGCCGTCGAGCTCATCAGGGACGGTCACCACGGCATCCCCGTGCCTGACTACGTGGATGAAAATGTCTCCACCAAGGTGGTCCGCATCATCCAGAGCTATGTCGGAGTTGTGAACAAGATGGTGTGGCGGAAGTAGCACCGTCATATCATGCAGTCTCCACGGTTAACCATTAACCATTCACTCTTTTAACCCTTAACTGTAACCCATTAACCCAACAAATATGTCAAACAAACGCATCTATCTCTGTCTCGCGCACATGTCCGAGGCAGGACTTGAACAGAAATATATCCAGGAAGCCTTCGACACCAACTGGGTGGTGCCCCTTGGGCCTAACGTGAACGGCTTCGAAAAGGATTTGGAGGAATTTTGCGGGCAGAACAAAAGAATTGTCGCCCTCTCCTCCGGCACCGCCGCCGTGCATCTGGGACTGCTGAACTGCGGCGTTGGCCACGGCGATGAGGTGATTGTGCAGAGTTTCACGTTCTGCGCCTCCACACATCCTGTGACTTATCTCGGGGCTACTCCTGTGTTGGTGGACTCCGAGCCCGACACCTGGAACATCGACCCTGAGTTGCTGGAGGAGGCCATCAAGGACCGCAAGGCCAAGGCGGGCAAGTATCCCAAAGCCATCGTGCCCGTGGCACTCTACGGTATGCCGTATAAGGCGGACCGCATCATGGAGATTGCCGACAAATATGGCATTCCCGTGGTGGAAGATGCCGCCGAGGGCATGGGCTCACGCTATAAAGGACAAGTGTTGGGAACGTTTGGCAAGTATGGCGTGCTCTCCTTCAATGGCAACAAGATGATTACCACCTCTGGCGGTGGCGCTCTGATTACCGCCAACGAGGATGAATGGCGCGAGATCATGATGTATGCCACTCAGTATCGCGAGAGTTATCCGTACTACCAGCATGAGAAGATTGGTTATAACTACCGTATGAGTAATATCTGTGCCGGTATTGGACGTGGGCAGATGACCATTATTAATGACCATCTGGCGCACCATAAGCACGTGCAGAAGATGTATGAAGAGTTGTTGGCTGATGTTCCCGAAATACACGTTCATAGTCAGCCTGCTACAGGTGAGTATGACAGTAACTACTGGCTTTGCACCATCACCATTGATGAAAACGTGAAGATTAAAGGACAAGAGAATGCCTACAAGACCATTGTGAAGGGAGCTGTAGGTGGGGCTGCTGGTGTTATTCATATGGCTTCTTCTGCTACAACTGATTGCCAGCCCAACAACAATGTGGAGGCATTGCGTGTGCTGATGGACCAGGCTGGCATTGAAGCCCGTCCAGTTTGGAAACCGATGCACAAGCAGCCTTGCTACAAGGATGTGCCCGCGTATGTGAATGGTGTTTCTGAGTCTATTTTCAAAGTGGGCATGTGTTTGCCTGCTGGTCCTTACGTAAAGGATGAAGATGTCAAATATATCGTTGATAACATCAAGGCTGCGATCGTGGGGTAAGGCGGCGTGGCAGTTTTGCTCATACCTCTTTTGGCCTCAATGGGGGAGGAAGAGGTGATGTGTGACGTATGACGTGGGATGTGTGATTTATGATTTGTGACGTGTGACTTTGGGGTTAGGGGGGATTATGAATTATGAATCGTGAATTGTGAATTGAAAAAGCCGATCCTGTGAGGGGTCGGCTTTTTGTTGCGCAAATGGGCTTTCTTTTAGTTTGAATTGTGCAATTTTTGGTCTGTATTTTGGATAAAAAAAATATTTTTTGCCCTGTATTTCGGATAAAAATTATATCTTTGCACTTGAATCTCAAACGTAAAAATGTATGGCATACTATAGGAGACATATTGACAGCAAGCTACTTGAGTGGAAAAACTCGGTCAGACGCAAGCCGTTGCTGATTCGTGGTGCACGTCAGGTGGGCAAGACAGCGGCAGTAAGGGAACTGGGCAAGACGTTCAGGAACTTTGTGGAGATTAACCTAGAGAAGCAGCCGGACCTGATCCAGCTGTTCCCTGCCAACATCGATGTGAAGAAGACGTGCGAGAAGCTGAGCGGTACGCTGGCTGTACCCATTGTTCCGGGTGAGACGCTGCTGTTCATCGATGAGATTCAGGCTTCGAAGGAGGCTATCATGACGCTGCGCTACTTCAAAGAGGACTATCCCGAGCTGCACGTGATTGCGGCGGGATCGCTGCTGGAGTTTACGTTGGAGGAACTGCCCTCGTTCGGCGTGGGCAGAATCAGGAGCCTGTATATGTATCCGTTCTCATTCGACGAATTTCTGGTGGCGCAAGGACTTGACCTACTGGTGGATTATAAGAAGAAAGCAACATTTCAGGAACCGCTGACGGAGAAAGCACACAAGGACCTGGTAGACCAACTACGGTCGTTCTATTTGGTGGGAGGCATGCCCGCTGCGGTGACAGAGTGGATAGAGACGCACAGCTATCTGGAGGTGGCGCATGCGCACGTGGACATTTTGGATACGTATCAGGATGACTTCTCGAAGTATAAGAAACGTGTGTCGCCTGTGCTACTGAGGCAGGTGTTGAGGTCGGTGGCGCTGCAGGTGGGCCACAAGTTTGTTTGTGCGCAGGCGGCCAGAGACGTACACTCGTCGGTGGTGAAGGATGCGCTGCGTCTGCTGACGCTGGCGGGACTGGTGACACCGGCGAAGCGGACGGACGGCACGGGTGTGCCGCTGGGTGCTGAGGAGGACGACAGTTATGTGAAATACCTGTTTTTCGACCTGGGAATAATGCAGACCATGCTGGGCATACCGTCGGCAGAGATTTTGCTGGCCAGCGAGGTGGACTTTGTGAACAAAGGTGGTGTTTCGGAGATGTTTGCCGGGCTGGAGATGGTGAAATACAGCGACTGTTTCCAGAAGGCTGAGATGCACTACTGGCAGAACAAGGCCAAGGGCAGCAATGCCGAGGTGGACTATCTGCGGGTGCGCAACGGAATAGTTTTGCCAGTGGAAGTGAAGGCCAGTACACAAGGGGCGATGCAGAGCCTATGGGTGTTTATGCGTAAGCGCGAGCTGCACGAAGCGGTACGTACGTCGCTGGAGACATTCGGGGACTTCACATATGCCGACCCGGAGGCGAAGTTTGCCGAGCGTCACGTGGAGATAGTGCCATTATATGCGCTGAGCAACTTGCGACACACGCCCGAGGACTATCGCTTTATGATCAGCAGAGAGACGATGGAACTGATGAAATGACGGCGAGGGAAATGTCTCGCAGAAAGCGCAGATTACGCAGAAAGTTTTGCTACGCAAAATAGAAACTTCCTCCATTGCTTTTTCGTATTTTCGGGTTTAATACTAAACTTAAATTCGAAAAAGCAATGGAAAGAATTACAATGTGTTGCGGAATGGTCGCCAATGGTGGCTGTTCCGCTGTTTGTTTTAAATTGGCCGATGGGGTCCACAACCTCTACTATTCTACTGTAACACAGATGTCCTCAGCAGTGGATGCACGCAGGACGATTCCAACCACCGAATCACTATATCAACGTTTTGTCCGCTATCTGGAAGATGCTCACCGCGACGGGGTAATTGGCGACGGGCGTTATACAGTGGCCATAGGCAAGGCAAAGAAACTGCATAGGTTTCTCACGATAGCAGGCATCCCCTCAATCACGGCAAGTGACTTCACCTCCGATCTCGTGCTCGAGTTCCGCAAGTTTGTTTATGACGAGTATCAACACGTGCCGTTTCATCCTGAACTCTATCCGCGCAAATCGGGACAAAGACCGCCTACCAAAAGGTGTTGTAATTCCACGGTGGTGCACGATCTTAAGCTGTTGCAGGCCTTCTTTGCCGAACTGGAAAACACGGGCGAA
>Ga0265298_10009022_pt1 | contig 11922 bp, 6 predicted proteins | sample AusTroGonzalo_MG_3_FD_193486 | JGI IMG/M metagenome (GOLD analysis project Ga0265298, IMG submission 193486) | Bovine rumen microbial communities from tropical cattle in Woodstock, Queensland, Australia - Gonzalo_01 | ecosystem: Host-associated > Mammals > Digestive system > Stomach > Rumen ...
GATTTGTGGGCTGAAAAAAGTGCATTAAGTAAAGAGAAGTACGCTAAACTGCTTAGCGACTATGGGAAGTTTCTGTTTGATTATGCAAAATATAATCAAGCATTGAGCATTTGGCAGCGTGCTTCTCGGATGAATGAGGAACTATATGGCATAGATCATCCCGATACTGCAACATCCTATCACAACATCGGATTGGTTTACAATAGTTTAGGTGAATATGACCAAGCACTGGAGTGCCATCTAAAGGCGATGACCATAAGGGAAAAAATAATGGGTCAAAATCATCCCGACACTGCTTTGTCCTATAATGATATTGGATTAGTTTATTATAATCAACTTAACCCTGATAAAGCATTGGATTATATTACCAAGGCGATGACCATTAGAGAGAAATTGTTTGGTGTTGGACATCGGGATACGGCCGAATCGTATAACTGCATGGGAGCAACTTATTATTTGTTAGGTGACTATGATAAGACTCTTGAATATAATCAAAAGGCACTGGCTATTTTGGGAAAAGAATTGGGCATTGAACAACGCGACACTGCCGCATCATACCATTGTATCGGTTTGGCATACGACGGCAAAGGAGACTACGACAAGGCTCTGGAATATCATCAAAAGGCATTGTTTATCTTGGAGAAAGTTTTAGGAACGGAACATCGTGATACTGCCGCATCTTACATCTCCATTGGATCGGTTTTTCAAAACCGAGGGGACTTTGAAAAAGCGTTGGAATATAATCTAAAGGCGTTGTGCATTTTTGAAAAAGTATTAGGTACAGAGCATCCTGAAACTGTTGCTGCTTATTGTTGTGTCGCAAATGTTTACAATCTCTTAGGCAACTATGACAAGGCATCTGAGTACAATCAGATAGCTATAAAGGTGTTAGGAGAAGATGATAGTAAGATGGTAGAGTACTTGATGAAGGGATTTGATGCCAAAATAAAGAAAATAATCGCTGATCGAGATAATGAATAACAACCTTACCCACTCCCCTCAATAAATAAAATATAATCCCCCCGACAAAATCACAGAACACCAACCCAACCAAATCTTCGTCTTCGGCTATGAATTACCCTGATACAATTCTCCAGTCTGATCCCATGTTGCCGCTCTTTGAGGCGGACAATGCGGCCATTGCAAAATTGCAGGAATTGGCCGCAGGCTACCGAGCGGAGGAGCATGACGGCGACCGTCTGCGAATCCATCTCATCCTGCGCGACCAACATCTCGCCGATAGCCTCAAACGCCTGCCGCTGACCGGCGAAATGGCGGACAATGTAGAACTCTATGCCTACACGACCGAAGACCTCTGGTCCATGGAAATGCTGGGACTCCGTCCTGAAAGCCCCACTCGGCTCGACCGCGTCCCCATGAGGCACGACAGCAATCTTCGTGTTCACTTGGTCGTGTTTGGAGCAAGCAACCAGTCGAGTAGCCTTGCCATCCATACTGCGTTGACCGCCCACTATCCCAACTACTGTCGCGACAATACGTTACGGACTCGCATTACGATGGTGTCCGATTCGTTGCAAGATTTTCATGACTTCCTTCAGCAGTATCAAAACCTCCTGTGCAACAGCTATCGGAGAATGGTTACAGTGCAAAATGACGAGGTGCGGACAACGCTCATGGAACCGCAATATATTGGCATTCGCAACGACTTTGTAGATGTGGAATGGGAGTTTGTGGAAGGACGTAACAGCGACGCCGCCATTCTCTACAAGCTTCAGAAATGGGCCCAAGACGGGCAGCAACAGCTCACCATCGCCTTCTGCCATGATGAGGACAACCGCAACCTCAGAGAAATGCTCACATTGCCTGCCTCCGTGCTCACTTCCACACCAATATGGGTTAAGACCGCCGACGACAGGGCTATTTCTTTCCTGAAACAATCAAAACAATATGCCCAAGTAGTTCCGTTTGGTATGAGAGTATCATCCCTCCCCGACATGTCGGTCTTTATCCGTATGGCACAATGTGTGAATTTCGCCTACCTCCAGATGCGGGAAATCACCGCTGAATCGGGAAATCGCGACAAAGCAGATTTGGCCGTGGCCCTTGCCCCGCCTACCGATAGACAACTGCAAGAGTCGTGGAATAGCAAGCGGTTAACTACGCTGACGAGGTGGTCAAACATTCATAACGCATTCACGATCAGAACTAAAATGCATTCGCTCGGACATGCCGACGAGGAGTGGGGAACGTTGTTCGCTATCGGAGATCGGGAAACAGCACTTTTGGCAGAGGTGGAGCACAACCGTTGGAGTGTGGAAGAATTAATCCTTGGGCTCCGACCCACCTCAGAGGAAGAACATTCCGCCATCAAGAAAGATCCCTCATTGCGCTCCCGGCTAAAGGCTGTGAATGCTCACGACGATTTACGAAATTTCCTTGAACTTGGGGTTGACGAAACGGGGCTTTCTGTCACCCGTTATGACGTTGGGTTTACACGCACTCTACCTTTAATCGCATATTCGTATCACCAGTTACAACAGATAAACCATGAATAAGTCAGATCAACATTACTATGCTCTCCGTTTTCGGAGCTCAGACCAGCTGCATCGGAAAGGTGACATCAAATATGTGACGAACGATTTGCTGTATGTCGGTCAAACAGATGAATGCGGGCTTCGCATAGCCAGTCATCCGGATTACGAAGACTGCAACTACGTGGTGATTGTCAAATCGGAGGATGGGTCGGGATGGCGAATCATCCGGCTGGAGGCTACGGCGGACATTTCCGTAAATGGGGCACCGTTAGCGTTGGTAACCGCCTTGCACCATGGCGATCTGTTGAAATTTGACCGCACGGTCGTACAATTCACCGAAGAACATGGAGAACCGCCGACCGTATCGTATATTCAACACCGCACCCATTGGGGAATATGGGCGGTTTTGGTATCCTTGATTCTGCTTGTCGCGGGAATCATGGTTTTCCTGCATGAAAGCAATAAGGAACCCACAAATGTTTTCAAGGCCGAAATTTTGAGCGTTTGCAAGGTTGAAGCCGATACGCTATTGGTGTATTCCGCCCTGCAGGACGAACCTGAGGTGATATGCACTGGCAATACTTTCGTCGGCACAGGATTCATCACGGATGACGGTTATTTTGTGACTGCGCGCCATTGCGTGGAATTCTGGTTGACGATGGAAAGGGAATTACGCCCCGATACCCACGACATACGGTCGCCTATAGTTCTCTGGGCTATTAAAGCAGAAACGGACACTTCCATCCGTTTGGTTGCCAAGGTGAGAGTCACCAGTCAAGATGGGAAAAAGACCTGGTTCCTCAGCTCCGACGATTTTACAATGGACAAGACTCGCGACGACATCTATGAATGCGGCGGTTTTGAAACTCCGTACCTGTGGCGCAGTGTGATGAGCCGTTTTGAGAAAAGGGATGCCGAACTTGGCGATGTGGCCGTGATGCGGTGGCACGAAAAGGGAACCGTTCATTTGGGGAAGCCTGATTCGCAGCCGAAAGCGGGGACCAAACTAGTTGCGTTTGGTTTTCCACAGAATGAAGTAAAACAATCGGAGGAAGCCTCCTATATAGATGGAACCGTATTGCAAAAACCGTTGACCGCACAAGACTATTTCCTTTGTGAAAAGAGTTTTGACGCAGGTTTTTCCGGTGCACCGGTCTTCACGCGGTCACAGAAATCCGGAAACACGGTGGCTGGTATCGTAACCCGCTCGGACAAGCAGCACACGCTTATCGTTCCTGTATCCCAAATTCATCGTCTCATTAGCAAAATCCCAGAACAATGACAACGGATATTCTCTACGCAAGTGCCTTGAAAGGCTTTTGTTCCATACGAGTGTGCTGGCAGTATCTCTATGATGTGTCAGGCAAACTGGAACGCCTACACGCATCCCAAAACACCCATGGTTCGGTTGATTTGAATCATGTCAGGGTTCAAGGAGAACATTTTGAGTTGATGGATAGCGTTCACCATTCCTCTCCTGCTTCTGATATTTGGGCGCTTGCGGCATCCGCCATGGAGCTGATATTGGGTTCACCCATCTTCAATGGTGGCGGTGAGGCATCACAAAATGCCAACACACCCATACCCACATTGCCATATCCGGACGCAGAAAGCCTCAACCTGTTGTTGCACAGATGTATGGATACCAGTGTCGAGAATCGTCCATCGGCGGCTGAAATCTTGGAGATTTCCCGTAAAGAATTGGAGGGCTGCATTTCACATGGACGGAAACCGCGTATCCATCTTTCCACTCAACTCCAAGAGACACAGAATATAACCGACCGCCAATGGCCCGAACGAATGACTGCCAGCTTGTCTCGCACACTGCTGTTCCTGCTGACCATAACACTCTCCACATTGTCCTCGTACGGTCAAATACCGCTTGATAAAAAGCAGGACTCTGTCACGTGCAAACTGATGGACGCCGTTCTTATTTTGCGCCAAGACAACAAACAAAGCTGGATCTCTGCGCAAACAGAACTTCAAAAGATTGCGCCGCTATTTACTTTGATGAACGAACTTCAAGACCGCCAAAATGACTGCGCTTTAATAGGAACTGATGTGGAATCATTTGGGGTGAACAGGATGGTGACAGAACTGAAAAAAGCAGGGATTGTTCAGGATCCCATAAGGGAGCTGTTGGACGGCTCGGACACCCGCTACAATTACTCCCTATTCGAAAAGGGAATCAAAAAAGGAAGTACCGCCACTTACACCATGACAGGCCGTTCCGGAAGGCAAGTCTTTCTGATTGTTCCCTACTCGGTCAACCAACCATACGCTGTCGAATTGAGGAATAACGACGGCACAATCCACCCCGCAACGGGCAAAGATGCCAATGGGATTACCTACTTTCTCATCTCCACCCAATACGGACCCGAATCCGGAGAACCTCTCACGTTGAAAATATCCAATAGGGATCCGAACAAAAACGCTACCTTTGTAATTATTAACCACAATTATCGCAACAAGTAATGAAAATTCGCTCAATCCTGCTTGTTTTGCTGTTTGCTATCTGCGCCTGTCCGTTGCTGGCACAGTCAGACCTTGCCACATCCGTCGCAGCGGCCAAAACGCTGAATGACAATCAGGAGTATATGGCAGCAGCTGCGGCTTTTCACGAAGCTCAAGACATAGCTCTGCGTGAAGGCAATACGGAGGAATATTTCAACAGCGTGATTGCGGAGGGCGAATGTTATTACATGCTGAATCTGGTCACTGATCTTTGGAAATCCCTGACACAAGCCCAAGATGTTTACAACCGCTATGCCGATTCGATTGACCTCCAAACCCGTTTGAAATGGAAAGAAGCTGTCTGCAAGTTGGAGGGCTCTTACTACTTCTGCCTGACCGATGTAGATCTATCGGCCTTTCAGAAAGCGGAATCCGCCTACAAACGCTGCCTTAATCTGATTGACAACATGGATGTGGACGACAAGGAGATTGGCATCATAATCCATCGCGAATTGCTGAGCTTGTACTACAAGCAGAAGAAATACAACAAAGCTTCCGCCGAGGCTGACTCCGTGTTCGACTATTATTACTGGGTCTTAGGGTATGTTGACGTGCCTAAGACACCAGCCGACGAAAGGATGAATCAGGCGTTTGTTGATGCCGTCCTCTGCAAAGCCATGGTGCTGGGTCGTCTAAAACGGTTTGCGGAGGCCCAAGAAGTACTCTCCAAACTGCCTAAAAAGTGCGATAATATGCCTTCGGTGTTGCGGAGCCGAGGAAAACTGCTGATGATGCAATATGACTATGACGGGAAGGATCGCAGGGCGGAAGCTATGGCCTATTACAGCCAATACATCTCTCTGATGAAGCGACAAGCCGATGAAAAGTTGGAACAGATGACGGACAACCAGCGGGAACAGTACTGGCTCAATCTGCATGATTTCTTGTTCGACTGCTACCGGTTGGAGGATTATGCGCCGGAAATGCTCTATAACCTTGCCCTTTTCAGCAAAGGTTTCCTTTTGGAGTATCACAACAAGGATCGAAAGGAGTGCACTTGGAAGGATGTCCAAAAAGCGCTTGACGATCATTCGTGCGCCATCGAATTTGTGCAGTACAACGGGAAAAATGATGCCCGAAAACTTGGGGCGCTGGTTTTGACCAAACAATGTGATCGACCACGTTTCCTGCACATTGTTGATGTGGATAGTTTGATGAAGTTCCGGCTCAGAAAGTGGATTCGGCTACACATGGCGCTGGTCTCCACCTATAGTGTGGACAAAGATGCCATTTACGATGATCCGGATTTACCCAAACAAATTTGGACAGACGAGCTTTTGGAAGTCACTCGAGGTGCCACAAAGGTCTATTTTTCGGCCGATGGCTTGCTTCATCAGCTTGCCATAGAGTATATGATGCCGGACTCCAATCGCAGCTGCCGTCGTCTGACTTCCACCCGCAGACTTCTGGATCGGAGCAAGCCGCTGAACCAAAAGAGGATGCTGCTGATGGGCGGTGTGGACTATGCGTCCCCCGTCACCGCACGTTCCAAGGACAATGACGTTTATGCCTACCGGTTCCTCCAGGAGTATGCGGGTGGGTTTGACTATCTGCCTGGTACACAACAGGAAATCGACTCCATCCTATCATTGCGCAAGTCCGATCAAGATTTGAAAATAGAAGGGATTGCCGCTTCGGACTACGTGTTCCGAACCTTGTCCAATCATTATCCCGTGGTTCATGTGGCCACGCATGGCTATTTCGGCGGCGAGATAGAGGACGGCTCTCGGCTGCAGTCCGTCCTGCGAGACAACAGCATGTCCCAAAGTGGACTGGCTTTCGCGGGTGCGCAGTTTGCGTTGCAAGATTCGACCCACAACCCCATTTTCGCCGACGGGCTGCTCTCGGCGAAGGAAATCGCCATCATTCCGCTGGACAGCGTGGAACTTATGGTGTTGTCCGCCTGCCAGACTGGCCTCGGATTTATTACCGCAGATGGCGTTTACGGAATTCAGCGGGCGTTGAAGCAGGCTGGGGTCAAAGCCCTAATTGTCAGTTTGTGGAATGTGGATGATGAAGCCACGGCGTTGTTGATGATGAATTTCTACGACAACTTGAAAAACGACGAAAATGCCGATATTTACGAGGCTTTCATGAAAGCCCGCCAGCAGTTGAAAGACGCGAAGGGGTATGCCTTCAACAAAGGGAAGATGACCTCGGAATACGTCAACCTTTATGCGGCCCCGCAATACATGAATGCGTTTATTCTGATAGATGTCAAATAAACAAATAGTGAATATGAAGAAATATCTATTAACAATCATTGCTGTTTTGGCTGTTGCGACGATGTCTTTTGCACAACAGACGGATAAAAACAGTACTCCAGAGACCGTGGAAGCTAATCGTGTCTATCGGGTGTTCGCCAACAACGATATAAATCCCGATGCTATTCAATCGCGGAACGAGCTGATTAGAAACCAAAGCATGGATAATAATGAGAGAGGGCTGTTCACCGGTTTGGGGTTGGCCATTGCGAAAAGCTATGGCACGGTCTTCGTTCAGAAGTCGGTCTCGGCCATGACCAACCTTATCAGTATGACGATTCGACTCGCTCAAAAAAACAAGCGGGATCGTGAAGAATGGCTGCGGACGGCCAACCAGCAGTGCCATTTTCAGCACAGATTGTCCTCTGAAGTCTTCATTGACGACTTCTACTATCTTCCCTCCAACAACGGGGCACTGGATCCCATGAACATGAAATTCACTGGATTCGGCTGCATAAGCACGTTGAGACCCACTGCATTTCCACCTGATAAGAAACTCGGGAATCACGACACGTGCAAATCGGACAAGCAGAGCCTGGAGGTTCAGCAAGCACTTTCGGACACCAACGAGTTATTGGAGTTTTACTTCTTGTGCAGACTCCGTGACGATTCAATTGGGTTAAGCCGGATTGCCAACCATTCCAAGTTTGAAGTGGAAATAGAACAGCTTGTTTTTGACGCCCGTCATTCCTGTCTTCCCAACGATTCGGTCTCAGGACAAAGACTAAAACCTTTTGATTTCAAAGGACGTAAAGAATTTGTGTTCAATCTGAATGTGAAAATCTTTTCCTCATGGGTAAACGAAGCCATCATGCTTTTCGACAACCAGCAGATCGGAGAATTCAATATCACTGCCCGAATTGATTCCAATGACTTGAACGACGATTATCTTTTTGTGTATGACCCAGAAAAGCACGGAGACAAAGTAAGCATTACGGGCGAAAGTTTCATGGTACCAAGAAGTTACACCGGCACAGCCAAGTCACCGTCATGGGGTACGGGGCAATACCGGCTGGAGGTGACCATCCACGAAAACTGTCTGGTGAATGAGAAATGGTATCAGAAAGAGAGGAAGGGCGGCAACAGTTCCAAGGGAAAGAAGCCGCGCTGGGACAACCGCAAGTGGAAGCCGGAGTGGAAGGAAATGTGCTCGAAGAAAAATTCGAGGGAGACTTGGAATTTGGTATGGCAGAGTGTGACGACCGCATACATCGGCAACGACTGGGTTCAGGAGCTGGTATCGCCGCTTACCAGCGCTGTGAGCTCGCACGAGGCGGTGGCCCTTGGCAACCTGCTGGAGCAATCCATGTCCGCAAGCAAGTCCACCCCGAAGTGCGCCCCCGTGCCCACATCCGCCCTCGCGCCCATGCCGAAGACGGGAATGAGAACGGATGGGGGAAAATAATAATATTGTTAAAAAAATGATTATTTTTGTGGCGGGAAAGATTGGGATTGTTATTATTTGAGAAGTAACGTAATTTTAGGTTATTGATGGCACGCAAACCGAAAGACACATATAGAAAAATCACAACCATAGAGCGAATGTTTGATGAACAATCGTTCGTGGACGGAGTATTCAATGACGAATATATTCTTGTTGTGGGTAGTGGTGTTGTGCTAGATCGGAAACAATTTCCACATTCTGGAGGGGATATCAATCAGTATATCATCGACGAAATCAATAACGATCGGCGGAGAGAACAAGTTGGGTTTGTGGACCACAAAAGTTTCACTGACGTTTTTCGAGGCACCCCGCTTGACGAGATGGACCCCATATACAGTATGCTGACAGACGGTTACGATTATGCCCTGTCCGACATATCTCCCGAACTCACCAACTTGCTTCGGACGAAATTATTCAAAATTGTTCTCACCACGACGATTGATAGTTACGTTGAATCTTTGATGCGTGATATTTGGGGAAACGAGCTTCGTGTCGTCAATATTTCAGACAACGCATCCTTAAAGGACTTTCAGGATGCGTTAGAGAAATGCAGGGTGAACAAATACACACAACCCACCTTGTTATATGTTTTCGGGAAAGTGATTGCCGGACGACCCAAACCCCGGGGCTTTGTGGAAACAGATGTGGATGCCATCAAAGTGATAGAAAAATGGCTGTTGGACGTGGACACCAAGTACATTGTTCCTTTCCTCAAAGAAAAGCGTCTGTTAGCCTTGGGCTGTAAATTCGACGACTGGTACTTTCGCTTTTTCTGGTACATTCTTACACGCGGTTTCGACGACACTGACCGTGATGGTTCAAAGGATATTGATGGCAATTTGCTTACAAGCGATAATCTTGCCACATTGTTTGACCCCGACAACCCTTCTGACAAACAACTGAAAGAATATCTTATACGCCGTGGCGTTTGCATGCATGATGATGTGTGGGGGTTCATGGGACACATCCACACGCTGTTGACATCCACGAGTGAGGACAGCCCTTTTCGCCAGATGGTTTTGGCCAAACGTCGCCAGGGTGGGATCTTTATTTCCTACAAAAGCTGCGATGTGCTTGCTGCCAGTGAGCTTTTCTGCAAACTCAGTCGCGAAGACGGACTTAATGTGTGGTTTGATAATGTCAGTTTGAATGTTGGCGACGAATACACAAAGGTTATTCGAGAAGCAATTCACGATGCCCGGATTTTCATTCCGATTCTTTCTCCTTCAATTGCCAAGGATTTAGATTCCCAAGGGGAAGATGTTGATACATTTTACAGTAATGAATGGCGATGGGCATCTATGAATGAGAATTTGGCTGTTTTACCCGTGGCTGTTGACGGCTACGATTTGCGTGGCGAAACCAATAAGATTTTTGAAAAGATTGTCGGTCATCAGCCTTCGGGAATTGATATGCTCCAAAAACCGATAGACAGATTTAATTCTGAAAAAACAGGATACGCCAAGCTGTTGGAATCCATAAAGAGTCATCTTGAGCTTACTGAACTATGAAACAGAAGGACACCATGCATAACCCATGGGCTGGACTTGCTTCATACGAAGACCCGGCCAAAAGTACACGGAAATTGAAATTCTGTGGACGCGACAGTGAAACGTTCGATGTGTCCCGCCTGATTGATGACAATTTTTTTGTGACATTGTATGGTAAAAGTGGCATTGGCAAGACTTCGCTGCTCAATGCCGGTGTTTTCCCCGCTTTGCGTCGGGAACAGTATACGCCCATCAGTCTTCGTCTGGGTATGACAGATGCGGACCAGAGTTTTCAGGATATTATTACACAGACGATTGAGCGTTCCGTACGGGATGCCGGGGGTGTTATTCATCTCATTCCCGTTGTGGAAGAAGAAACGGATTGTTCTACGGTTGATTATTTGTGGAACTGGTTTGCTCGTCGCCGTTTTTTAACGGCTAACGGCCAAGTCACTTTTCCTGTTGTGGTTTTTGACCAGTTCGAGGAGGTGTTTCGTCATTCAGAGTCGCGAACCAAAACAGAAGTGTTACTGAAGCAACTGCACTATCTCATAGATGACAGTCATGCTGTCTCTGACTGTATTGTGGATGGAGAGGAGTACACCTACGATTTCAATTTCCGTTTCGTGTTGTCTATTCGAGAGGACGACCTCTACCGTTTGGAAGACTCTATCGACAATTGTTCGTTAACCGCCTTGAAACGTTGCCGCTACCGTTTGCGCAGTCTTTCGGAACAGGGAGCCCGCGAGGCCGTTCTCATACCGGGCGAAGGACTGTTCCGCCCGGAGGAGCAGGAAGGGATTGTGCGGACCATTATCGGCATCGCCCGCAACAAGGATGACCAGAGCATCAGCACCAACCTGCTCTCTTTGGTGTGCAACCGCATTTTCGTGGAGTTCCAGAAGAAGCCGGAAGCGGATTCTATCAGCCAGTCGTTGGTGGATACGTTCGTGAAGGGCAATCCCTTCGAGCGGTTCTACGACGAGGCCACGAAAGGATTTTCCAACAAGGAAAAGAGTTATATCGAGGAGCATCTGGTGGACAGTACCGGGCGACGGAACTCCATGCCCGAGAGCGACTTCCTCCTTCACGTACCCAATGGGGTCAAGCTTTTGGAAGGTGACACGCGCATTTTGCAGCGTTCCTCCGTCTCCACCGACGGCGGCAACTACCGCATCGAGCTTATCCACGACTCGTTCTGCGAGCCATTGAGCAAACAGAGGGAGAAGCGGGAGAAGCGCAAGCGCGTGCGGATGTTCATGGCGGCTGTGGGGGTGGCGATGCTTTGTTTAGGAATCGTCGCGACTATCTTTTTCCTAGTCAACAGCAATCGCAGTCAAAAAGGCACCATTGCGAAGCAAGATGAGGATTTAGTGCTGATGAATGAGCAACTGCAATTGACAAACAAACAGTTAGAAGAGAAGAAAGACTCAGTGCAGTTGAGGGCGCAGCAGTTGGCGGAAGCCTTGAAGCAGATTGACGAGAAAAACACAGCACTGGAAAAAGAGAAAGAGATAGCCTTGTTAAGAGCACAACAGCTGGCGGTAGCGTTGGGGCAAGTAGATGAGAAAAACAAAGAGCTGAATGAGACAATACTGACGTTGAAGGAGAACAGATCCAGATATATAGCCGAAAAAGCAAAGGATCTTGTTCAGAATGGCGATAATTACCTCGCGCGTATGATTGCTTTGGAAGCATTGGACATTAGCCCAACC
>Ga0265298_10009023_pt1 | contig 11920 bp, 10 predicted proteins | sample AusTroGonzalo_MG_3_FD_193486 | JGI IMG/M metagenome (GOLD analysis project Ga0265298, IMG submission 193486) | Bovine rumen microbial communities from tropical cattle in Woodstock, Queensland, Australia - Gonzalo_01 | ecosystem: Host-associated > Mammals > Digestive system > Stomach > Rumen ...
TCATCAGGTAGTAGCAGAGTTGGATCAGATTCCGGAGGTTGTTGAGAGCCATTTCACGACCGGTCGCTATACTATGATGATCAAGCTGTATGCCCGTGACAACTCTCATCTGATGGAGCTCATAAACGGTCATATTCAGGAGATAAAAGGCGTAACGGCTACGGAGACTCTCATTTCATTGGATGAGAGCATCAAGAAGGAGATACCTATTACCGAATGACGATGTCCAAGGCTGAACAGCTTGAATCCGTTTTGAGAAAGATGGATTCCGGTATGGATGTGCTGGGTTATAAGTCTCCCGTAATAGGAATCGGGGGTAACTTCAGGGACGGAGACTGTACTTTGGCCCAAGCGTATTACATGTCAGTCCTGGAGGCTGGGGGCACGCCGGTAGTGATCCCTTCATATGATGATGAGAAAGCCCTTGTTTCATTACTGGATGTGCTGGACGGAATTGTCCTTTCAGGCGGGGCTGATATCGATCCTGATTATCTTGGCGAAGAGCCGTTGGACGGAGTCTCGGTCAATCCCCGTCGCGACAGACAGGAACTGACGCTGGTCCGTCTTGCCGTTGACAGGAATATTCCAATCCTGGGTATCTGCCGTGGAATTCAGGTTCTTGCTGCAGCTCTTGGAGGTAAACTTTATCAGGACATAAAGACACAGCATGGCAGTGATTGTCTGGAGCACAGCCAGACCATAGCACGCGGACTGCCTTCACATCAGGTAAAGTTGGCAGATAATTCTTTGCTCCATTCAATATTCGGAACTGAAACCCTTGCTGTAAACTCTTTCCATCATCAGGCTGTCAGGGAGGTACCTGAAGGATTCAGGGTTACCGCTGAGGCACCTGACGGGATAATAGAGGCTATGGAATCAACCTCTTTCCGTCCCATTCTTGGAGTTCAATGGCATCCCGAGTGCTTCCTTATGGAGAATGACCGGAGTATGATGCCTGTATTCAATTGGCTCATCTCTCAGGCATCCCTGTTCCGTCATGCCAAGGAACTGCATAAAAAGACTCTGACTCTGGACAGTCATTGCGACAGTCCCATGTTTTTTGACAAAGGAGCCAGTTTTTACCGGAAGAATCCGGGTGTTACGGTAGAGTATGATTATGTGGGTGAACCTTCACCTGACGGCAGTCCTACTTTCAGCTATAATCCGTTGGTGGACCTTCACAAGATGACAGCCGGAATGTTGGATGCAAGTTTCATGGTTGCATATCTTAAACAGCATCAGCGTGATGAGGAGTCTTTGAAGGGTGCCGTGTCCAAGGCTTTCCGCCTGCTTTCACTCATTGACGAACGTATAGGTGAGTGTAATGGGTATGCCGCAATAGCCACTACTCCGGATGAACTATGGGAAAACAAGTTCAAGGGAATCAAATCTGTCGTAAAGGGAATAGAAAACGGCTATGCCGTAGGTCTGGACATAGACAATGTTGACCGTTTCAGCAAATGTGGCATAGCTTACATGACCCTTTGCCATAACGGAGACAATGATATATGTGATTCACACAAGGGCAATAATGAGCATAACGGCCTTTCGGACTTCGGACGTGAGGTGATAGGAAGAATGAACAGGGTGGGAATGATGGTCGATTTGTCCCATGCATCCGAAAAGAGTTTCTGGGATGCGCTTGAATGCAGCACCAAGCCTATCATCTGTTCACATTCATCCAGCCGGGCGCTGTGCGACCATACTCGCAATCTGACTGATGACCAGATGCGTGCGTTGGCCGGATCAGGCGGTGTGGCACAGGTTTGTCTGTACAGTGGATTTCTGAAAAAAGGCGGCAATGCAACTGTTACGGATGCAGTACGTCACATAATGCACATGATAGATGTCATGGGCGTGAATCATGTGGGCATAGGTTCTGATTTTGACGGTGGCGGAGGATTACCCGGATTGGAAGATGCGTCCTGGTTTGTGACGCTTACCGAAAGACTTATTGCAGAGGGATTGAGCGATGAAGACCTGTCACTCGTCTGGGGACGTAACTTCCTCAGTGTCTGGAACGCTAACATCAGCCTCTGAACCGGCTTTTGACTGGTTCTTCTTAGCCTTTGCGTTTGCCCTGATCTGACGGTATTTTTCCTTGTTCTTTTCACGGCGTTCTTTACGCTCGTTACGTTTACGTTCCTTCTTTTTCTTCTCGGATTCTTTCTGATTGGCTTTCCTCTCAAGCCTGTCAATGTTCTTCTTGTGTATATCTACGGTCTTCTTCTTGCTCTTGTTTTTGGCCAAATCATCGGGCTTTTGTTCGGTCAAAGGCGTATCGTTCACATACCATGTGTCAGTCTCATGAGTCCAATCCTGTTTAAGAGCCAGACTTCTCTTGATGTACCAAACGCTTTCCGGTTGACGTTTCTCTTCATAGTCACCGGTATCCCATTTGCCGTTACCGTTTGCGTCATCAAACATGGATACATAGTATGTGTTAGGTGGCAGAAGGAAGAAATCAACACTTCCGTTTTCAAGAGTGCCGGTCCGGACTACACCTCCGCTCTTGTTGTGAAGCCTTACCGTATATCCCGGTTTGGGATTGCCGACATTCACGGTCAGAGTACTGTACCTGTCCAATGCATTGAACTTGAGCGTACTCTCAATAGGGCCGTTGTGAAGTCCGTAAAGTCCTTTGATACTGGCCGAATCAATTTTCAATTTGAAGGTGGACTCAGGTTTCCATTCTCCGTAAATGTAGTACTTGAGTATATTTACGGGATCCTGTTCTATCTCGAAAGGTACCGGATTCCACAGAGTGTCTTTTTTCAGATAAAGATGTATTGCCGTATCTGAGAGGAAGGTAACCGGCTCAGGGAATTCAAGTGTCACATCTTGCAGAACACTCATTGAACTACCGGATGTCAGTTTATAACTCAGGAATTTGATTGGTGGGTTAAGCAGTTTCAGTATACCCAGTGAGTCTCCTTTTCTCTCAAGCTGGCGTATCTTCTTATCACGTTCCTTGGCTTCTTCTTCGGCTTTGCGGGCGGCATCTTTGAGCAACAGGGCATGACTCCTTTTTGGAACCAGTTTTATGGTGTCGGTAATGGAAGTCAGGATATTTGCAGTGTCAGTACCCAGATATGTCACGCTTATGGTCAAGGTGTCTTTATAGTAAACCAACGTATCCTTCATCCAGAAAATGAGGGTGTCATAGCGTTCACTGTGTTGGAGTATATAAGCGTCAGAATCGTCAAAATCAAGCCCTTTCACCGATGGCATGGAATCAAGCGGCAAGGCGAATCTGAGAGTGAACTGTTCATGTGTCAACCTTTCGGCCCCTGTCATGTATTGCTGGATAGGAGTGGGAGTGAACGCCAGCAGAGTAATGTCGTTGGGTAAGAATTGGGTATATGGAACAAGGACCGTTGTGTCCACCAGTCCTTCGGGTGTAAACAATGTATCTGTACGTAATCTTGATTCTGAAGACGGAACAATGAGCGAGTCCATCCAGGCTATCTGTTCGCTTCGCTGTGAATAGCTGGAAGTCTGGTCCATATCCATAACGGCGTATATCCTGTATGTACCGGGAGCTATTCCTCTGATTGTAAAGTGGCCGTCTGCATCGGTCCGGGAAACCCTTTCAAAAGGTTTTGTAATGAATGCGGAGTCCGAAAGATCGCTGTGCAGTCCAACCGTAATGCCTTTTACCGGCTCCAGATCCTGAGCGTTCAGCACATGACCTGACACTTCAAGGGTATCGATCGCTTCGCCCGTACTGAACCTGAAACAGTAGTCGCCTAATGGATTGCCCTCATTGTTATCAATGATTCCATCGGCAAAATCAATGGAATACGTGGTATTAGGCTTAAGGGAATCAAATAACTCTACCTGAATTTTCTTGCCTACGACTTTTATCTCAGGTTGTTCAACCTGGGGCGGTGAGACGACAACCTTCTCGCTTGCATTCTCCAGTTTGATGAATTCATTGAAGTCAATGGTTACCTTCTTTGTCTTTACACCGGTTGCACCGTTCTCCGGATGACTGCCTGTTATTTTGGGAGGTGTTTCGTCATAAGGTCCTCCGTCGGGATTACCTATGGCCGCACAACCGGACAATGCGGCAAGGGTCAGTAAAGCCGATGCCGCATTGCGCAATGTACGGGTTATATCGCTTAAGCGATTCTGGTTCAATCCTTGAACTTTTTGAAGATAACGCAGGAGTTGTGTCCGCCGAATCCGAAAGTATTTGACAGTCCGGCGCGCACCTCTCTCTTTTGTGCCTTGTTAAAGGTAAAGTTAATGCGGTAGTCAATCTGCTCATCCTCATCACCGTCCTCATGATTGATGGTGGGCGGTATGATATCGTTCTTTACAGCAAGTATTGTGGCTATTGCCTCAATCACTCCTGCACCTCCGAGCAAATGACCTGTCATTGACTTGGTTGAACTCAAATTCATTTCGTAGACGTGGTCTCCGAACACGGTCTTGATTGCCTTGCATTCTGCAATGTCACCCAGAGGCGTGGAAGTACCATGCATATTGATGTAGTCAATATCTTCAGGTTTCAATCCTGCGTCCTCAAGAGCTTCACGCATTACACGGGCTGCGCCATTGCCCTCCGGCTCCGGTGCGGTCATGTGGTATGCATCGGCGGTGGCACCCCATCCGGCAACCTCAGCATAAATCCTGGCACCACGTGCTACTGCATGCTCATACTCTTCAAGTACGATTATGCCGCCGCCTTCACCAAGTACGAATCCGTCACGGCTTGCGCTCATGGGGCGTGAAGCTGTCTCAGGTGAATCGTTACGGGTTGAAAGAGCGTGCATTACACCGAATCCGGTTACGCCGCAGTCTCCGAGTGCTGCTTCAGCACCACCCGTTACCATTACATTGGCTTTACCAAGGCGAATCATGTTCACAGCATCGATGATGGAGTGTGTACTTGATGCGCATGCCGATGAAGTGGCGTAATTGGGGCCTCTGAACTTATACATTATTGATATCAGTCCGGAAGCTATGGATCCAAGTATGCGTGGAACAAAGAACGGGGTTACTTTGAGTTCCTGGCCAAGTTTCTTCTGTTCATGGATGGTATCTACACCCTCCTCGAAGGAGTCAACACCGCCTATGCCGAAACCAAGGATCACACCTATACGGTCCAGATCCTCTTTCTCAAGATCAAGGGCTGAATCCTTAATGGCCTGGACTGCAGATGCGATTGCAAAATGACTGTATCTGTCAAGTTTGCGTGCCTCCTTGCGATCCATATATTCGGATATGTCAAAGTTCTTGACTGCGCATCCGAATTTGACCTTGGTCTGTATGGCGTTGGTGTCAAAAGCGGTAATAGGTCCGGCACCGCTCACTCCCGCAATGGCATTATCCCAGAATTCAGGGATAGAATTACCCAGAGGGTTGACGGTCCCGAGTCCGGTTACGACAACTCTTTTAAGATCCATCTTATGTAAAGGAGATTGCTGTTTACTTTGTAGCTGCCTGGCTGATGAGCTCGATAGCCTCACCTACGGTTGTGATCTTTTCAGCCTGATCATCGGGAATTGAAATACCAAACTCCTTCTCGAACTCCATGATGAGCTCTACAGTATCCAGTGAATCTGCACCCAGATCAGCTGCGAAACTTGCCTCAGGAGTAACCTCTGATGCCTCAACACCAAGTTTGTCAACGATAATAGCCTGAACTCTCTCTGCAATCTGTGAATCTGCCATAATTGTAATTTTAAGTATTAAAGAATGAAATTGGCTGCAAAGAAACCCATTTTCAGTAAGCGTCACAAATAATGGAAAAACAAAACGGAGTTTTGATGCACAAATGACGTCAGTGTGTGTAATGCTATTTGAGTGTTAAAGGTTGCCTATTCAGAAATAATCTGCTAATTTTGCATCGTATTTTAAGAATGCGCTGTTAATATGACATTCAGTCAGGAAAGTTTTGAGATTTTTGATCGCTCTATTGAGGACTATCATAAGATGGACGATGTGGATGCACCCATTGCCAATCCATATAAAGAGAAGAGCATAAAATATTATCTTTATCTCAAAAACTGGATTGATACGGTTCAGTGGCATCTGGAGGACATAATCCGTGATCCGCATATCGATCCGGTCAAGGCCTTGGCCATAAAACGTCGCATAGACCGTTCCAATCAGGAGCGTACCGATCTGGTAGAGCTTATTGACAGCTATTTCCTGGACAAGTTCAGCACAGTCAAGACATTGCCTGACGCAACTATCAATACCGAGAGTCCGGCTTGGGCGGTTGACCGCCTTTCAATTCTGGCGCTCAAGATATTCCATATGAAGATCGAGGCTGAACGTACCGATACTCCAACTGCACAACAGCAGCGTTGCCGTGAGAAACTGTCAGTTCTCCTTGAGCAGAAGAAAGATCTTTCGGGAGCAATTGACATGCTTCTGGATGATATGGCTGCAGGTCGTAAATACATGAAAGTCTACAAGCAGATGAAGATGTACAACGACCCTTCACTCAACCCTGTTCTTTACGGACAGAATGGCTCCAAGTAATCCCAAATACAAAAACGTACTTATTATCCGCTTCTCTGCCATCGGAGACGTGGCTATGACTGTTCCGGTTATAGAATCGGTTGCCAAGGCATATCCTGACAAGCATTTTACCATGCTGTCCAATGTGCGTTTCGCTCCGTTCTTTGCAGGGATGCCTGAGAACGTGAGTTTCATGGGGGTGGACCTCAAGAAGGATTATCACGGTTTCGGCGCAATGCTCAAGTTGTTCTTCCAGTTACGCAGGAAACACTTTGATGCCGTGGCCGACCTTCATGGCGTGCTGCGTACCACGGCACTCTCCTTTTTCTTCAGGTCATGCTTTATCAAAGTACGACGTATTGACAAGGACCGCCGCTCACGCAAACGTCTGACTCGCCTTAAGAATAAGGATCTCACACCGCGTCTTACTTCCTTTGAACGTTATCGTATCGTACTTGAAAAGCTGGGCTTTGGATTTGACCTCAGGTTCCGCTCCATATTCGGCGATGGAAAGGGTGATTTATCGTCAGTAAAAGGAATTGTAGGAGAAAAAGACTGCACTTGGGTGGGTATAGCGCCTTTTGCCGCCCATAAGGGAAAGATTTATCCGTTATATCTTATGGAGGAGGTCGTTTCGCAGATAGACAGTTCATGCCTATGCCGTCAGTTTGTCTTTGCCTACGGAAAGGAAAGACCGCTTGTTGAGGAGTGGGCTCAGAAATACCGTTCAGTGGAGATTATCGACCCCCGTCTGGGACTTGAGGGTGAGTTGAAAATTATAAGCAATATGGAGGTGATGCTCGCCATGGATTCTTCAAACATGCATCTGGCTTCAATCACCGCAACTCCTGTCGTCTCTGTCTGGGGTGCCACTCATCCGATTGCCGGATTCATGGGTTGGGGACAGAAACCGGATGACTGTATGCAATTGGATCTTCCATGCCGTCCATGTTCCATCTACGGAAAGAAAGAGTGCATTTATGGTGATTACCGTTGCATGACCGGTATAGATCCCGATAAAGTTTTCGATAAAGTAAAGGCTTACCTTTAAAGGTACAAAGGGAACTCAGGTCCCATGTTGAAGAGCAGGTCGACAGCGCTCAGGTTGGCTAGAAATCCGTACTTTTCTTTGAATACCTGCCAATAGGGGCGGCACACCTGGGGCTCTAAAGTGCCCGGGTTGACCATCTGTCTCAGGTCCTGCAGGTTTTGCTCCTTTTTACCGTATGATTCAGTAAGTTTTACGGGCTTGTTTATTCCCGCCAGTTTCATGATAAGCAGAGTAAGCTCAGTGTTTAAATCCACCAGGAACTCATACCTCTTCTCATAGAAGGGACGGAAATCATCCTGATAATACATAAAGAACGGGCTGTTCATATAGGCCGATTCCAACGCGTTCCAGTGCTGATGACGCCAATTGCCGTGGTCACTGATCCTGACGTCTTTCATCAGCTGTTTGGGATTCTCCGATTTTATCACTGGAATGGTGAGTGCCTGTTTTCCGGCTGCAGTTGCTATGATGCAGCGGTTACGATAGGTTTGTTTGCAATAGTTGTCGTATTGTTCAAAAAGAACATCACCGCCTTTGTTGATGGCGGTGAAGAAACTGACGGGTGGCAGGTATGCCGATGAGAGCAGGGTAGTCTCCATCAGTTGTATTTCTTGACAGAGCGGAACATGCGGTTCCAGCGTATCTTGCCCTTCTGTCCCCATTTCTTATCCTGGTTCAGGGATAGCCAGATAAATACCGGACGTCCTACTATATGGTCTTCAGGAACAAATCCCCAGTAGCGGGAGTCAAGACTGTTATGACGGTTATCGCCCATCATCCAGTAGTAGTCCATCTTAAAGGTATAAGTGTTGGTTTGAGCTCCGTTTATGTGGATTGTTCCGTCGCGATCCACTTTAAGGTCATTACCCTCATACACCTTGATGATGCGCTCGTAGAGGGGAAGGTTATCAATGCTGAGTTCAATTGTCTCTCCTTTTGCCGGAATATGGATAGGACCGTAATCATCAACTGTCCAATGGGTGTTCATGTTGAGCGGGAACATCCATTCTGACTCAGCAGGAGTCCAGTTGTGCCGGACAATGGTATCAGCAATATCCTTGCGTCCTTCCAGAATCTCTTTTGCCTGTGCCGTTAGAGGTATCTCAACAATTCCTTTGTGATTGTATGAAGCAGGCAGACCGTCATTACTGAGGTCAATCTTTTCCCTGAGAGATTCAGGTATGGGCTTTAGCAGTCTTACCAGATAATTGGCCTGCACGGCATCCGGTTGCTTTACTGCAACCCCGTCAGTATAAACTATTCCGTCTTTTATCTCAAGGGTCTGGCCTGGAAGGCCTACACAGCGTTTAACGTAGTTCTCCCTACGGTCGACAGGTCTGGTGGTAATATCACCGAATACCTTACTGTTACGTTCAATAAGTTTGCGTCCAAGGTAATAATAGAGATCGTACACACGGCGTTGCTGCAAAGTGCTAAGGGTATCAAGGTTTATATCTTTGCATAAACTCTTGCCTTCCCTGTAAACCTGGATGTAGTAATCAATCACGTCAGGATTGGTGACAATGGTATCACCTGAAGGGTAATTGAACACCACGATGTCATTCTGCTTTATGCTGCCAAAGCCTTTGATACGCTCGTATGGCCACTGGGGCTTGTCAAAATAACTCTTTCCGCCTCCCGGAAACTTGTTTTGCGTGAGCGGCATGGTAAGCGGGGTCATGGGCTTACGGGGGCCGTATGCCACCTTGCTTACATAAAGATGGTCACCTATAAGAAGTGATTTCTCAAGTGATGAAGACGGTATGGCGTAGTTCTGGAAAAGATAGAGATTGACAAAATAAACAGCGACCAATGCAAAGACAATTGCATCCACCCAGCCCATTATCTGATACAGGGTCTTGTTTTTGAGCTGTTTCCACCAGTCCCACTTGATGAAACGTGTGGTACAGGCATCCAGTATGAACGGAATGACTATGATGCCCAGCCAGCTTCTTACCCAAATCAGGAAAAGGATGTAAAGGGCAAGATATACACCTGCCTTGATCCACTGCTTCCTTGTTATCTCTCCAATTTTTTTCATTGCGTTATGAAAGTGAGTCCATAAGGTCATCCATCTTAAGGAATCCCTTGCGGTTTACTGTATATTCGGCAGCAAGAACTGCTCCCAGTGCCAGACCGCTGCGGTCCTTGGCAAAATGGATTATCTTTATGAAATCAGCACTTGAATCATAAGTAATCTCATGGATGCCGGCTATCTCCCCTTCGCGAATGGAATCTATGCGTATGTCTGACGGAGCACATTCGCTTGTTCCCGTCACACTTCCGTCAGGATTAAGGAGAATGCCCTTGCTCCATCCGCTCTTGCGGTCCAGCTCATTGATTATGCCTTCAGCCAGTGTGATGGCTGTGCCGCTGGGTGCATCAAGTTTGTGGATGTGATGCGTCTCAGACATGGAAACCTCATACATGGGATAGCCGTTCATAAGCTTGGCAAGGTAGCTGTTGACCTTTGAGAACAGAGCCACGCCGATGCTGAAGTTGCTTGACCAGAACAGAGTGTTCTTGCCGTCCTTGCAGAGACTTATCATCTCTTCACGGTGCTGCTCCATCCATCCGGTACTGCCGCTTACAACCTTCACTCCGGCCTTGAAACATTTCTGGATGTTTCCGTATGCCTGGGTAGGTGCTGTAAACTCTATTGCTACATCTGCGGTCTTGAACTCAGGACTGTCAAAGTCCTGGGGGTTGTCAATGTCAATCTTACAAACTATCTGATGACCGCGTGACAGAGCTATCTTCTCTATCTCGTGGCCCATCTTGCCATATCCTATAAGTGCTATCTTCATGTTAAGGGTTTATTAGAACATACTCTGGGTGTTCTCCTGAACGTGCTGGAGTATGCTGCTGAATTTGTTGTCAAGTGTTGTTGCCGTAAGTGTTTTCCAGACCTCGTACTGTTCAGGCTCAAGGGCCTTCTTGTAGCGTTTGTCAAACTTGGCTATGATCTGGTCATAAGTCTTTTTGGCTGCAGCGGTATCAAACTGTACGTTTGTGTTCTGAGCAGCCATAGCGTTACCGCGGAAACCTCCGTTCTGCATCATCTGGAATTCTCTTACTGACATCTGCAGGTTGCGACATATCTCCTCAAACTCCTGTGCATAGAGTTTGATCATCTTGTCAAACTGCTTCTCGGTAAGGTCCAGACGGCCGGCTACATCCTGTATCTTGGCATCGGCAATAGAGTCTGACTCCAGCTCATAGAAAGGTTTCTGCATTCCTCCCATAGGACGGCCACCACCCATAGGACGGCCACCACCCATAGGACGTCCGCCCATAGGCTGTGCTGATGCTAAAACTGCGACAAGGCATGCTGCGATTGTAAAAATGATCTTTTTCATTGTCATGTTTTGTATTATTTGGTCGTAATAATTATCGTGCTGTTGGAGTAAAGTTAAAACAAAGATTCTCTTTCCAACGGGTGTGCCGGAAAGAGAATCTCTGATGTTATTTGTTTGTTTTTGAGGTCATTAGAGCTTGGGACCGGCAGCAACGAGCTTCTTTCCAGCCTCATTGCCTTCATACTTCTTGAAGTTCTTGATGAAGCGGCCTGCCAGATCCTTAGCCTTCTCCTCCCACTCAGATGCGTTGGCATAAGTGTCGCGAGGATCAAGGATTGCAGGATTTACGTTAGGCAGAGCTGTGGGAACCTCAAAGTCAAAGTACGGGATCTTCTTGGTCTGAGCCTTCAGGATGCTGCCATCCAGAATAGCGTCGATGATACCACGTGTATCAGGAATTGAGATACGCTTGCCTGTGCCGTTCCAACCGGTGTTAACCAGATAAGCCTTGGCACCGCTCTTCTCCATCTTCTTAACCAGTTCCTCAGCATACTTGGTAGGATGCAGTTCAAGGAATGCCTGGCCAAAGCAAGCTGAGAATGTAGGAGTGGGCTCGGTGATACCACGCTCGGTACCGGCCAGCTTAGCGGTGAAACCTGACAGGAAGTAGTACTTGGTCTGCTCAGGAGTCAGGATTGATACGGGAGGCAGAACGCCGAATGCATCGGCTGACAGGAAGATAACGTTCTTGGCGTCAGGACCTGCACTCTTGCCGTTTACCTTCTGGGCAATCTTATCAATGTGGTCGATAGGATATGATACGCGGGTGTTCTCGGTAACGCTCTTATCAGCGAAATCGATCTTACCGTTCTTGTCAACTGTTACATTCTCCAGCAGAGCGTTACGCTTGATGGCACCGTAGATGTCGGGCTCGTTCTCCTTGCTCAGGTTGATAACCTTAGCGTAGCAGCCGCCCTCCAGGTTGAATACGCCCTCATCGTCCCATCCGTGCTCGTCATCACCGATGAGCAGACGCTTAGGATCGGTTGAAAGAGTGGTCTTACCTGTACCTGACAGACCAAAGAATATAGCG
>Ga0265298_10009025_pt1 | contig 11917 bp, 12 predicted proteins | sample AusTroGonzalo_MG_3_FD_193486 | JGI IMG/M metagenome (GOLD analysis project Ga0265298, IMG submission 193486) | Bovine rumen microbial communities from tropical cattle in Woodstock, Queensland, Australia - Gonzalo_01 | ecosystem: Host-associated > Mammals > Digestive system > Stomach > Rumen ...
AATGCTTAAAAGATTATAATTATCAATTGTCAATTGTCAATTGTCAATTATAATTTGTACCTTTGCATCCGTTTTCAACAACCACTGGTCCCGTAGCTTAGCTGAATAGAGCGTCAGATTCCGGTTCATAACGGTAGGAAAGGTAAGCAAGGGCTACGAGCACCGTAAAAAGAAAAATAACAGAATGGCTAAATGCCCTCTGCACCCGTAGTTTAAAGGATAGAATAACGGATTCCGGTTCCGTTGGTCACGGTTCGATTCCGTGCGGGTGTACTCTTTCCTGCATAAAGCAAAATACCTAAAATCCACGTTTTTTCAGCATTTTCTAATGGTTGTTGACTAATTGTTGACTAATTTAAATCATTGTAACATGCTGACAATTAGAGCAGAAATCAAGAAAGGTGAGCAAAAAAGCGATGGAACTTACAATGTTAAGCTCAGATTTACCCACCAAAGGAAGGTAAAAAGGCTATCTACAAGCCTATTTGTGAGACCGCAGGATTTAACAAAATCCCTATCATTTAAGAATGGTACTTCTATCAAAAACGACATTGACAAGCTTGTTTACGAATATCAGATGCGGTGTAATAAGCTTCCTATTGACATTGAGGGATATACTCTTGACGAAATCATGGGAGAATTGGAAGCACAGGAGAAAAGGAAGCAATCTATTGATTTCATTCTGTTCTGCAACGAATGGATTAACGAGACCACTATCAAAGGTAAACTGAATTACCAATCTGCTTTATCCGCTTTCAAGGCATACGTTAATGCAGATTACTTCCCAACCTCAAGAATGACCTCTTCCCTACTAAAAGGCTTCATCAGATATCTTCAAGACAAAGCAAAAGAACGAGGAGCCAGATTAGTTCAAGCTGGCAAACGTGTACCAACAGAAAGGACTGTTTCACAATACCTAGGCAGTATCCGTCATTTGTTTAACGAGGCAAAAAAGAAATATAATGACTACGATCGAAACATCATTGTAATAAGCAATGCTCCATTTGAAAACATGATAGTGCCCAAACAACAGGCGAGCAGAAAAAGAGCAATTTCACCAGAACTACTAAAAGCCATGTGGAAAATTCCATACAAGAATACTATACGTGGCAGGTCTAAAACGTGTCCAATTGATTTTGCGAAAGATACTTTTATCCTATCGTTTTGCTTGATGGGGATGAACTCTGTGGATTTATATAACGCCACAGAGATTCACGATAACAGAATTATCTATTACCGAACAAAGACCAAAGACCGTAGAGCAGACCATGCAAGAATGGAGGTCGTAATACCTACATTTATCAAACCACTTATAGCAAAGTACCGTGATGATACTGGCAATCGAGTTTTTCGTTTTTATCGTCACTTCTCCAATCACCGAACGTTCAATGCCGCTATTAACCGAGGCCTGAAAGATATCGGCGACCTACTGCACATTGAGGACTTGGAGTACTATGCAGCCCGTCACTCATGGGCTACTATAGCACTCAACAAGTGTGGTATCGATAAGTACACAGTTCATGCAGCTCTCAACCATGTGGACGAATCCATGAGAGTCACAGACATCTACATTGAACGTGACTTCGTGAACGAGAACAAAGCTAATGCCAAAGTCGTAAAATACGTTTTTGGGTAAATAAGCAACCATCCCAGACAGGACAATTAGGGGTTGTTCCCTAATGTCCTTCTGGCGGTTGCAGCCATCAAGCTATGCAGCCTCTTGAATTGGTTTATCTTTTAGAAGCCATTTCGTCAATTTGCTGGATATTATTGATTCTTTTTCTGCACTATTAGCGTCTTTAATACTATCCACTTCAGCCTCTGTGATTAGGCTGATAGCATCCTTCACCTGCTCTAAAGAATAGCTATCATCGGTATGCAGTAAGGAGTTCACAGCTCTGATCACATATCTTTTGTGTGCATTGTTGCCAAACTTTTCAGTAGCTTTGTCTAGCAGTTCCTGTGCTTCTTCTTTCGTGCGACCAAGTTCTGGCCTTGCCTCTTCCATTACCCCCATAGTCATACTCTGAATGTCTGTAGGTTTAACTCTATAATCAAGATATAGTTTAGCTGTTGTCACCTTCAACTTGTTAATTTTTGCAAATTCATACACTGCTTTGCAGGCTTCGTCACCTGTAGCAAGGGCTGCAACCCCCATTTTTTCAATATTACTGAGTCCTCGGCTATAAAGATTTGCACAACCAATAGCCTTAGCATATTCCTGAACTGAATCAAAAGTGAGAATATCGACATATTCAAGTTTTTTTTCTAGCCTTTCACGCCAATAAGAATCTGCCGTAGGACAAAAGACATAGACGTTAGTTGTCCCTTCACATATTCTGTTGCCATTCTCGTCAAACAATGAAAGACCTTCTCGCCAAAAAATATCAGGGTTTGTTAAGTGATAAAAACATTTGAACAACTTGGTAGAATCAATTTTTTCCATAAGTTTTCTTTTGTCCTTCGGCAACTCCATGTCGTACTCAGTACGTGCCACTATAATTTCTCTCTCTACACCATCGATGATGGCCACTCTTGTTGGTCGTGCGACCTCTTCATTTCTTCTTACGATCATTTCTGACACATTTAAATTGTTAATACTTGTGGCCTCAACTGCCATGTTTTCATTCTCATTTGCAACTACCGTTGCGTTATTCTGGATCTTCTCCATATCTTTGTGACTCCCACCTAACTTGTTAATTGCAGTGCTTCGTTGGTAGGCTGGAGTACTAAAACAACTCTGCACCGTTGTCAACTTTTGACGGTGCAAAGATATGGTAGAAAAAGAACCCTTGCAAACTTCTAACTGTTAGTTTACAAGGGTCATTTTCTGCTAACGCTTTAACAGGTCTATTCCACCTGTTTCTGGCAGGAATCTTATACTTTCCTCAATTGTTAATGTCTTTATTTCGTGTTTAAGTGGATTTATCTTTCCGTCTTTCCAATCAGCATATTTAATGAACTGCCACTGCAAACACACCATTTTACCCTCTATCGGAATCTGTGATGTGCTAAACATGTCGATATATTTAAACCCCATTCTTAGTTGTCTCAGTCTGGAGGTAGATACTATTGTGGGGGATAGACCAAACCATTTCAGGAAGTAGCCTATCATATCACTTTCCTCATGTGTCAGTACACCTCTCCTTTTGATTTGGAAGAACTTATTGAAGAAGTTGGATAAGTAGTAGAAGAACTCTATCTGCATCAGTTCCTTGGTGAACACTTCTTTTCGTTCAGCGAATCGATATGTTTCGTAGTGGCTGTCAGTACCATTTTTCAGAGCATCCAAAACTAACGATTTCAAGTTTTCGTTACTACTAATGGTTTTGCTTCCATCCTTATTAGTGAAAGTAACTTCGTCCAGTTCCTTTATTTCCTCTAATGTGTCAGCGATGGTAGGTTTAAGTAGTACAACCAGTTTACGGTTTATTATCTCATTGATAAACATGCACAGGTTACACAAAGCCCATCCATTAACATGGACATTGTGATATTTCTGCATTGCTAATTGGAAGTCACAAACTCTACCGTCTCTGGTAAAAGCAATCAGTTTCTCCAAAGTCTCCCTTTGGGTACTATCCTGTTTGTCTGCAAATTCATATAATGACAGACCATCATACAAATCATCACCAATCTTTAGCTGGATATGTTCAGCAAAGAACTTGCAATAACACCATATATCTACTCCGTGAACTGTCTTGCCATTCTCATCAAGGAACGAAGATTTTTCGTCAATATCTGAGAGACTGAGGAACAACTTGTTTTGATTTTTACTTTCTTTCATAGCTGCAAAAGTACATAATATTATTGAAAAAAAAATCCAAAATTAAAAATTTTCTTAGTTCCATGCATGCCGTTTCACCCCAAACAAGTCCCCCCTCCCAGCTCAATAGGTAAAACGAAAATCTGCATAAAAAACCTCAGCAATACCAAAAACGTAGTCAGAATGTAGGGCGTACTAACATCTGTAGAGATGTAACACGTAACCTATCTCTATCATCATTATTAACCATCAAATTCCATTTCTTATGAACAACTTAATTCTTATGCCAGCTGTGGCCAGAAACAGCAACCAGTTTGAGTACACAGACTACGAAGAAATCGTTGAGCAGCCCGTAACCTCGTCAGGAGTTAGCTTCTTGGATGCTAACACCAATAGCATCACTATGGAAGAACTGAGGACTCAGTGTGTCGTACCAACGTGGGCTAATCAGGAGCTGACTATCTCACATCAGGACTTCATCGACTGTGTGCATGATGCTGCTAGGTCTTTCTATCAGGGTGAAACCATCAACTCACCAGCTATCAGAGTTTCCCACATCGTCCGTGGCCGTACACCTGATGCACTAGGGAAACGGGCTTCTGAACTTCTGGAGTGTGAAAAGACTCAGTTCTACCAGAGGCTAGCCTTTGCTTTCACCATCCCCACCATCTACGAAACGATCAATGGCCAGCGTCTTGAACTCTGTGTGGGAGGTGTCCGTAACTACAACGACTTGAACCTTTACCGTTCATCTAAGGGAGTAGAAAAGTTCTCTGTCTTTGTAGGCTGGAGGGTACGAATCTGTAGCAACCAGATTCTTACTGGTCAAGGAGTAAAGCTGTCTCTGGAGGTGATGGAACTCCGTCAACTCTACCAGCAGGTAATGGAGCTGTTCCACCAGTTTAACCCAGCTAAAGACTTGCACCTGATGCAGCAGCTATCCAACTCTTACCTGACTGAGACACAGTTTGCTCAGATAGTGGGACGAATGAGACTCTATCAGGCACTACCGCAGAGCCTTTCCAGAAGGATTCCCCGTCTGCTGATTACTGACTCACAGATTAACAACGTGTGCAGGGGCTACTACCAGAACGAAGACTTTGGTGGTCAGGACGGTGCTATATCCATGTGGAGCTTCCACAACCTCATGACCGAAGCTAACAAGAGCAGCTACATTGACAGCTACCTATCCAGAGCTGTTAATGCTACCGAAGTAAGTGTTGGGCTCAATAATGCCTTACACGGTGACCAGACTTACCAATGGTTTCTTGGTTAGTTGATAGAGAACGGAGGGCATCACTTTCCTTATAATAATAAGGTGGTGGTGTCCTCTTTACTGTGTTCAATTAATCGGTGTGTTCAAATAAATCTGTAGCAGATTCATGAGGGCACCATTTTCGTAACCACATAATACTTTGACTAATATGAATACAAAAGCAGTTATCTATGCACGTGTTTCCTCAGTTGGAGACCGTCAAAACACAGACCGTCAAATCAGTGACCTTCTGGATTATGTAAAATATCAGAAGCTGGAGCTATCCAAGGTGTTTGAGGAGCATATCTCTGGAGCAAAGAAAAACAGTGAACGTCCCATATTACAGCAGGCTATTGAATACTGTAAGTCCAATGGTGTAGCTATCTTTCTAGTGAGTGAGCTATCCAGACTTGGAAGAAATGCTTTTGAGGTTCTGGCCACGGTGAAAGACCTCATTGACTCTGGAATAAACCTCTACATGCAGAAAGAGCAGCTGACCTTACTTGATGCAGAAGGTAAACCCACCATGTTTGCACCGATCATGATAGCTACCCTCTCGACATGTGCACAGCTTGAACGTGAAAACATCAAGTTCCGTCTGAACAGTGGCCGTAAGCTCTATATAGAAAGAGGTGGTAAGCTAGGCCGTAAAGTTGGGAGCATAAAGACTACTGAGCAGAAACGTGAACAGTACAAGGACATCATTAGCTATCTAAAGAGAGGTTATTCTGTAAGGAATGTGGCTAAACTCTCAGGTAAAGGGATAAGTACCGTTCAACGGATTAAGACTGAGTTTGGTCTTTAGTAAAAGATTATTTTATACAATCAGGTGGCTATTTCGTACAATTTACATGAAATTTCTACCTGATTTCTTGCTAATATCAAAACAAATCACTATTTTTGCAAACGAGTTTCAAGTACCCAACGTGTTGGAGTGCGTTTTAATGGCTCAACTTTGTAAAAAGAGCGATTGACTTTTATCCTTCCTCAGAAACGTGGAAAATTTCTAATCAGCAAGGGTAATGGCAATATGCTCACGTTTGAGATTATTGTGTCCTTTTACAAGGGAATAATATACCTCAACACGTGGGCTATTGCTTCATTATTAGCTGATAGGTAATTCCACGACCTCTGGGGTGATAATAGGCGATAGTCCCACGTTCTTAAACAATAATCCGCTGATTGAGGGGCTGATTGGCATTAATACAAGAATGATATGAAAAAGCTATTGCTATTTTTATCTGTTATGTTGATTTCTTTATCTGCATCAGCACAGTTCACAGTTTACAAACCTGTTATAGTTGATAGAAATGGGAATTGGGTAAATCGTAATGATAACAACTCCAATAATTATAACCCTAACAATGATAACATCTATAATTTTAGCACGCCTCAACGATCACAGCAACAACAGCAACAGCAATCACCTGCAATATCAATACGTGGATATTACAATAGTAATGATCAATGGAAATCCGTTCTTATTAAAGTACAAATTATTGACAAAAAGGTTTATGTTGTGGGAATAAAAAGACAAACAACTGGATGGTCAAACGAGAAAACACGTGCCTACTCAACTGAACTAATGGAAAAAGAAATCAAAGACAATTTCGATTATTATATTGGAGACTATGTTTATGGAAAAATATACTTTTAGGCATTAGTTATATTAATACAACCAGATTGTTGATTGACATGAAATATACAAATAGAAGACTATTGTTAGGAGTAATGGTAACACTGTTATCATTATCATGTTTTGCCCAACTATCAACAAATGCATATTATAATGGTTATTGGGGCGAATGGAAAAAGCAATACTTTGAATATTCTTCTCAAACCATGTACGAACTCTATGGGAATTATTCAGGTTTTATTCTTTATAGCAGTTATTCACACCCTTCCGAATACGTTTTCAAATTCCAGATAGAGAACTACATTCCAGTAACTAAGGAAACAATCAAATATCACAAAAAAAATAATATTTGGTATGAATACAGTGGAAGTGTGGAATATTTTATTAATAGTGATTATCCTACTATAAAAGCAGCTTTGATGACATGGAATATTCCTCATGTCAAAAACACTGTTGAGAACATCAAAAAGACAGCTAGGGCAAAAATTAAAATCGCACCATATAAAGACCATCCGAGAGTTTACAATATTTGGTTTGAAGATGTTGGGGTGGCTATTGATTTAGGAAACTGGAGTTTTAAACAATAGAACTTTTCCAATTATTTGGAAAGCAACATAGAAGATTAAAGAACAAGAAGCGAGACCTCTGGAAACTGGCTACTCATGAGTTCATTCACACCTACTACGGCTATCACCACTGTCCCAAGGACGATATTCACTGCTTGATGAAGGATGCTAAAGGTAAAGCAGATTTCAGTAATAAGAAGGACTTGTGTGATTTTTGTAAGAGCAAGATTGGATGAAGAAGAAACATATCCAGCATCATTCCACAAGGAGTTTGGCGGTGGGAACCAAAAGAAATAGCGTTCAATATTAATCCGATTAAGGAAATGGAGAAATGACTTTTTTATGAGAAATACGGTTTTATAGACCCTTCTTTTAAATAAGTCACATAGGAAGAGGGCCTTTTCAATAAATAGTAGTAACTTCGCATTTACGTTTAACAATTAAAAAACAAAATTATGAAACTTACAATTGACAAGAACAATGACAAGATTTCAAACACTAAGTTTGTTTGGGATGACCAGAAGATGGTATACAAGCTTAGCTTTGACTATACATTTGCCTGTGATAGTGGTTTGACTGTGCATCATGAGATGACTATCCATGAAGTTTCTTTATGGCATGATCGTACAGATGGACACTCATTTTTAAGCTGGAATGGTATTGATGTCTTTGAATTCGATGACGATGAAACAATATTTGAAGAAGAATTAGATGATAGTGAGCGCGATATGCTCTTTGATGAGAAATCTGATGTCTACTATGCTCAATCATATGATGATTATGCTATGGACATGACGAAAGATTTTCTTGAGAATGGATTTCCTGACGATATTTCTCAAGAAATTATCTTCAATATTGTAGATTTCTACGGTTATGATCCCAACCACAAGGTTAGCTTCTTCAAGAAGATGCTTGCTAAGATGGGGTGGACTTTCAGGGAAACAGATATGATACAAACGGTTGTCACCAACGAGGAACAATCTCATCAAGATTGACCACACCCACGATCAGTTCCGCCAGATATATGTCGAAACTGTGCATATATAAATGAAAAAGTGACTCCACTTCAAAAAGAACAAGCTCAAGATAGAATTAGTTAATGATGATACTGTGACATTTCCACAAGAAAAACGGTTTTATATACCTTTCTAAAAAAATGTCACCGAAAAAAAACGAGTAGAAACACCTTTCTTTGCTAATACTCTGGTGGAGGAAACTTTTTCTTCAAGACCTTTCTTATAAAGAGAGAAAACATTCCACTAGGAAAATAGAGCTCAAAAAGGTACCTCTGGCTCGAATTATAATGTTTCATTTTTTTTAACTTGGTTTCTCTGTAGGCTAAGAATATATTAGTTACAGTTACAATGAGAGACAAAGGGGCTTTCGGAAACGGGGTTCCTTTGTTTCTTTTCATTCATGGAACACTTTTTTTCAAAACGCCCCTATAAGAGTAGGAAAATTATTCCATTCCAAAAACAGGTTTCTGGGTGCTAAAAATGGGTGTAGGTACAAACCACAGTAAGTTTAACCATGATTGTTCAGCTCAACAAGGGTTCTGTTGTTGCATACTAATAGTACTCATGAAATGACTGGTTCCAGAGTAATACATTGTGTTTTCATTTGGTAGAAAAATCTGAAAATTAACCAGAGCTACAGGAACTGACCGAATAGAAAAACACTTGAAAATCACAGTGAGATAATTGATGGCCAGAAACAGGACTTATCATCAACAACAACCCAGATAATCGGTTATCATTATATATTAGGACAAGGGAAGGGTCTTCATGGCTCTTTTCTTTTGATATGTAGTGTAACCAAAACTTGCAGATTATCCCTTTTATATAAGAAAAAGAAAATGAGTTACAAGATAATTTCGATACTCAAAATCGAATATTTCAGAAGATAGTTTGTCTGAACCATATAATGATTATCGAATATGGAAAAATTGAAAATTAAATCTAATGACGGATTTCTTCATTTAGAAGATTTACCCCACAACTGCATTTTTAACAAAGTCGTTACTGGTTGTGGCGGTACAACTGTTGTTCTCCAGAACGCAGAAGATTACGTGATTGCTGTCCCTACTACAGAGCTAATCATTAACAAAACAGACATTACTACAGCTGGCATTTCCAAGCGAACTTATAATGGAATACGACCATTCGGACTATTCGGAAAATTTGATGATGCTACTGAACGTAGGCTTAAAGATTACTTGAATAATTCTAATATTAAAAAGATAATTTGCACCTATGACAAAGTTCCAAAACTGATGGAGTACATTCAGCCTACAGACAACAGGTTATTAGTAGATGAATACCAATGTTTACTGAAGGCATATTCATACAGACAAAAAGCTATTGATGGAATCTTAGACAACTTTAGGGATTTCAAATCGTTTTGTTTTATGTCTGCGACACCGATACTTCCATCATTTAAGCCAAACTGTCTGAAAGACGTTAAGGAGATCCAAGCTGACTGGGGAGAACTTGACAGGATGATAGTTAAATTGAGACAGACTAACAAGCCTTATACGATGGCAGCTAATATCATTAACGAATATAGACTTCATGGATTCTATGAGTTAGACTGTCACAAAAGCACTGAAGCATTTTTCTTCATTAATAGTGTTAGAGACATTGCAGCAATATTGAAGCATTGTAACCTTAGTAAGGATGAGGTAAGGATTATTTGTGCTGATAATGATGATAACAGGGAAAAGTTGATTGGATATGACATTAGCAATAGCCGTAGTCAAAATAAAATGTTCAACTTCATTACTTCCAAGTCTTTTGAAGGTGCAGATTATCACAGCGAGACAGGACTTTGTTTTGTTGTCAGCAGTTCTAGTAATCCACATACTCAGGCCAGCATCGACACTGATATTCCACAAATAGCAGGAAGGATCCGTACTAAGACTAATCCTTTCAGAAACTTTCTAGTACACATCTTCAATACAACCTATAAGAAATTGAATCTCGACATGACCTATGAACAGATGGAAGCTAAGACTAAAGAGGCGTTGGAAACAGCACAAGAAACAGTAGAACTTTTCAACAGCACAACAAATAAAAGAGTCAAGGATAATCTTAGAAACAACCTTAAACATGACCTCAATAGTCTATACATGAAGTACGACAAGCAGAATGACGAGTTTATAATCAACGATATTCTACCAAAGTTAGAGTTATACAATTTTCAGATCAACCAAGAAATCTACAAGAATGGTGCAAGTGTTGCTAAGGCATACACAGAAAATGACACAATAGTAAATCAAGATGATTACAAAAGGTTGGAAACACCTGTCAATCATACCGATAAGAAGATTTCGTTTAAAGACGCATTCTTGCAGTACGCTGATTTGATAAAAAGTTATCCACATGCGCCAGCACTTGAATTTCTTGTGCAGATACAACCTCTAATAAAGGTAGCTTATGAGAAACTGGGCGTAGAAAAAGTAAGAAGTCTAAGATACGTCAAAAAATCTGTAGAAGCTGTAATAAAAAGTTTTGAAACTGGTAAGGACATTGAACAGAAATTAGCAATAATGATGGTACAACTAATACCAGTAGGAACCGCAATAACGGTTGCACGTGCTAACGAATTAATGGAGCAAGCATACTATTAGCTGGAACTATCAAGGAAACCGAAATCAAAAGACCTTCATCAATGGTTTGATTGTTCAGATTCATATCCAAAGCGGATTAATGGAAAAGTTACAAAGGTAATAGACATATACAGAAGTAAAATCATATTTAACACAAAATGAAAGTAGGCCGAATTTACTCAATCACAAATATACTCAACGGAAAACAGTACATAGGTCAGACTGCCGTGTCACTTGAAGAAAGGTTTAGGATGCACTGTGTTGATGCTAAAAAAGATAGAAATAAAGACAGAAAGCTTTACAATGCCATGAATAAATATGGATATGCAGCCTTTAACATCGAAGAACTAGAAGCCGTTGATGATAAAAGGGTTCTCAATCTACGTGAGATATACTGGATAGAAAAGTTAGATACATTCAACAATGGATATAATGAGACAAAAGGAGGTTAGGGATCACTTAAATATGACCATAAAGAAATCATTACTCTTTACATGGAGAATAAGTCTATTGCTGAAATATCAGAAATAACAGGTTCTGAAGAATCCAATATTAGAAGGGTTCTAAGGAAAAACAATATCAAACTCAGAGGAATATACAAACCGATTATGCAGTTTGATTTAAATGGTAACTACATTCAAACCTTTGATAATCCATCTATAGCAAGAGATTGGTTGAACTCCATGAATATCACAAAAGACTTGAAAGCAAACAGCAGAATTTGTGAATGCTGTAATCATAAACGAAAGACCATATACGGTTATAAATGGGAATACTCAGAGAGTAAAAAATAAGGAAAAGGACTTTCTGCATCAAAACGGTGCATTAAGTCTTTTTTTTCAATATTCAAATAAAAAACTAACTGGGCACGAACATATTATGAAATATTATTTGTACCTTTGCAAAGTCTTATGATGTTGACTAATAGTTGACTAATCACAGACAAAGAGAGAATTAACATGTTGATACCCATAAGGATTAGCTGAATAGAGCGTCAGATTCCGGTTCTGAAGGTCTTGGGTTTGAATCCCAACGGGATCACAAGTCTGAAAAGTCAAGTGATTATCGAGAATCCCAGTAAATAAAG
>Ga0265298_10009026_pt1 | contig 11916 bp, 8 predicted proteins | sample AusTroGonzalo_MG_3_FD_193486 | JGI IMG/M metagenome (GOLD analysis project Ga0265298, IMG submission 193486) | Bovine rumen microbial communities from tropical cattle in Woodstock, Queensland, Australia - Gonzalo_01 | ecosystem: Host-associated > Mammals > Digestive system > Stomach > Rumen ...
GGTGATGATGAACGAAGACGGCGACAGCGGGTCGCCTCCGTTCGGATAGAGCGTTACCGTGATACGGCGCGGCTCCCATACGGCGTACAGGCGAACTACGGGATTCGTCAGCATTCCGGGCGCGGTGACGCCCAACGCCTCGCCGGCCCTTGGAACAGACGCGCCGACACCGAAATCTGCCGTCGCCGCCACAGAATTCGTCGAAAATCCTGCGAGCGTGTAGTAGGGGCTGCGGCTCCACGACGGCGCGGCCGTCGTGACCGTGTTCGTGTAAACGATGTCCCTGTTCCCGGAATCGTTGCCGAAATAGTCGCCGGGGTACGAATCGCAGTTGCCGTTGTACCTGAGGTCGTACCTGATCCAGTGGAAAAGCGGAACAAGGTGCAGCCCACTCGTGGGCGCACCCGCTGCGAATGAGCTGTCTGCGGCTTTGACTGCGTTCGTGACCGTGACGATATAGCCCGCGTTCTGCGGGAACTTCCCGTAGTTGACCATGTCGCCAAGCGCATGGTGGTAGTAGTAGAATTCATCCGGGGAAAACAGAGCCCACTGGCTTTCGTCCTTGCGCATTTGGCATCCAGCCGGAGGATGAGCCTCGTACTGCCGCCCTTTGCCCGGGTCGATATAGGCCATTCCGCCATCCGTAATCGCCGGCGTCACGTACCAGGGGGCTTTTCCCGTCTCAAGCTGTTCGCTCTCGCGGAACGCAAGCTTGCCGGAAAGGACAATGTATGACGTGTTGTTTTCCGCGCCCGCCGCGACGGACAGGACTTGCGCCGCCGCAAGCAGGACAGCCGCCTTGAGGCTATTCAGATTCATGGGAGGAACTCCTTTCCTTGAGGTCGCGCAGGAGCGCGACCCTCCCGATGGGGCTGCGGCGGTCACTGCATCTTCGAGAGGTCGAGGGCGAAGAGGAACTCGGGGTTGGACTTCGTCTTCTTGAGAGAGTTGAGGACGCTCTTCATGGCGGACTCGGCGCCGGCCGTGGCGAGTATGCGGCGGAGGCCCCAGGTCTTTTCAAGCTCCATGGGGTCGAGCAGCAGGTCTTCCTTGCGCGTGCCGGACTTCTCTATGTCGATCGCCGGGAAGATGCGCTTGTCGGCGAGGGTGCGGTCGAGGACGATCTCCATGTTGCCCGTGCCCTTGAACTCCTCGAAGATCACCTCGTCCATGCGAGAGCCGGTGTCGATGAGGCCCGTCGCGATGATCGTCAGCGAGCCGCCGCCCTCGATGTTGCGCGCCGCGCCGAAGAAGCGCTTCGGGCGGTGCAGCGCGAGCGCATCGACACCGCCCGTGAGGATCTTGCCGGAGTGCGGCTGGACGGTGTTGTAGGCGCGGGCCATGCGGGTGATGGAGTCGAGGAGGATGATGACGTCGCGGCCGTTCTCCACCTGGCGCTTGGACATCTCTATGACCATCTCGGCGACGTTGACGTGGTGCTGCGGCTCCTCGTCGAACGTCGAGGAGAGGACCATCGCCTTCGTGTTGCGCTGCATGTCGGTCACTTCCTCAGGGCGCTCGTCGATGAGAAGGATGATGAGCATCGCGTCGGGGTGGTTCGTCGTGATCGCGTTCGCCATCTTCTGGAGAAGGACGGTCTTGCCGACGCGGGGCGGCGCGATTATGAGGCCGCGCTGCCCGAAGCCGATGGGCGTGAATATGTCGATGACGCGCGTCGAGAACTCGTCGGCCACCGTCTCCAGCAGGATGCGCCGCGTCGGGAACGTCGGCGTCAGGTTCTCGAAGTGGACGACGCGGGCGGCTACGGAAGGCTCCTTGCCGTTCACCTTGTTGACGTTGCCGAGGCAGAAGAAGCGGTCGCGGTCGCGCGGGTCGCGGATCGGGCCCTCGATGATGTCGCCTGTCCTCAGCGCATGGCGGCGGATCTGCTGCTGGGTGACGAAGACGTCCTCTGGACAGGCGAGAAAGTTGTTCTTGGCGGAGCGCAGGAAGCCGTGCCCCTCGCGGACTATCTCAAGGCAGCCGGAGGCCAGCACCGCGCCGCCTTTCTGGAGATACGTCCTGATGGCCGCGAATATGAGTTCGTGCTTGCGGTAGGTGCCGAGCTCCTCCGGGTCGGCGCCGGGCATCATCTTCTCGACGATCTGCGGCGCCGGCCACGTCTGTATGTCGGCAAGGAGATATTCGGTGAACGCGGCGTCGCGGCGCGGGTTCGCGGGCGCTTCGGCGTCCGACGGCTTCTGCTCCGCAGACGGGAGCGGCGCGTTCAGCAGCGGGTTCACGGACTCAGTGCCGTTGGCGCCGCGGATGGGCGAGTTGTTCTGCTTCGCGGCGCCGCGCGTCTGGAAGCGCTTCTTGGTGTACTGGCGCTTCGCGGGCTTTGCCGCCGGCGCGGGGGGGGCATCGTCGCTGGCCGGTGAAGGTGCCGCAGCGGGCTGCCCGTTGTTGGCGAAGACGTCGAATTCATCTGCCATGTTTTTTCTCCTTTGCGGGGCGCGACGGCCCCGCGCTACGATATTCCTTTTGGCGGGGCGCGACGGCCCCGCATTACGATATTTCGTTGCGGGGCGCGACGGCCTCGCGCTACGATATTCTTTTGGGCGGGGCACGACGGCCCCGCGCCACGATATTTCCCTACCCTTGCGCTTTCAGCCAGCTTACGAGGCGCTCCGCTTCAACGCGCAACTCTTCGGCGGTGCCGTCGTTGCGGATCGTGTAGTGGGATTTCGCCTCCTTCTCGGCGACCGGCATCTGAGCCGCCAATCTGGCCGTCGCCTCTTCAGGGGAGTAGCCTCTTGTCTCGACCATCCGCTCGACCTGCTTCTCCCTCGAAGACGCTACGCAGAGTATTATATCATAATCTTTCTCCCAATGCACCTCAAAAAGCAAGGGGACGATCGCGATGCGGAAATGTGCGGTCGCAGGGGACTGCGACCCTCCCGGCGAGGCGAAGAAGTCGTCGATGCGGCGGCGGACGACCGGATGGATGCGCGCTTCGAGCGCCTTGCGCTCGGCGGGGTTCGAGAAGACCGTCTTCGCTAGACGGCGTCGCTCTTCGGCCGGAATCAGTTCGTGTACAACATCATCGGCGTCGAGAGTCTCGACGCCGATGTCGTTCAGGTACTTCGCCAGCAGGCTCTTCCCGCAGGCGATGCCCCCTGTGAGGGCGATTCGCTTCACTCGGCCTCTGCCGGAGCCGCCTTGACCTCGGCGTCCTTCGGATCGTAGGAGCCCATCGTCACCTCGCGGCCGCGCACATCGACGAGGCGCGTCGTCACGAAGATGAGGAGGTTGCGCTTCGAGGTCTGCTCGGCGTGGCTGCGGAAGAAGCGCCCGACGACAGGAAGGTCGCCGAGGAACGGGATCTTGTCGTCCATCGCCTTGCGCTGCTCGGTGATGAGGCCGCCCATGACGATCGTCGCGCCAGGATACACCGACACGGTGGAGTCGATCGAGCGGACGTGGAAGAACGGCTGCTCCATCGGCGCGTCGTAGTAGGTGATGTTCTCGGACGTGGAGGACGAGAGGTTCGCGACGGACGAGTTCGCGGCGGCAACGATGCTCTTCGCCATCGCGTCGCGGTCGGAGCCGCTGAGCTCCGCGCCGATCGTCGTGAGCGCCGTCGCCATGCCCTCGAAGATACCGCCGATGTCGAGCATCGTGCCGTTCGCGGCGTTGCCCGTGAACGGAAGGCGCATGCCGTAGTTCTTCCACGTCGGCTCGTCGACGACCTGGGTGTTGAGCTTGAGGTCGATGAGGTTGCCGTCGTCCGTGAGCGTCGGGGTTACGTCGAGAATGACGCCGACTTCGCGCGTCGTGAACGACTGGGGCTCAACGACCGCGAGAATCGCGGACTGCGAGGAGCCGCTGGAGCCGGAGCTGCCCGAGGAGGACGACTGCAGCTGCACGTCGTAGTCGGTCGGGTAGATGTACTCGGTGACTACCTTGATGACGGCCTCTTCGCCCGGACGGGTCAGCACCTTCGGTGCGGACAGGAGGTCCGTGTCGCTGCGCTGCGAGAGCATGTGCAGGATCATCGAGAGGTCTGCGCCGCCGATGAAGGCGTTAAGCCGCATGAACTGGTCGTTCGTAGCGTAGCCCTCGCCGGAGATGTGGTTCGAGAGAGTAGAAAGGTAGCGCTGGCCGTTGGAGTAGTCGGACGTTCCGCCAAAGGCATTCAAGCCGACGTTGCGCCTGTGGTGGGCGGCGCCGTCGCGGATCCAGTTCGCCCCGCTCGACTGCGCGTAGATGGTGCGCGAGAGGGAGTTGTTGTACGTTTCAGTGACGTCGGTGACCGTCTTCGCGGCGGAAACGCCCCCTACGCCGCCCTCGTACGCCGTATCGGAGCCCTGAAGGGTGGTCGTCGTGGAACGGCTGTGCGAGGACGATCCCTCGTTCAGGCCCCAGACGCCCTTGCGAAGGCCAAGCGCACGGGCCACGTGCGAACCGAGGTTGAGCGAGTAGTCGCTGTTGAGAATCCACTCGAAGCCGAGGGAGTTCAGATCCTCCTGGCAGACTTCGACGAAGCGCGCCTCGATCTCGATGAGCTTGGGGTCGGCGTTCATCTCGGTGAGCGCCTGCTCGAGCTCGGCGAGGTTCTCGTATGTGTTCTTCACGCGGAGCTTGCCGATCGTCTTGATGTACATGATCTGCGAACCCTCGGGCCACTTCACGCCGAGCATGGAGAAGAACTCCTTCCAGTCCTTCTCCTGGTTCTCCTCGCCCTCCTCCTCGCGCTTGGCGCTGCCGCCGCCGAAGCCGGCGGAGCGCATCTCCTTCATGTCGCTGGAGGCGGTGGACATGCGGTCCATGAACGACGAGAGGACGGGGTACGAGCGCGTGACCATCTCCTCGGTCGAGGCGTCCTTGTGCATGACCATGACGATCGGGCCCTGGACCTTGAACTTGTACTCGACGGATTCGCACACGAGTTTCAACGCCTCGTAGAACGTGACGTCGCTCGCCGTGATCATCGGGATGACGGGCACGCCTGCGGGCGCGGCGGACTCGTCATCGGACTCTTCGCCGAACCCACCGCCGCCGCCTTCAGCGGGAGCGGCCGCGCGGAGCGCCTCGGGGGTCTTCAGGACGAAGTTGAAGCCGCGCTGCTCGACCGGGATGTCCGGACGGTCGTAGTCCTTGGACGCGGAGCGGAAGTAGTCCACGGCGTCGATGATCGTCGCCGGCGGCTTGAAGGAGATCTGCGGAAGGCGCATCTCCTTCATGCGCTTGATGATCGACTGCTCCTGTGCGCGCTCGGGGTCGCCGGGGCCGAGGGCGGTCTTGCGGGTGTCCTTGGAGACTTCCTCGACCTCGCGGGCGTCAACCGCGTAAACTGGACGCCACGCCGCGTCGACGTCGGCGATCATGCCCTCGCGGGAGGCCTTGCGCTCCTGCGCGAGTATGGTGCGGCGCTTGCGCTGGATGGTGTCGCGGATGCGGATCGCAAGCTGGTTGTACGGGTCGGACACGAGAACGAGCTCGACCTCGTCAAGCGCATGGTTCAGGTCGCGGACGGCGAGGAACTGGCGGGCGCGCTTGAGGTGCTGGTTGACCTTCGCGCGCTGATCGACGTAGGAATCGTCGTTGCGGCGGTGGCTGATCTCCGCGACATCGACCTTGTCGGCGTCGGGGTCGCCCTCGTTCTGCCAGGCGCGGAGCTGCTTGCGCGCCTTTGGATGGCGATGCTTGATGGCGGCCTCCATGAGCTTGACGGCGCGGTCGCGGCGGCCGATGGAATCCTCCTGCATGGCGTAGCTGTACAGACCCTCCGCTATGCCCTGCGAGCATTCCTTCCTGAAGCTCTCGGACTTGGGGCCGTCGTTGAGAAGCTTGAGGGCGTTGCTGTAGTGGCGGATGGCCGTGGAGTAGTCCTCGGCAACCATAGCGGCGCGTGCGCTCTCTATCTCGCGCTCGGCCTGGAGGTCGTACGCCTTGCGACGAACATTCTCAGTTGCCTTGATGTTGGCGATCAGCTCCCTGTCCTCGTCAGACAGTCCCGCGACAACGGGATTGACAGGAGCGGGAGCGGCAACTGGCTCAACGGGCGCAGGAGTCTCGGCGGCTGGCGCTTCAGCGGCAGGCTCCTCGGCGGCAGGCTCCGTAGCAACAGGCGCTTCCGTGGCAGGCTCCTCGGCTGCTGGTGCTTCAGCGACCGGCTCCGCAGCCGGTTCCTCGGCGGCGGGCTCTGCTGCGGGTTCCTCCGCAGCGGGCTCTACGGTGACAGGTGCTTCCGTGGCAGGCTCCTCAGCAGCTGGCTCCTCGGCGGCTGGCGCTTCAGCTACCGGTTCTGCGGCAGGTTCCTCCGCGGCGGGCTCTGCGGTGACAGGTGCTTCCGTGGCGGGTTCCTCCGCAGCTGGCTCCTCGGCGGCGGGCGCTTCAGCGACAGGCTCTGCAACGGGTTCCTCCGCAGCGGGTGCTTCAGCTACTGGTTCTGCAGCAGGTTCCTCAGCGGCAGGTGTTTCAGCGACAGGCTCCGCAACAGGTTCCTCAGCAGCAGGCGCTTCAGCTACTGGTTCTGCGGCCGGTTCCTCCGCAACAGGGGCTTCGGCTACAGGCTCTGCGGCCGGTTCCTCGGCGGCTGGTGCTTCGGCGACTGGTTCCGCAGCGGGCTCCTCTGCAGCAGGGGCTTCGGCTACAGGTTCTGCGGCCGGTTCCTCGGCGGCAGGTGCTTCTGCAGCGGGCTTCTCTGCGGCAGGTTCAGCTGCTTCGGTCGCGGCTGCAAGGTCTGCCAGAAGGTCGTCGAGATCGTCCTGCGCGACGACGCTGTGGCCGATGGCGACTATCGCCGCTGTCGCTCCGACGGCGACAATGTTCTTGAATATCGTCATGTTCAATGCCTGCTCCTTGGACTTTTAAGGTATATTATAATATTTTTTTTACTATTGTTCAAGTGCCTCTATTTTCCGCTTGGCCTTCGTCGCGGGATTCTCCACCGTGACCGAAGCGCCCTTTGCGGTCTTCGAGACATCGAGAATTCTGTACTTTACGCCGTTGAGGTCTATCTCGTCGCCGGGAATCACGGCGAACTGCTTGGCCCCGCCGCGCTCATAGACGAGCGTCGCCTGGACGTCGGTCGCGGTCTTCTTCACGCCTTTCTGGAGCTTCACGCTCTTCCCGTCGCTCTTGCGCTCGAGTGTCGCGACGGAGACGTCGATCTTCTTCTTCATGCCGCCGCCCATGACCTTCTCCTCGTACTTCTCCTCGTAGGACTTGACGACGAATCCGGACTTGCCGAGCTCCTCGCCCTCGGACACCCTGTAGATGCCGTGGTCGTAGTCGTTCTTGCGCTTCGGGTCGTTGTCCTTGAAGGTGTACTTGATGCCGCCGTTCGGAAGCGGCTGGACATCCTGGAACATGATGGTCGTGTATGTCTGCTTCAGCTCCGCGAGGACCTTGAGCGAATCCAGGTAGTCGGGATGCGACTTGGGATCCTTCGGGTCGGTGCCGGCGGTGAACTCCTCGATGTTGGTGAAGCCGTCGCCGTCCGGATCAGCGGCGGAGTCGTCGTCGCCGATAACGAGGGCGAACTTCTTCTCCCAGTCGTCCGGGAGGCCGTCGCTGTCGATGTCGTCGGAGGGCTTCTCCTCGATCTTCTGCGCAATGCCGCAGTCGGGCCAGATGCACTTCTCGACGCCGTAGGGAATCGGCCTTCCGCATCCGCCGCTTCCGTCCGCGGCCGAGCAGAACACCCTGAGTTCCGACGCGAGGAAGCTCCCCTTCTCGGACGAGACCTCCGCTATGGCGGAAGGCTCCTTCGCGAAGCGCTCGGTGAGGTTGAACGCCTTCATGTCAACGGGCTTCGCCTGGGCGACCGGGGCGGGGAGGTCCATCGAAGCGGCGGGGTCCTCCTCCTCGACGAGAACGTACTTCCACACTGCGACGGCCGCCAGCACGGCCAGCCCGCCGAGGGCGACGAGCTTGTCCCAGTGCTCGGTCGCGAAATTCTGGTTTGCATTGCGCGAGATCATTTCTTCTTCTCCTCCTTGCCTGCGAAGTCAAGCGTGGAAACCCTGATCTTGACCGTAAACGGAATCATGGACGAAGGATCGGTGACGAGGCCCTTGCCGACGGCCTCCTCCTGCCCCTCCTGTGGCTGCTGCTCCTCCTCCTGCGCGCGGCGGCGGCGGCGGCCGCGACGCCCGCCCGAGGCGCTCTCCTTCTCCTTCTCGCCGCCGATCTTCTGGATCAGCGGGTCGCCCGCCTGCTCGAACGCGAGGGAGTCAACGACGATGAAGCGCTTGTCGGCGGCCAGGGCGTTGAGCGTCGCGACGAGCGCGGTCGGCTTCGCGAGGAACGTGATCTCGTAGGAGAGCGACGTGCTCGGATACGCGTCGGCCGGGGTCGCCTTCTTGTTCGGCTTGCGGCCGCCGCGCTGGTTCTGCTGCGGCTCCTCGGCGACGGTTCCGCCGAGATCGACTATCGACGTGACTTCGGTGACGCCGCTCTTCAGCATGATGCCCATGAAGCGCACGACGTCGTCCCACTTGCGCTGCAGGACGGGAAGATCCGTCTTGGACGGCATCGTGCCCTCGTTGACGTACGCCTTGAAGCCGAAGTCGAAGTCGGCCTTGACGATCTTCTTCGTCGTCTCCTGGGGGAGGGCGCGGAAGTAGGCGGCGTCCTCCACCATCTGCTGCTTGAACGCGGCGGGCTCCTGCGACGGGTCGAGGTCGCGGCGCCCGTTCTCGACGACGAACTTGCTGGCCTCGTCGGCCCACGCGACGAGCGTCTCGCGGTTCTTGTCGTACGTCTTCGCGTCGTCGGGCGACACGCCCGCGTTGCGGCGGCATTCGCCGATCGCGCCCTCGCGCTCCATAAGCGCCTCGTCGCACTCGTCGCTGGCGAACCAGATCATCACAGCGCAGCCGAGCACGACCACGGCCGCCACGCCGCCAACGACGGCCATCACCATCTTGTTCTTGTTCATTTGTATTCGGGCTCCTTGAACTGCATAACCATTTCGTACTGCTCCAGGCAGCCGCCCTTGCCCAGGTACTTCGTATCTACCTGCGACACGGAACCAGGCACGCACAGACCGGTCGCGTCGAGACGGTCGCGCACGATCATGCCGACCGTGAGGCTGGTGCCGCGGCGCCTGGACGGGCGCTTCTCGGCATCAGCCGCCGGGGACGGCGAACCTTCAGCCTCGGTCGCAGAGGTCTGCGACCCTCCCGCGTCGGCGGCCGCCGGAGACGACGAGCCTTCCGTTTCGGTCGCCGGGGACGGCGAAACTCCCGCGTCGGCGGCCGGGGACGGCGAAACTCCCGCGTCGCTGCGGGCGAGACGCTCGGTCTCGGCCTTGACAAGGGCCTCGCCGTCGTTCTTCCAGCACCTGATCCAGACGTGCGTGACAGGCGTCTCGATCTCCTTCTCGCCGCGTCCCTTGGGATCCGGCACGACCGTCTTCTCGACGCGGTCCTCCCACTTGGCGATCCAGAGCTCCGGCTCGACGGCCTTCCTCAGCAGGCGCATGCGCTCGACCGCCATGTTCCTGCGGGCGAGGCGCTTCGCGAGGTCCTCGGCGGCGGCGAACGCCTCGTCGGCCTTGGCCTTCGCGCCCTCGACGCGCGTCTTGACGCTCTTGAGCCCGTTGGCCTGCGCGACGATCGTCTCGTTCTGCTCCTTGACCTTCTCGGTCTCGCTCTGCGACGCGAAGAGCCAGCATATCGCGGCGGCGGCGGCGGCGATCGCGCCGAAGGCGACGAACGGGATCCTCGCGACCTCCGCGCGCGCCTCGACAATCGACGGCGGCAGGAGGTTGATCGCTATCGCGGACGCGCCCGCCGCATGCAGGGCCACGCCCGTCGAAACGGCGAGGTACACGGCGTCCGCGCCGAGATCCACCCCGCCGAGCAGCTCGCCGGGATTCAGGTACTCGACCTCTATCTGGAGCGAGTCGCGGAAGAACTGGTCAACCTGCGGCAGAAGCGACGTGCCGCCGGTGAGATACAGCTTCGCGGGCGTTCCGCCGCCCTGCTGGCTGCGGTAGAAGTTTATGGAGCGGCTGATCTCCGCATGGAGGCGGGTCATCACGGCGCGGCAGACCTTGGACATCCTGTCAAGCGTCTCGTCCTCGTCCTCCGTCACGCCGCCGAGCGAGACGTAGGCGCTCTCGCGCTTGTAGCCGTCGGCCTCCTCAGGCGTGCAGCCGAGAAGCTGCGCGATCTCCTTCGTGATCTGGTTGCCGGCCACGGGAATCGAGCGGTTGTAGAGCTTCTCGCCCTCGACTATGACGAGCGACGTCGTCTTCGCGCCGATGTCGAGGATCACCGCGCACTCCCCGTCGCCGCGGGCCGCCTTCAGGACGTTCGTGAGCGCAAGCGGCGCGACGTCCACTATCTCCGGCGTGAACCCGGCGGACGCGACCGCGTCCGTTATCGCCTCGATCTGGTCAACCTTCGCGCCGACGATCATCACCGCCTTGTCGCCGTTCTCCGTGTCGCCGAGTATCTGCCTGTCGCAGACCATCTCGTCGATCGGGAACGGGACGTTCTGCTCGATCTCGTACCTGACGAGCTGGTCGAACTTCTCGGAGCTGCCGACGGGGGTTATCGCCGCGAAGCGCGGGAACACCATCTGGCCGGAGACGCATATCGCGACCTTGCCGGGCTTTATGCCCTTCTCGCGCATGATCTCCATCAGGGCGGGCGTCAGCACGGTGGAGGCGTTCTCCGCGTCCAGGGGCGCCGCGAGCGCGGACATTCCGTATTTCACGAGCCGCAGCGACCTGCCGGAGGACTCGTACTCGGCGAGCGTCACCGTTGACGCGCCTATGTTGAGTGTCTGGATTTTCTTAGCCATATCTTTTCAGCCTGGATGCTTGCGGAGCGGATCGTTCCTGCCTGTCTCTGCCTGTCTCGCGGGGCCTGTCGCGGGCCTGTCACTGCGCGACCATCTCGTAGTCGTTCGGGTTCACGAGCGACCAGATCGTCTTCGAGCGGTCCAAGAGGCCCTGGCGGCGCTCGATCATCGGGTCGCCGGGGCTCTTCGGGTTCTGCGCGTTCATGACGTCCTGATCGTTCCAGAACGCCTTCTCAAGCGTCTTGGGATGCGCGAACTTCTTCAGCATCTGGCCCTCGGCCTCGCAGTCGCCCGCGAGAACCTCGCCCTTCGCGTTCGTGACGACTATGCCGATCGCCTTCGGCTCGCCGAAGCGCTCGAGGTAGGACGGGTGAAGGCAGACGGACGCCGCGTGCGTGCCCTGCGGGATGTTCTGGTAGGTGACGGCTGTCGTGAAGTACGAGAACGGCGGGAGCTTCTCCTTGTTGCCCTTGTTCTCCGTCGCGGTCGTCGTGTCAAGAAGGACGTGCCATGTGAACGTCAGCTGGTCCTGCCACTTCGCGTACGTCTGGTACTTCGCCTCGAGAACGATCCACTTGCGCGGCTTCCCGTAGAGGTTGCTGCCTATGATGGTGGCTCCGGGAACAGAGGGCGCCATAAGAGTTGACGTCTTTCCGGGACGCGGGAACTGGTCGATCGTCACCTTGGCTTCCTTGCCGGAAGTCGGCGCGTCTTCGTCCGCTGCGGGAGCGGCCTTGCCCTTCTTGCCGTAAGGCGCGGCGAGCGTCGCGGCGGCGGCGAGGGCGGCGATGGCCAGTATCGAGAGTTTCTTCATTGTCATGGTCCTTTCTTTGGTTTAGAGTTTCTAGGTTGCTACAGCACTTTCATTTTTGGCAGGTCCTGGATATCGACTATGCCGACGACACGGCCAGCGTCGTCGCACACCGGGAGGTCGTCGATGCGCCGCTTCTCGAAAACCTTGAGCAGCTCGGCCGCGAACGCGGTGTTGCGCACAAAGAGCGGCGAGCGCGTCATGTAGTTGGCGACAGGTTGGTCGAACACAGTTCGACCATCAGGACTGCCGACGCGACCATCAGGACTGCCGGCTCGGCCATCAGGACTGTCGGCTCGACCATCAGGACTGCCGACGCGACCATCAGGACTGTCGGCTCG
>Ga0265298_10009028_pt1 | contig 11916 bp, 6 predicted proteins | sample AusTroGonzalo_MG_3_FD_193486 | JGI IMG/M metagenome (GOLD analysis project Ga0265298, IMG submission 193486) | Bovine rumen microbial communities from tropical cattle in Woodstock, Queensland, Australia - Gonzalo_01 | ecosystem: Host-associated > Mammals > Digestive system > Stomach > Rumen ...
CACTCCTCCGAACGCCATCGCTTCCTCTACCGGTATGGTGGAGACCAAGGATATGACCAAGGTGGGTCTGGTTATGGGTATCATCGGCTTCGTGCTGGGTTACTTCTGGTTGACGAAACTCTTCCCGTTTGCATAATAGACCCCCGGTCCAGCCGGGGGTGACGTCATACGTCATGCCCGGCTCCGACCGGGCATCTTTGTTTTAAATATGAAAAAAGGTATCATTATTGTCTTGGCCGCCCTGCTTACTGGCAGCGCCGCCTTTGCGCAGGAAGAGAAACCTGCACACTTCAAGCTTTACGGCTTTATCCGTAACTACATAGCCGCCGATTCCCGCGCTGTGAGCGCTGGTACCGAGGACCTCTATTTCTACATGCCCAAGGGTCACGACATGTCCGGTGGAGTGGACCTCAATAACGGTTTCAACTGGCGCTTTGTCTCCCTTACTACCCGTCTGGGACTGGATGTGTCGGCCTACAAGTGGGGCACCATGGGTGTTTCCGGTAAGGTAGAGGCCGACTTCTACTACCTCAGCGGTTCCGTTCCCACCCTGCGTCTGCGTCAAGCCTTCATGAAGCTGGACTGGGACAACGCTCCCGTGAGCCTCACCATCGGCCAGACCTGGCATCCCATGGCGGCCGACATGCCTCACATGAACAACCTGGAGACGGGTGCTCCGTTCAATCCCTTCAACCGCAGCCCTCAGCTGACGGCCGATGTGAACCTGGGTTCCGGCTTTACCCTCACCGCCAGCATGCTGTACCTGAACCACTACCTGCCCACCGGTCCTGCCGGCAAGAGCAAGGACTACTACAAGTATGGTATGCCCGAATTCTATGTGGGTATTGCTTACAAGAACGCCAAGGTTCTGGCCAAGGCCGGTTTGGATATGGTTAACATGCGTCCCTACCGCACCATCGCCGACAGGCGAGTCCAGGACACTGCAGGCCCCACCATCGAGGTCAAGAGCATGCTGCACACCTTCTCTCCGTTTGTTTTCTTCCAGTTCACCAACGGCAAGTTCCAGCTGCGCGCCAAGAGCATCCTGGCCCAGGCCGGTGAGCACATGAACCTCCTTTCCGGTTACGGTGTGCACTCCTTCAACAGCGACGGCACCATCGATTACACCCCCATGCGTGACTGGGCTTCCTTCGTAAGCTTCCAGTACGGCAAGAAGTTCCAGGTGATGGGTATGCTGGGTTATATGAAGCAGCTCGGTACCACCAAGGATCTGGTGGATAACTCCGTTTGGATTAACACTGCTGCCGACGTCCACATCCAGCAGGCTTTCCGCGCCACTCCTACCGTGGCCTGGAACCTGGGCAAGTTCACCGTGTCCCTGGAGTACAACCTCACCGCCGCCGAGTTCGGAAGTGGCTCCCGCAACGCCCGCGGTATGTTCACCGGCGACAAGGAGTGGATCCTGAACCACCGTTTCATCTGCATGACCAAATTTAATTTCTAGGGGGCTACCCCTCAGCTATTAAAGGCACCGGTTTTCCGGTGCTTTTTTTGTGCCTTGCGCAGACTATGTTTTTTACTCAGAAATCGTAAAAAACGCACAAAATACCCCCTAAAACAACACAACTTTTCTTGTGATTGTAGGATAACCACTTAGGATATAATATGTTTGTTTTAGAATAGGGTGTTCCTATTTGGAAAATGATAGATTATTATATATCTTTACAGGCCGGTCCTATGAGACGTTACAAAGTGAGCAAGGTGCTGAAACTCCTTAAACAGGACGGTTGGGTTGTTGTAAGATGTCGTGGAGACCATCGGCAACTCAAGAATACAAAAGGGAAAGCGGGTTCAGTCACTATACCCGGGAAAGAGAGTGATGTATTAAGCCAAGACTTGTTGAACAGTATTTGGAAACAAGCCGGTTGGAAATAGAAAAGGATATGGGAAAGATTAGAATACTAATAGATTGGGTGCCGAATAATTACGGCGCTGCGCCTGTGAATGAAGATATCGCCTGTGTTTCTACAGGGGAGTCGTTGGAGGAAGTGAAAAGGAATATTCTGGAAGCTCTTCAATTTCATGCCGATGGGCTTAAGGAAGATGGAGAGCCCGTCCCGGAAGAGTTGGAAGGGGATTTGGTCCCGGAGTATGAATTGAGCACGCGGGCCCTGTTAAAGTACACGGGCAAGTACATTACCCAGAAAGCTCTGGCTCATGAGACCGGCATTGCCGAGCAGCAACTGAGTCACTATGCCAATGGTTTGCGACATCCCCGCCGCGCGATGCGTCAAAGAATCATAGACGGTGTGCAGTCAATCCGAGATCATTTGGCTATAGTACTGTAGCCTGTTCCTAAAAACATTTAAACATCAATTACTTGCAAAAGCAATAGCTATTGGTTATATTTGAAGCTAAGTAACCACATTGTCCAACACCTAGCCTTCAGATATAGCTATGAGACTACGTACCCTTATCCTAGCCTCAGCGGCGCTGGCTCTGTCTTTTGCCTGTGGCAAAACACCGGAACCGGAACCTAAGCCGGAGCCCAAGCCGACAACGATTCCCGTTACATCTGTTTCCTTGAGTAAGAGTGAACTCACTCTGGACCCGGGTGCGTCAGAGACGCTCACGGCCACCGTAGTGCCCAGCAATGCCACGGACAAAACCGTGACTTGGAGCACGTCTAATTCAGGAGTTGCCACCGTAGAGAACGGTAAGGTTACGGCTGTCAAGGAGGGCGAAGCCACTATCAAGGCCACGGCGGGAGGAAAAGAGGCCTCCTGCAAGGTAACAGTAAAGAAGGCTGTGATAGCCGTGGAAGCTGTGACTCTGAACAAGGCAGAACTAGCTCTTGAACCAGGGGCATCAGAGACACTTACAGCGACGGTGGCCCCGGACAACGCCACGGACAAAACCGTGACTTGGGGTACGTCCAATGCTGAAGTTGCCACTGTAGATAATGGTAAGGTTACAGCGGTCAAGGGGGGCGATGCTTTTATTACTGCCACGGCCGGAGGAAAGTCGGCTGTATGTAAAGTTTCGGTGAAGGATAATGTGTTCGAAGTGACGCCCAATAAGGTGAATGTTGATGCCAGCGGAGGATCATTTGTGATAACTGTTAAAACTACGCACGATTATTATTTAAGCTCCAGGCCGGAATGGATAACAGAGATATTAGCGGAGAACAAAGTTCACACTTTTGAAGTCTCCGCTAATCCAGAAGCAACTGAGCGCAATGGCGTCATTGTTTTCTGTGACGATAAAGGTACCTGCATTCCTTGTAGTGTTACTCAGGCCGGCAATTCTGATAACCCGGATGAGACGTTCTCCGTATTCCCCTCATCCATTCAAGTAGGGGCCACTGTCAGCACGTTTGATGTGACAGTGACATGCCCTTCTACTTATCAACTTAGCAGTACTCCAGACTGGATAACTGAAAAGGCTGTTAATGGCAAAGTACACACTTTTGAGGTGGCCGAAAACACATCTTCCTCTGAGCGCAGTGGTGTTGTCGTTTTCTGTGATGATGAAGGAACATGTTTGCCTTGTAGTGTGAGGCAGAAAGGAAAAGAGGAAGGAACATCAGAAGATATAGATTGGACCAAGGGTTTTATCCATCGGTCATTGTTTATGCGATTCACGGCCACCTGGTGCGGTTGGTGTCCTTTGATGGCAGAGTCTGCTCGTCTTGCACAGAATAAGAGACCGGGAAAGATACTTGTTTTGAATATACATACAACTAGCAGTAATTTGGAGTTTAAAGGATCCAGCATACTAGAGAATGTCTATTCAATTAATAGCTGGCCATCAGGTGTAATGGATGGTAGGAAAAGTATAACTAATTACACAGATGCAGAGAAAACTTCCAATATCATAGTAGGAGAATTGGATAATATAGAACAAGCGTTCAATCCTGTGACTACGGCGGGATGGAGTTCTTCCTCGTCTGGACAAAGCCTATCCATAGACCTGGAAGTATATGTGAAAAAGGCTGGTACATACAAGGCTACGGTTGTTCTGGTGGAAAATGGGATTATAGGTTACCAAGCCGATTATGAAAAAGGAGAGACTACCAATTACCATCACGACAACATTGCCCGAGTGGCTGTTACCAAAGTGGACGGAGAGATTTTTACAGCTAAAGGAGACCGTCACACGGAGAAAAAATCCTATAATGTAACCATTCCTTCCTCCTATAATACAGGCAATATGGAGGTCCTTGTATATGTCCAGAGGGCGTATGGTGACGGCGTTCCCGTCATTGCAGGTTCGGACTATTCAGGATGGTATATTGACAATTGTAACTCAGGGAAACTGGGAGTAAACGTTCCGCCCGCTATCGCGAAAGAAGGGAGTGGAGGCGGAAACGAAGACGTTATCGGTGGAAACCCTATAAACTGGTAAGGCTATGAGAAAGATGCGACTTCTTATTATTGCTTTTCTGGCTTCTTGTCTGGTATCCTGTGTCAAAGAAGTGTCGGGTTCCATGGGTGACACCTCGGTAATACAGTTGACGGCAACTATTGATGTAGAAGAGACGAAAACCTCTTTATCTCTTGTTGGCGATAATATTTATAGAGTTTTATGGTCTGAAGGAGATGCCATCGGTGTCTTTGCAGGAAGCAATCAAAACATGGATCGATTCACACTTTCCGAAGGTGCGGGTACTAATAGGGCAACATTTACGGGGTATGTCGAAGGCCGAACGTATAACGCCTATTATCCGGCTTCTGCCGTGGTATCTCGCCAGGGAGAAAATATGGTTCTAGTTGAACTGCCAGACCACCAGAAATATGACGAATCTGGCTTTGGGAATGGCTCTTTTCCTATGGTTGCTTATTCGAACTCAGATAATCTGACGTTTAAAAACTTGGCATCAGTCATCAAGATTCCAATACTGGGCCATCATTTCATTGATAGTATTGTTTTTCAGCCCAATAACAAGAATATGGGCGTATCTGGAAGGGCCTCTGTTAACACTGCAACGGCTTCAATTTCCATGCTTCCGGGTGCAAAGAATAGAGTTGTACTGATATCCCCAGGGGTTGGATTGAATGAGAATACAGCCAAAGATTTTTATTTGGTTATCCCTCCCGGGGATTATGCTGGAGGATTCCGGGTCAGGATTTATTCCTCCACCGGCTACATGGATAAATCCTATAAGCATGATTATACATTTGAGCGTTCTCGCCTTCACGAAACAGGCTCTGTTCAATTCAAACCTGAGGAGGGGAGTGACATTAGTTCTGAACTCAAAGGAGAAGGAACGAATGAGAATCCGTTTGTCATTTCCTCTCTTGAGGACTTCCTCTTGTTACAAGCTTCAGTTAATTCCGGGGGGACCATTTCAACCTCAGAAGGGGACGATGTGCAGGCATATGATGCGCATTATCTTTTGTCTAACGATTTAGATTTGAGTCCTGTTTGTAGCAAGGCAAAGGCTATTAGTTGGAAGCCTATCGGTGATGCCGGTACTCGTTTCTCTGGTGTTTTCGATGGTGGTGGACATACGATCTCAAATCTCTTTATAGAAGTGGGGAAAAATGAGAACAATGGGCTCTTTGGCAGTGTGGGGGCCAATGGCGTGATCAGAAACCTTACGGTTGAAGGAGAAACCATGATGGGCAAATCCAGCGTTCATACTTATGAAAGTGATTGGGCTCATACAGGTCTTCTTGCAGGGCATATAGATATTGATGTGTGTATTGAGAATTGTGTCTCTAAAGGAAGTGTTGAGGGTGATTATTGGAGACATGCCGGAGGACTCGTGGGAGAGAGTTATGGTGGACGTTTTGTATCTTGTATCAACTATGCCAATGTTTCTGGTGTTTATACTGCAGGTGGTATATGCGGGAGTTCATACCCGTTTGGCTTTACGGATTGTATCAACTATGGAACAATTCAGGGAAACCGTGCTGGTGGCATTACTGGAGATGGTGGTGGTCCAACTACATATTGTATCAATTACGGAGTAGTAGAGGCAGATGGAGATGTGGCTGGCGGTATTATCGCATATCATAATAATGGAGATATCTTCAACTGTATTAACACAGGAAAAGTGAGCTCCGTTCATTTCCGTACTGGTGGTATCGCAGGTTTAAGTATGCAGGGAGGCTTGATTATCAATTGTATCAATAAGGGAGTTGTCTCTGGCGTTTGTGGGGAAGAATGGGGCAATGTCGGAGGAATATGTGGGGAAGTGAGCGATTTCCTTTCAACCCCTTTGGCCCCCACCTCTGTTTATAATTGCGTCAACCTTGGTATCGTAAAGCCTAATAATTCAGTGTTAGATGGGGCTAAATTGAATTTTATTGGGGGAATTGCCGGGAGAAACGAGGTTAAAGTGGTTCAGAACTATTGGCTTTATGATGCCGGAAAGGGATTGGGACTTGAAAAGGGAATTGGTACGGATGTGGGAGATTCTTCCAATAATTATGCTTTGACGGAGGCGCAGGTAAAAGGAGAAGACACAGGCGTGCCCTTGTATAAAACCTATACCAAACTGGTAGATGCCCTTAATGCCTGGGCGGCCAATAATATGGAAGCTTATTCATCATCTTTCAGCGGTTGGGCATACGATACTGGAGGAGAACTATCCCTATCGTTTTTTGATGCGCAGAAGCCGGAAGACGGAACCAATGTGTTTAAAGTTTCACGGGACCGGATAGAACTGAATTCATCAAGCGAAGAGTTTGAAATTGTTGTGACCTCTAATCTGGCTTATTCTGTTTCCATGCCGGAATGGGTCTCTGAGGTTTCAGTTAAAACAATCAGATCCATTCATACACATACGTTCCGGGTGCAAGACAACCCGGACGATAGCGAGCGATTAGGGACTATCCTTTTCACCAACGAGGAGGGTAAGATGATAAGAGTCTCCCTCAGACAATTAGTTGCTACGCTTATGGTAGAACCGACGTCCATGTCTTTCTCGGCAGATGGTGGGAGCAAGCGCGTTTTAGTGATATCCAGTGTTAAATGGTTAGCTTCCAGTTCGGCTTCTTGGTGTTCTATCTCATCTGAAAAGGGAGTGGGACGTGAAACACTCATTCTTACAGCAGAAGCAAATGCTATGTCCACAAGCAGAAATGCGGTCGTTACTCTGGCTTCAGAAGATGGAAGCATGGTTTCATCCATTTCTGTTACGCAATTTGGCCGTCGGACTCATTTGGAGGTCGCTGCCAACGAAGTCGTTCTGGCTTCTGTAGGTGATAGTAAGCAGGTCTTCGTGTCCTCAAATGTAAAATGGACGGCCTCGAGCGGTGCCGATTGGTGTGTTATATCTCCCTCCTCGTGTTCTGGGGATGGAACTGTCTCCATTCAGGCTTTTGCCAATCCCAGTGAGCAAGCTCGTGGAACACGGGTGATTATTGCTTCTGAAGATGGATCTTATTCCCGCCACATAGATGTGATTCAGTCTGGAATGAGTCAACACAATCAGCAAGACTGGAGAATCCTTCCTTTCCATCACCAATCCTTGGCTATGCGCTTCACGGCTACTTGGTGCGGATACTGCCCTAACATGAATAAAACAATCCTGAGAGCGCAGGAATTAGCACCCCGGAAGATTCAACAGTTGGCCCTTCATACACGAGACAGCGATCTTCTGTTTGAAAACATAATAGACCTTGAAAATCAGTATGGCATTTCCGTTTATCCCACAGGTCTAATGGATGGCCGTTTAATAATTGGAAATGGTGAAGTTGAGGCGACGGCACCGTTATATGTGGATGCGGTAAAAGAAACGGAGGAGCACTATGGGACAGTTACCGGCATGGAAATATCCTCTTCTCTTTCTGGAAACGATGTTTCGGTTGATATAAAAGTGTATGTAAAGGAGAAAGGGGATTATAAGATAACGGTACTGCTAGTAGAAGACGGAATTGTCAATAAACAGACAGACAATATGGATGGGGATCATGCGAGTTATGTACATGATAACATAGTCAGGAAGTCCATGACTAATGTGTTAGGAGAGGGTTTCAGTGTTAAGGAAGACTTTACTATAAAGGATTTTCACTACAAAGCCACTATCCCTGCATCGTATAATAAACAGAACTTGAGGGTATTTGCTTATATTCAAGCTTCATTTGGTTCTCGCGAGGCAATTCAGAGTAATCGTGCGTTCGGGAATTTCTATGTTGACAATTGTGCCACAGCCATGTTGGGCTCTCATTTGGAACTGGCCTTGGATGATCCGGAAGGAGAAATTGGCGGAGGAACGGAAGGAGGAGACAACGAGGGGATTGTTCCGGGTGAAGTAATTGATATGTAATACAAGGGAGGAAAGATTATGAAAAAGATTTACCAGATTTGTGTTATCCTTTCTCTTGTACTCGTTGCCGGCGCTTGCCGTCGTATCAAGGAAACGGAGGGCGCGATAAACCGTTTTACCATCACCGCCATGTTGGAAGGAGGGAATCCTACTACTAAAACGACCCTTGCCGGGCCCGATGTTGAGGGAATTTACCGTCCAGTTTGGACGGCGGGGGATCAGATAGCAATTTATGCCGATGGCATAGAGACATCCGCGAAGTATACACTTTCTTCGGGAGAAGGTACATGTCAAGCCATTTTCTCGGGAGATGTGATGGGGAAGAAAATGGTGGGCTTATATCCTTATTCCGACCAAGCGGACGAAGGAGTAAAAGACAACATTCTTACGCTGGAGCTTCCCAGTGTTCAATCATATTCAAATAACTCTTTTGGAGAAAGCGCATTTCCTATGGTAGCAGTGGGTGAACCGGAAGGCCTTATATTTAAAAACCTATGCGCCGTTTTGTCTCTCTCAATGACCGGGGATGAAATTGTAAATGAGATTGTTTTTACTGCAGCTGATGAGAAACTGTGTGTTTCAGGCAAAGGACAAGTAAGAACAGACTATGGTGCAGAGCCTGAACTGATTATGATGGAAAGCGGCTCTAATCGAGTGATGCTTAAGTGTGGAGGTATTAAACTTAGTCAAGATCCCACGTTTTTCTATCTGGTTATTCCGGCCAGAACATATTATGGTGGGTTCACGGTGGAAATTAGGACTATGAATGGCACTATGAGCAAAACGACCCATGCCGATGTGGCATTCCAGCGCTCCCAACTCCGAAATATCCCTACTTTTGAATGTGTTGGAAGTGGAGAAATGGAGATGGAGAGTGTCCCCTTTAATGAGATATGGTATAAGACCGACTATGAGGGACCTCTTTACATATCTGACCAATCTGGGGCGTTTGACCAACCGATTATCTCAAATTCATATGAAAATGGAAGGGGCGTATTGGTGTTTCCTGGCCCGGTTAAAAGGGTCGGTGTGACAACGCCATATACGTGGTTGCCACTCTTTTATTCCGCTACGGAGGTCTTGCTTCCGGATTGTGTCGAGGCTATTGGAAATGGAGCATTCAATGAAGCTAAAATTTCATCTTTCCGGACGCCAGAGAATCTGTCTGCAATAGGTGACCTAGGTTTTGCTAATTGCTACAATCTAGAGCGCATTTATGGGAAATGGGCTTCAAAGGACGAGAAGGCGCTGATCCTCTCTGATGGAACCCTCGCAGCCTATGTGGCCACACCGTTAGAGACGGAATTCCAGATTCCGGAAGGAGTTACCAGGATATGCTCTGGTATTTTTCAGCGGGGGCAGATGGTAGAGTATGTTACTCTTCCATGGACCGTAAAGGACGTTGAGAATAACGTTTTTGATACATTTGAGAATCTTCGGGAGTTCAGGGGTGAAAGTGATGTTATTTATGATTGCCATACTATTATTTCTGCTGGGGGAGAGTTAGTTGCATTTGCCGGGAAGGGTGTGACGGATTATGCCATCCCGCCAGGAATCTCGGTATCATATGGTTTAAACGGAGCTAAAGACTTGAGAACTGTTACAATACCCGATTACTTGAGGGGCTCTAATAATCATTGTTTTGATGGATGTGAAAACCTTGAGTTCTTTTATGGATCCAGTTCTACAGTCTCAGAGGATCATCACTGTTGGATTGTTAATTTCTCTGGGGAAGGATTAGGGTTGTGGTATATTACGCCAGTCTGTCCTAGCGATTATATGCCAACAGGCTTTGAATCCGTAGTCAGCATCGGCTATAGTTCGGTTTTGGAACGATTGTCATTTGATGATAAAGTTCATACTTTTAATGCTTATTTGGACCGTTTGCCCAACCTTCGTTATCTTCGGTTGCCCTCCTCCCTGCAGACTATAACCGATGACTTTTTCTATGGGAATAAGAGTATAGATAGTGTTTTTGTCCGCTCTTATGCTCCTCCTTCTTTCTCCGAGACAGAGTGGGGACATGCCGGTCACGAAGGAATGCACATCTTTGTTCCAGAGGGAACGGAGGATCTATACAAATCTACCTCTGGCTGGTCCAACTATTCGGCGTATATTGAGGAATATCATTATGATGATCTCGATGAACCAGACTACTACATATCAAAGGACTTTTCCCATGATGGAGAGATAACAGTTTTGCAGACGGCAACGGAAGGGGAAGGGATAGACGTGATACTTTTGGGAGACGCCTTCTCTGACAGGCAGATAGCCGACGGAACTTACGATGCCGCTATGCGGAAGATGATGGAAGCCTTGTTCAGCGAAGAGCCGTACACGACGTACAGGAATCTTTTTAATGTGCGAGCCATCACCGTAGTCTCATATACGGAGGGCTATGACCATGCTGGGCAGTCTTTAGGAACCTGGTTTGGACAAGGGACGCTCGTCGGGGGCAATAACAACAAATGTATCGAATATGCGCGGAAAGTGGTTCCGGATGAAAAGATTGACAATACCCTTGTAATTGTCGCCATGAATCAAGATGCGTATGCCGGTACATGCTATATGTTTGATGCTCGTGAAGGAGACTATGGTAGTGGTACAGCCGTTGCCTATTTCCCTATTAGTAGTGATACAGCTACCTATCTGGGGCTAGTTCGCCATGAGGCAGGAGGTCATGGTTTTGCAAAATTGGGCGATGAATATGCTTACGAATATTTGGGTGCGGTTCCGGATAGTGAAAAGGACCACGCAAATGCTCAGGCGGTATTCGGCTGGTGGAAGAACATTGACTTTACCAGCGACCCCTCGAAGGTTAAATGGGCCCATTTCTTAAATGACAGCCGGTATGACAACGAAGGCCTAGGTGTATTTGAAGGTGCTTTTACATATTGGACTGGCGTCTGGCGCCCGACGGAGGAAAGCATCATGAACCACAATGTTGACGGCTACAACGCGCCTTCCCGTGAAGCTATCTGGTATCGTTTGCATAAATTGGCTTATGGTGCCGAGTGGCAATACAATTACGAAGATTTCGTGGCCTATGATGCTAAGAACCGAAAGAAATCGGCGACGAAGTCGGCCCGTCCAACTAATTACGTAGAGCGTCCTTTAGAGCCCACGCATCCGCCGGTGTTAGTGCACAAGACTTGGCGAGAGGCAGTCCAAAAGGACGGAAGGGGCCCAGAAAGCCCCAATAGGACCATCGATTTCCGATGAATGTAAGGCCCCTTCTCCTTCTGTTTCTTGTGCTCATGCCCTTGCGGGTGTGGGCGCAGGACGCGAAGTGGGGAAGCGTGAGCGGGGGCATTGAGTCCAACTCGGTCCTGTACGTGGACGGAACCTTCCGGTCCAACAATTATCTTAAGCTAGACTATGTGAAGGGCCGGTTCTCGGGCGGCATTCAGGCAGAGTACTATCCGACCCCGTTGTTGGGTTATGATATTAACCTCAAAGGAATCGGCCTGCCGGGCAAATACCTGGCATGGACTGACCACCAGTGGAGTGTTACGGCCGGCGATTTTTACGACCAGTTTGGAACGGGCATTATCCTGCGCAGTTGGGAAGACCGTGCCCTGGGCTGGAACAACTCCCTGGGCGGGGGGCGCTTTGCCTTCAAAACAAGGGATGATGTCTTCTCCCTGAAGGCGCTGGGAGGGTTCCGTCGGCAATTT